>Ga0208297_1002559_pt1 | contig 10211 bp, 9 predicted proteins | sample LMS_cellobiose_e_FD_187367 | JGI IMG/M metagenome (GOLD analysis project Ga0208297, IMG submission 187367) | Rumen-fistulated moose microbial communities from Alaska, USA - LMS_cellobiose_enrichment (SPAdes) (version 2) | ecosystem: Host-associated > Mammals > Digestive system > Stomach > Rumen... | reverse complement strand
AAACCTACGCCGATCTCGCCGCGGAGGGCGCGGCGGACGCGCTGCGGCAGTTTGCCGCCATCGAGGCCTTTGCCCGCGACAACGGCGTGCAGCTGAGCGAGGAAAACCGCGCGGCCATGGCCGAGCAGCGTGAGCAGGACATCGTGCTCGCCTGCGGCGACGGGGCGGGCGAGGAGGACTTCGCGGAGTATCTGGAGGGCATCTACATGTCGCAGGACATGTACCGGCGCATCGGAGAGGTCAACCAGCTCTACCGGGAGAACTTCATCCAGGTCTACGGGGAGAACGGCGAGAAGCTGGAGGAGGACGCGGCGCTGCGTTTTCTGGAGGACAACGGCTATCTCTCCGCGGGCCACATCCTGCTGATGACGGTCGATCCCGCGACGCGGGAGGCGCTGGACGAGGCCGCCGCCGCGGAGAAGAAGGCCACGGCGGAGAAGCTGGCGGCGGAGCTGCAGGCGATCGAGGACCCGGCCGAGCTGCTGGAGCGCTTCGCGCAGCTCAAGGAGCTCTACTGCGAGGACAGCGGCAAGCTGCAGTATCCCGCGGGCTACACCTTCACGCCGGGCACCATGGTGCCGGAGTTTGAGCAGACCTGCACGGAGCTGGAGGACTATCAGGTCTCCGACCCGGTCCTCACGGACTACGGCTACCACATCATCCTCAAGCTGCCCTATGACGCCGACGCGCTCCTGTTTTCGAGCAGCGGCGCGCCCCTGACGGCCCGCGCCGCGGCGGCCAACGCGGAGTACGGGCAGCGCCTGCAGAGCACGCTGGACGCCCTGGAAATCGAGTACGCCGAGGGCTTCACGGTCCCAGACCTGCTCCGCTACGTCAATCCATAAAAAACAAAAGCTGAGAGGCTTTGCCTCTCAGCTTTCGCTTTATGCCGCCAGGTCCAGGGCCGGCTGGGCCGCGGCCAGCATGTCCCGGATCCCGATGCCGTAGCCCCGGTCGGGCTGGTTGACAAAGACATGGGTCACCGCATGATGACGACAGCGGTTCTATGCTTTAGGAAGTCTCGGATACAGGTCAATGGACACGATTCCGTCTTCTCCCCGGTAGTATTCGATCTTGTAAAGGATGGTCTTCAAGAGCTCGTTGCGCTCCTGTACGGTCATGTCGTCGTAGCTGGCAAGGAGGGTCTCCGTCTGCGGGATGATCTCCTGCTGGCTGCTCTCGTCGGCCTCAAACTGCGCCAGGCTCTGCTCTGCGGCGTCCTGCTGCTCCTGCAATTCTGAAAGCTCGCGGGTCAGCTTGTCGTGGCGTTCCCCAAAGACCTCCAGGCTGTAGACGCCCTGCTCCACCAGCGTGTAGGCCCGGTCAAGCTGCGCTTTCAGCTTCTCCCTCTCTGCTTCGATCCGTTCCAGCTGCCGCCGACAGTCCGCAATATCCTCCGCAAAGCCCACGGTGTCCAGCTTGATCTTATATCCGTCCAGCCAGCTCCGCAGCGCGTTCAGAATCTCCGCTTCCACCAGCGCGAAGCTGGCGGAGCGGTTGTGACAGTGATGCGGATTGGTGCAGGCCACACGGGGCGGATTGGGGTGATTCTTCGAGGACACCTTGCGACCGATGGGCTTTCCGCACTCCGCGCAGACCATCACCCCGGCAAAGGGGTTAACAAGCTCGTACTGCTTTTTCACCTTCGGGCCGACATAGTTTTCCTTGCGGATCTTCTGCGCTTTCTCAAAGAGCGCGTCGTCAATCAGGGCGGGGTGGCGGCCCTCGTATAGATCGTAGTCCTCCACGTCCTTGCAGTGCTTGTAGCTGGACACCACGTTGCCCCGCTCATCCAGGCGCTTGGTCTCCTTGACATAGCCGCGCTTGATCTTGCCGAGATAGACGGGGTTTATGAGGATATTGCCCACCGTCGAGGCGTCCCACTTCCCGCCGTGACGCGTGGGGATCTTGCGGTCGTTCAGCTCATTGGCGATCATCTTCGTGCCCTGCCGCCGGACGTACAGCTCGAACATCCGCCGAACGGTCTCGGCTTCCGCCGGATTGGGTTCGAGCGTATAGCCCTTCTCGCCCTGCAGCTTCACCCGGTCGTAGCCGTATGGCGCGATACTGCCGACGTATTTCCCTTCACTGGCGGAGCTCTGTCGGCCTCTGACGAGGCGTCGGTTGATGGTCTTGTACTCCCTCCGGCTCATGAACAGACCAAACTCGAAATACTCCTGGTCGAACTCGTCCGTCGGGTCGTAGGTCTTGGCGGGGGTGATGATTCTGGTGCCCGAAAACTGAAAGATCTGACTGATGTACGCCTGATCCGCGCTGTTGCCGCGGGCCAGACGCTCCACATCGACAACGAGTACCCCGGTATAGATTCCGGAAGAGACCTCTTCCAGCATCTTCTGTACCTCGGGCCGGGCGGCGATGGACTCGCCGGACACCACCTCCCGATACACCTTCGCAATATAGAATCCTCTGTCTCTCGCCAGTCTGTCCAGGATCTCCTGGTGCCGTTTCAGCGTTTCCTCCACACTCAAATCCGGATAGTCACGGTCAAAGCGAGATTTACGGAGATATTCGATATATTGCTCCATGGGGGGCCTCCTTTCTGTCGATATTATCTCAAATCGGGGAAAGCCTGTCAAATTTTCGGGCGTGGCAGTTTATGGTAAGCGCCGCAGATCACAGCTGCGGCGCGTAAGAATTTCGTTGTGCGGCTGCAGGCTTCGCTGCTGCCTTGCGGCGCTTGCGGGCTTTGGTCAGGATCTCCTTCACCCGCGCCGCATTCTCGTCAATGTCCTCAATATAATCGTCGTGGATCTGCACCACGGCGTTTTCATTTTTGATCGTGGAAACGATGATAAGCTCCCGCTCCTTTCGTATGGTGATATGGTTTAGTATGGCAAATGTGGGCATGAAAAATGTGTCTCACGGTGAGACACATTTCGACGGAGAAAGACAAAATCCGCACTCTTGTGCAGTGCGGATCGATAGATTCACGGTTTTTCAAAGGCGAGGGTCAGACGGCGGCGGGGCGGGCCGCTCCGTAGGAAAAGTTTCGTGCCTCCCTCCATGCTCATGGCGGGACGTTTGGCTCTGTGACGTGCCATCAACGTAGGTATCATTATCTCCGCTTGCAGATCCTTGCCCTCAGCCTTGCCATCGGCTGCACACAGCGCGGTGTTGCTCGCTCTGCCTTTTTCTTTCACCTCCCGGTCGATCGGCATCCTGGCGCACCCGCTGTCCGGCTCCCCGCAAGCAGAACGTATCTGCCTGCCCTATTCGGTTTTCCGGGAAAGCGTCCCTTGGGACTCCCTTCATATAACTAATACAAAATAAGGCGCTGAAAAAACGAAAATTCGCAAAAGAAGTCAAGCCGCGACAAAAAGAAATCGTTTGCGGCAAGTTTCTTCTTAAACTTGTAGGGGACATTGGATTCCATTCGGCACCATTATATCTGTTTGCCCTATTTGGTTTAACACCATTTTACCGCGAGCATCGGGAAAAGTGGCCTTTTTTCGTTCGAAAAAGTACGGAATGCGTACTACCTTGTCTGATCCTTTTATCCGTTTCTCGACGGAAGCCGCGTGTTATAAGCTAGTATGGCATTTGAGAGTACAAATGCCGCTTTTAGGGGCGCACCCTAACACCCGATACTAAAATCCGTTTCACGGTGAAACGGATTAATCCACGCCATAGCGGAGATAGGCGACCAGTATATCGATAAACTCACTATTGGTGGGCGGCTTCTCCAGCTCGATCCCGGCCACGCGGTTGAGGTCGGAATGATCGCGGCGATTCCACACCGAGGCGATCAGCGTGCGGATCGCGTGCTCCACGGAGGACGTGCTGACCTTGAAATACCGGGCCGTTTCCGGATAGGCGCATTTGGTGATCCAGAAATACTCGTCCGGCTTCTGCAAAATGTGATACACGATATAGACGGTGTAATGAAAGCCGACCAGCCGCCCGGAGGCGCCGATACTGCGGAGCAGTCGTGCGATCTCTTCCGGCGCAACGCCGGACACTTTGTTTTCAAAATGAAAGCTGTACATATCTGTCCTCCGCTTTCTGAATGTGTAAATCAAATAAGCAATACTATCTTTTCGCTTTTGAATGAAGGCAGTAGCCAATTTAACATGAAACCGAAACTATAGCAGCCGTGCTGAATCTCACCGATTAGGTCAAATCAGCAGCTTTTCAACCCCTTTTCTTCAACAGCCCGTGCTTGGGAAGAGAAAACGACAGTGCTGAATGGCCCATAACGATAAAAAGAGCCTGCTTCTCCACTCACGGAGTAGCAGGCTCTGCGCTTTAAGCGTCTGGCTCGTCGCTAACACGGTATTCTGTTTTGACAGGATCGTGTCAATCCTTTTTCACGATTCAGAGTATATCGCTGTTTGCAACGGTCTTATACTTTATAACGCCTAATATGATTTCTTCTTTACACCGAGAACAATACATCGGGAAGTTTAGCAGAACGGTATCTTCATAAAGCTTGATTTTCGTTTTCGCTCCGCATTTGGGGCAGGCCAGCCAGTGAGAATCTCTTGTAGTATCCATGCTCGGCATCCCTGTTCTTAATCAGTAACAAACTGGGAGATACGGATTTCCGTTGCCCACAGCTCTTCCGCATCGGGATCTTCCAATACGATGTCAAACATGTAGGGGGTGTCTCCACCGTACTTTTTCAGATCGTCCAGGGAGGCTGCATAGATCTCATAGGTATCGCCCCGGAGTACCGCAGTTTTTACAGCCGTATTCTCGCTGTAATGGATCACAACTTGCCCAAGAACTGGCTCAGAGCCATGAAAGGCCATGGCGTCTTTACCGAGCACAAAAGAGGAATCTGTCACATCAGAGGCAATCCCAAAATAGGACACATTTGCATAATAGTTTTCATTCAAGCCGCTACCGCTCTCAAGCAAGGTTCCGGGTGCGGGAGAAGCGCTTTCCGGGGCGGAGTTCTCTGCCGGCTGAGCCTCTTCTGTTCCCACTGTTTCAGAGCTCGGTGCTGTGGCTTGCGGGTCTGAACTTTCTTTGCCTCCGCAGCCGGAAAGTACAAGGACGCAGATCAGGATCAAGGCAAGAAACCCACCGGGAATATTCTTCCATGTGTTTTTCATCATCATGTATTTTCTCCTTCTTTATTTATGCTCGCTCACATAGATTGTGGCTTTTTGCTGAATGAGTGCAGCGACCTCCTGTGCGCTTCGATCACCATAGAAATAATCCTGTACACAATCCAAAATAATCTCCGTCAGCCCTGCGTCCCCGTTTCTGCAATACAGGGCAGAGCCTAGGATTTCTCTTGCAAGAGCCAAATCCTGCTCCGTAATGTCACCGTTATACATTCCGCCTGTCCAAATGGTGTTTCCCTTACTTGCGGCAGCTCCGATCTTTTCAAAGGAACTCCTGAGATATGGGAAGAACCAGCCGCTTTCCTGCAGGGTCGGCTCCAGGAAGCTGCGGGCAAAGGCCCACGCGCCGTCTGCGTGCTCACAAGCCGTTGTAATGCCGATCTTGTTTGCTGGGATCAGAATGTGCATCACGTCTCCGCTCTCGTTGGGAAAACCAATCGGGTTTGCGTTCCGTCCCAAGCTGTAGTTGTACTCTGCGACAAATATCACCGAGGTCAGCGGCGCATACCTGCAATTCGCCTGGCTGTCCGGGGACACAAGTTGGGCGCTCGCCTCGCTTTCCAACATACTCTTGCACAGCTCTAACAGTCGTACAAAATCCTCGCTGTCAAAGCGGCATTCGCCGGTCTCCCAGTTTACAAACTGAGAATCGGCGGCAAGCAGCATTTCCAAGAACTGCATCGGATCAAGGCCGGAAACTATAATATCCCCGTTGTTTTTGAGAGCAGCGTATTCTTCTACTGTCCAGCCCCGCTTTGTCCCAACCGCATTTTCATCCGCAAACATAGTCAGGATCTGCACGCTGCTGGTGAGAAAAGGAAGCTTTCCGTGAATGCTCAGCGCTGTAAAGACATTATCGAAGTAGTCTTCCATGTGAATGGCAGGGTCATTATTAAGATAGGGGTAAAGATCGACCAAGTAGCCCGAACCGGATAAGGCCTCCACCGGAAGATTGTTCAAATCCAGAATGTCTGGGATCTCTCCCGCAATCAGCTCCACGGAAAACTTTTGGATGGCGTTATTCCATTCATCTGAGGTAACATCCTGGCTCATGGAAAACACACTGGTGAGCTCGATCCGGTACTCGTCGTTGCTCTTATTAAACAGGGCGATAGCCTCCAGAATGGAGCTTTCCGGCTGTAGGCTGAACATTGTCAGCACAGTGCGGTCGTCAATTCCAGGCTCTACAATGCAGAACTCATAACGGAGCTGCTGCGTCTGGCTGAAGGTACCGGCAATGACTGCAAACTTCCCATCCGGCAGGGGGCACACATGGGCGTCTCCGCTGGCAAGGCCAAGATTTGACCAGTTGAAAAGCGGCTTTTTTTCTCCGGAAGCAGGATCGACCGTAAAAAACTCAGCAAAATCATAGAAATAATAGTCGCTGCTTTCGCCTCCGCTGAATACGCAGCTGACAGCACCCAGGTCAACTCTTGCCTCGTAATCAAAGGCTTTTGCTTCCATGTTGATCGGAAGAAGATGATAGTTCCCGTCTCCCACGGTGTCAAAAACAGTAAGCTGGCCATCTGCTTTTGAGATAATGGCATCCGGGTTCCAGGGATCGGCGAGGGAAAACAAATAGTTTCCGCTTCTGTCGAACAGGTAGCAATAGGCGCCGCTGGACTTTACGGTTACACAGAGATTCCCATCTTTATCCCGGTTCAGGAAGATGCGGTCACTTGCAAAGCGCAAGGAGCCGCTTTCTTCCATAAGCTCATTCAGCGGGATCGTGTCTGCCATGCTGCCGTCTGCATTAAAATGACAGAGCGTGTAGTTTGCAGGTGTGTCCTCGTCTCCGTTCGGGATCATATGTACTGCCCACAAACCGCCTTGACTGTCAGAGGCCAGAGTCAGCATGATTGCGTTCTCCGGCAAGTCCAGGGGCAGCTTTTGAAAATCGGTGCCGTCTGCTTGGAGCGTCGCCGCATAAGACACCGTGGCATCCTCTTTTTCCTCCCAACAGCACAGGATGATTTTGTCATTGTCCAGGAAGCAGCAAGGAATATTTGTGATGCTGTCCGGCAGAAGGGAGTAGTTGGTAAGGATATACCCGAATTCTTCTGGCTCTGTTTCTGGTTCGGCCTTGCTGCCACAGGCAGTAAATGAAAGCAGCAACACAAAGACCAACAGGCATAGAATCGCCTTTTTAAGCATTTTCTTCTCCTTTTCTATTCAAGAATGTAGCCCGCACCCCAAGATGTTTTGATAAATCTGTAGGGCTTTTGAGTATCGTTCAATTTCCTCCTTATGTGATGTACATGAACAGAAATCGCATTCTTGCAGTCCACAAAGGTCTCGTCCGGCCAGATCCTTCTGGCAAAGTCTTTTGTGTTGACGGTCTGACCTTTGTTCTCTAAGAGTATTTTCAAAATAGAGAACTCCGTATCGGTTAGCTTTATCGCTTGCCCGTTTAGGAAACACCGGTGGGCTTTGGGATATAGCTCCAATCCCTGGAAAGAAAAAACCTTAATCATGTTTTATCCCGGAAGCAATCAGTTCGCTGGCCAGTTGCCCTAACATTTCGAGATCATCCTGGGTGGCGTCATAAACCATCAGCGTATAGCGGGCATTGTTCATATCAAAGCTGACGAATGCAATCTCCGTTACCGAGATTTCATCTGCGCCATAGGTCACAAAGAAGCGTCCTCCAGTTTCGGAAGCGCTGTCTTCCTCTGTTTTTTCATAATCGTCCGGTACGAACTTGTAGGTGTCCAGGCGGAAACTCACAGGGATTCCCTCAATCTGGCGAATGTCCGCCCCCTGAACTGCCTGATCTGCAGAGGCTTCGTGAAGCGGAGCAATATTGAGCCACACGATACCGGTGTTGGGCTTGGTATAGGTGACATTGACCACGTAGTATTCCCGCAGCATATCACCGTTATCATCATAATCTGCCATGCCGTCAACTCGGAGCTGAGAAAAACGATATCCGTTAGAGAAAGAGTCCGGGACAGTAATGGGATAACGAACGGTACGTTCTACTTTCGGCAGTTGAGAAAGGCTTGTGTATTCTCCTGTTTCCGGCATGCTGTGGGTTGCGGTGCCGCGAAGACTCCAATAGATCGCATAAGCGGTCACGGTAAAGAGTGAGATCAAGATCGCTGCTACCAGGAGCGAAGAGAAAAGCTTGCGGTTGATCCGGCGCGGTGTATGCTGCTCTCCTGAATACTCCAAAACGTCCATCGTATCGAGAACATATTCGTCACGAATCCCACGCATGGCACTTAGCAAAGCGAAAGAATCTAACATAAGCCTTCCTCCTCTAAGTACATACGAAGTTTGTTCCTCGTTCGGAAAAGCGTCATTTTTGTTTTGCTTTGACTGTATCCCATCTTTTCGGATATTTCGGAAATGGAAGCTAGGAACCAATAGCGGGCGATAAACATTCTGCGGTCTGTTTGGGACAGTGTGCTTACAAATCTGTCAATTGCTGCTTCCAGCTCTTTTTCCTCGTAGCGCTGCTCCACATTTGCGAGTGAGGGAATACAGTTTTCCAGCTCCTCCAGAGCAAGAGGGGGTTCTCCGCCGCCGCGCTTTTGCGCATTTTTTGCTTTGAATCGGTCAAGGGCGAAGTTGCGCGTAATATAACCTAAGAAGGTAGAAAGAATAGCAGGACGCTTGTCCGGCATCATATTCCACGCGCTAAACCATGTATCATTCACGCATTCCTCCGCATCTTCGTTATTTGCGCAAATATTGTACGCTATGGTGTGACAATACTTGCCGTACTTACGATCCGTTTCCGATATGGCCTGATCGGAACGCTGCCAGTACAGATCAACAATCGCTGCATCTTCCATGCTGATCCTCCTTGTCCTAAGAGCTCTTAAACATATATTACGAAATCTGTCGCCATCGGTCACCGAAAACCGAAAAACTATTTTGGGTTATAGAAATACCGGGCTTCCTGTAAAAAATTATAGCAGTTACTGCCGATAATGCAAATTTTCAAATAGGAAGATAATCCGTTTCACCGTGAAACGGAATAATAATCGCGGTTTTGATGCGCAGACTGTTTCCGCACAATCCGGTTCCCGCAGGATGTTTTCCATAATGCCAGCTTAACAATACAAGCGGAAGCGACGAATCGCTCCCGCTTGTTGTTTAACAGAAACTTGTCTCACCGTGAGACAGATTTTGCTATGTTGTCAATCCTGGGGCGTCTTTGGTCAATTGAAATAGAGCAAAGCTTACTCGCTAATTCTAAATAAAAGACCAATTACAGCATTTTACTTTCGTTAAACTGGCTATTTTTCCCGTAGTATAATGGGCTCATATTGCCGTGCTCTGATAACCATTTTTCATATCCGCTAATCTCTGGACCGCCAACATTAATCGCGTATTCTATCCCCCAAATGGCAACGATAAAGTAGATTTCAGTTAGCACTTTCCCATCCTCATCAAGCAGCATATTATCAGCCTCCGGAAGCAAAAAATCAGATTCATGAATTATTTGCGAGCTGCCGTCATAGTCCCAGCATTGACTTGATTTGTATATTCTCCTAATACTGCAAGGCCAATTCTTTGTAGTTCCCAGACGAACATGGTTCCGTATAGCATCGAATTGCGGATCATCAATCAAATAGTCCAGCCATGCTTGATCGTTTTGAATCCTTACTGATAAGGCTTCAAATGCAATTTTTGCAATGAACCTTGAGGTTACGTTATTATGAGGGGGCAATTGTTCTTCATCAAACGCGGGAAACAGAAGCCGTGATTCCCCGTCCTTTTTCACCAATTTGTTCATCAGTTCGGGCGATACCTCTACTCCCATAGTCACTTCGTTATTAATGATTTTCTTGCGCACTGTTACTACTTCATTTTCAATGATGCCTTTAATGGCAGGGATTTTATCCTTTTTATTCGGAATTGATTCTTCAAACCTGAGAAGTTGAACATTCATCTGTTCCAAAAAAGGTCGTTCTATTTCATGCGCAAAATAGTTATTACATTTATCGCATACATATCCTCTTGGCAACACAAAAGATTTGTTCCCTAATGATTCAGGGATTATATGCTCAATGCTCTTTGTTTCGGATGAATCCTTCTTGCAGAAAATACATCTCATTTATTCCATCTCCTTCGCGGTCCAAGACGAATAATTTAATTTCATGTTTA
>Ga0208297_1002556_pt1 | contig 10220 bp, 11 predicted proteins | sample LMS_cellobiose_e_FD_187367 | JGI IMG/M metagenome (GOLD analysis project Ga0208297, IMG submission 187367) | Rumen-fistulated moose microbial communities from Alaska, USA - LMS_cellobiose_enrichment (SPAdes) (version 2) | ecosystem: Host-associated > Mammals > Digestive system > Stomach > Rumen... | reverse complement strand
TTCTGGTATAAGGAAAGGAAACTGATATCACAAAGCATGTAGAATTTCTCCTTTGATTGAAGACAATTGAAAAATGGATGAATCTATTTCATGTTGCACGCATAGGCGCAGTTCTGGCCGGGCGTTTCATCTTTCAAAACCTCCTGCTGATCGGAAGCCACCTATTCCGTTAGGACTCTTCTAAACGGTTGTAATGGCTGAAGAAGTACCTTTGATCCTAGGTCATGTATAGCGTCATTCCCCTCAACGCCCTCAATCACGACCGCATCGTTCTCAAAATGCGCTGAGTGAATCATCAATGAGAGAAAATGCCCTGGATTTACAATTCTATTTGGGAAGCTGGAAATAACCTCAAGGGAGCCTAAATCCACAACACAAAGCTTTCCTTTTACCCGATCAATAAGCGCACGCTTTTTGTCCATTTGAAATATCCGTTCGATGGTTCCGCTTTGCAATTCCCTTACAACAGAGCAATCAGAAGTGTTGATTTGAAGAATCTTCTTCTCTCTTAAGGCAACAACTAATGTTTCATTGTATACCACGATATCACTGACATGAGAAAGATTCATTTTCCATTTCAAACGGTCTTCAACAATATCATAAGCAATTAGCCCATCTTTTGCGTACCAGTTTCCCTGGAATAGCAGATTCCCATCTTCCGAAGCCGCAATACCATACTGGCTATGATATGGATTGCACGGAATATGAACGTTTTTCTTTGTACCGGTTTGGAAGAAAACGATGGAAGGATTCTGATAGTGAAATTCTATCTTTTGGATAATCGGATGATCCAACTCTTCCAAAAAGCCACCATCAACGTGCATGGTTTTCATCGTGCGCCTCCTAAACCCAATGATAGGATCCAATCTCTGTGAGGGGAAAATTCGTCAGCTTATTATCCTGAATAAAATCATAGAAGCGTTGTGAAAAAACGAGTCCGACTAGGAAAGAAAGAGCGCCCCGGCGCTTTTGAGCGAAACTGCTTGCTCAAAGAACTTTGAAAACAAAATATGTCTTCCAGTCTTCATCATCGACATATCCCGGATGCAGTCGGTTGAGTTCAAACAATAAGTCTTTGAGAAGTATTGCATCCTCCAAGGTATCAAAAAGACTATACTGATTCAATTTTGGAAGGAAAAACCGATTCAGAATTTGAGTTAATGGGGAATTTGGGAGGAATAGCCCCTCTGCCAGCATAGAATATCCGCCTTTACCTGCAACGTCAATCCCATAGAATAATGCAGGATAAGAACAACTCGAGGTTTCATTAATGCACACAACCTCATATTCTTTTTTTGTCATTCGTGAAGACAACTCAGCAAAACGCCTTAGCTCATTGATCGTCAGTTCTGTTGTTATCCCAGGATGTACAAGTGGCTCATAATATTCAACAGAACGGTAAAACAACCTGAGAAATTCGTCGCTTGAAGCTTCATCCGGAACGGGTTCTCGACGATAGAGCCCTCGGTAATCCGACCCTGTACTGTCAACAAGTAATACTTTATAACATTCCATAGTGTTCACCTATCTTACATGCTCTTGAATCCATAATGCAACAGATTTTCAAAAAAGATTGGAAGAGAACCACCCATTGTTTATCACCAGTATACAACGCCCTGCCGCTGTTGACAAGGACCTCGGCGCTTGTGTTTGAATTAGAAATCAATCAGGAAAACACGATTTGATTCTGTTACTTGTTCCAAAGCAGTTTTGGTGATTTCCCAACAATCGCTTATCGGAGTATTCTCCTGAGAAAAGATCGTTTTGATCGCAATCCCTACCCTACCAAACTCAGCAGAAACAACTTCCTTAATTGGGATTCGTCTTTTTCCCAGTTCCTTCAAGATATGAACAGCGTCATCATAGAAATAATAGACCGATCGATCACACACAATCTCCTTCCTGGCAAAATGATCCCGGACCTGCTTTTTCACGATATCGAGCAGTTCAGCCGAACAGCCAGATGACAGCTGCCAATTGCTAAGCGTATGATCGGCGTCCCAGTTTGAAAGAACATAACAACAATTAAACCGGACCTCCCCCCTGGAAAGCATTTTGAAAAACTGTCCCTTACCGATTACACCACAAACGTTATCATGTTCCTCCGGTCCCGTGATTTGGTAGCGAGGCAAAAACAACAAGTATCCACTTGGAGAAGTATCCAGAAGGAAATCCACAAGTTTAATAAAATCGGCAAGGCAGTCTTCTCGAACGAGAAGTGATGTCATATCAGACCAAGCATCTTCTGAAATCCAAAACGGTTTCCCATCTGCTTCTGGCTCTTCAAAGTCGGAATCACAAAAGGAATCGAACTCATCCTTCGGGTCGTTTTCTTCAATTCGATATAATACCCCTTTTCTGCTGGAGAAGAACGGCCACATCTGAATGTACCGGCCAAACTCTCCGTCCTGTTCGTTCTTGAGGACCAATTTAGAATCAAACGGGGGATAAAGAGGGGTTTCCTGGTATAAGGAAAGGAAACTGATATCACAAAGCATGTAGAATTTCTCCTTTGATTGAAGACAATTGAAAAATGGATGAATCTATTTCATGTTGCACGCATAGGCGCAGTTCTGGCCGTTGACAGACTGGGCAAAAAGATGCTGGTACTGGTATGGCTTACACTGGTCCAGAATCATTACGCACTTTATTCCAAGAACTATGTGATTGAATCAAGTACGCTCTTACATAGTGCGCCTCTCTCGCAAAGAGGATTTGATAAGTAGCCCATGTTGACTCATTCCCAAATAAGGTCTTTTTTCCTACATGTACGAGCGTAAAAAATGCCTTTTCAACCACAGCGTCTTCCGGAACCCCATAGACAGCGAAGTTCATGTGATCGGAGGAAGGCCTCTTCTGAAAAGCACCAACAGATTCAATTCTTTTTTGGAGCGTTTCATACTCATCTTCTGAAATAACAAATTGAATGAGCGTATGACCGCCATAGCGGTCAGGATAATAGATGCCCTGTTTTTCTCCAGAATAGTGTGACAAGTCGATCCGAAATTCATAAAATGCAAGTTCCTCCATCTCTTGATTGGAAAGAATGCGCACAGTATTCCGGCCTTTCCAAAATAAGAACAGCACAAAAAGAGAAACAACAAGCAAAATCAGAAGAAGTAGAATCGCTTTTTTTCGTTTCATCTTTCAAAACCTCCTGCTGATCGGAAGCCATCTATTCCGATTGTCACTCAACACTCGGCTTCTCATTTTGAAAAGAATGCGCGATCCCTTTGCTAATACAGCGATCATAATGTGCCGGGTAAAAGGTGTTATCGATTCGGGCTGAATCAAAAACTTGATTGCCCAGGGGAGTCTTTGATACAAGCTTGACGTCATTTTCAGCAAGGCTTTTCCCGATGAATGTCAACATTTCCATTGGATGGTCTCCATACGAATAAAATGGAATTGTTTTCAAATTCAAAGCACGCACGGAATCTTTGGTTGGTGGATTCTCGCTGAACCAGTTGTAGAGCCGGACGGTAACCGTGTCAAGCGGTATCTTATCTTCTGGCTGCTTTGTTATGCCTACGATCAGCAGAAGAACATAGCAATGAAGAAGTTCACTGTGCTCACCCGGCCAGCAAATCTTATGCCGAATGACCCCGCCAATGGGCCACGGACACTTCCAGGCATAACTGGGCATTCGCAGCTTCTTCCGCTCCGGCTGGGGAGAGAGCAGTTGATTCTTAGCTTTCAGAAGCTCCTTCTCCCGAAGCTTGATTGCTTTTGGCACCCAGATTTCCGTAAGGTTTGAAAGCTCCTCCTCGATGGCGGCGAGGGCGTGTTCCTTCACCCGCTTACTGAGCCGTCCGGCCTTCCACTCTGTGATTGCCAGCGGCAGCCAGAAGGTTTCTGACTGGCCTTCCAGCCCCTCTTGGTACTCGCGGACGATCTTTTCTTCCGCTTCTTCATCACTCTTTCCTAGAATGATGGCCTCTCGATAGTCATCCCGAATGTCGCAGGCATCGTCTGAATCAAAGATTTTTTCACCCCATGCGCCCATGTTGATTCCTCCTGTTTGCGCAAAATCACCCATTGTTTATCACCAGTATACAACGCCCTGCCGCTGTTGACAAGGACCTCGGCGCTTATTCGGAGCGCTTCTGCCACGTTTCAAAAAGAAAGTACCACACGATCGTGTGGTACTTTCTTTGTTCCGCAAGACTGTTTTACAGGGATCTTGTGTCGTAAACCCCGTCCGGCATCACGTCGCTGAGCTCCACATGGGCGTGGCTCAGGCCGCCGGAATAGTCGGGGCGGCGCACCTGGCTGCCCAGCTGGCTGCCCGTCGAAGGCCGCAGGGCAATGCGCAGAAGCACCTTCGTGCCCTCCCCCGCCTGGCTCTGCAGAAGCAGGCTGCCGCCGTGAAGCTCCGCCACCCGGCGGGCAAACTCCAGGCCGAAGCCCAGCCCCTGCCGGGACGCGCCCGTCTGACCCGTGGCAAGCATGGCCTCCGGAGAAAGGCCGGTCCCCGTGTCCTGGACCGTGAGCAAAGCGTAGCTTTCCCGCTCCTCCAGCCGGACGGACAGGCTGCCCCCCGGCCCCATGGCCTTGAGGGCGTTGGAAAGAAGCTGATAGTAGGCCCGCTCCAGCAGCTCCGGGTCGATGGCGGCGGTGAAGGTCCGGCTGGGCAGGCTCAGCTGCGCCTTGACGCCCTTCTCCGCGCAGAAGCCCTCGGTCATCGAAAACAATGGCGCGAAGAAACCGCACAGCTCCGTCACGGCAAAGTTCCCCTGCTCCAGGCCGGCGGCCAGGGCGCGCTCGGACTGCATCAGGCTCACCGCCCGCACAAGGCGGTAATATGCCCGGGTAATGCGTGCGGTCTGGGCCTGGATCATGCGATCCTCCTGCTCCTCCAGATAGGGGAACAGGACCTCCGCCCCCGCCAGCAGGTCGCTCAGGGGGCTCCGCAGAGCGGCGCAGATGTTCTCCAGCTGCTCGCCGGTCAGGTTCGGCTCCTCGGACAGAGGCGTCAGCAGCAGCACATTGCCCAGGAGCTGGGCGCCGTAGCGCGCGCCGGCATGCTCCATCACCGCGGCAGCGTTACCCTCTGTCTCGGGAAGAGTCAGCTCCTCCCCGGGGACAAAGCCCGCGGCCAGGGCCGCCGGGTTGCAGAATTCCACCCTCATCCCCGCCAGCGTCAGGGCCGGCTGGGCGATGTGGGAAAGCAGTTCCAGTTCTGACATGGGATCCCTCCACTGGCCATGAGTGTTCCCCACCCCGGCCGGTTCATGCGATGAAGTTTCTTCCAATGCTTGCTTAGACAACAGTATACACGATTCGACCTTTTTTTGCAAGGTCGGGGAAGCTTGACCGGCCCGGCCCGGCCGTGTTATCATCAGAAAAAAGCAAAGGGAGGCAACCACATGTCCATTTCTGTTCCCGCCGCCTGGGCGGCCCGTCTGGATTTCCCCGGGCTGGAGTCCCTGCTGGACCGGGTGGAGGCCGCCTATGCGGCAGAGACGGTCTATCCGCCCAGGGAGCAGCTCTTTTCCGCATTGGAGCTCACCCCGCCGGAGAAGGTCCGCTGCGTCATTCTGGGCCAGGACCCCTATCACGAGCCGGGCCAGGCCATGGGCCTCGCCTTCTCCGTGCCCGTGGGAACGCGCCTGCCGCCCAGCCTGCGAAACATCTTCAAGGAGCGGGAGACGGACCTGGGCCTTGCATGCCCGGAAAGCGGCGACCTGCGCAGCTGGGCGGAGCAGGGGGTCCTGCTTCTGAACACGGTGCTCACCGTTTCCGCCGGCAAAGCGGGCAGTCACCGCGGCCTGGGCTGGCAGGACTTCACCGACGTGGTCCTTGCCGCCCTGCAGCCCCTGAAGCAGCCCATCGCCCTTATCCTCTGGGGCGCGGACGCGGCTAAGAAGGAGGCCCTCTGCGTCTCGTCCCATCCCCGGCTGGTTCTGAAAGCGCCCCATCCCAGTCCCCTCTCCAGCTACCGGGGCTTTTTCGGCTCCCGGCCCTTCTCCCAGGTAAACGCGTTTCTGGCAGAGAACGGCGCGGAGGAGATCCGCTGGTAATAGGAGGAGCCCTTCTCGAAAAATCGTTCCATTTTGTCTCCCTTTTCCTGGATTTCGTCCTTGTGCTTCCTGTCCAAAGGCCTTATAATAACAAGGCATGAACTATGGAAAACTGTGGAAGAATCTATGAATCTCTCTGACCGGCTTCTCAGCGTCCGCGCCCCCGACGGCAGTCGGGTGGTGGGTGACGAGCTGAGAAGTCTTTATAAAGCCTGCATCCGCATCGCCTGGCCCTCCACGGTGGAGGGCGTGCTCATGAGCGTCATCGGCTCCATGGACACCATGATGGTTGGAGCCCTCGGTCCGGCGGCCATCGCCGCTGTGGGCCTCACGGGCCAGCCCCGGATGATCCTGCTGGTGCTGGCTCAGGCGCTCTGCGTGGGCACCACCGCCCTGTGCGCCCGGCGCAAGGGCGCGGGAAATCAGGAGGGCGCTGTGGCCTGCCTGATGCAGTCGCTGTGCCTGGTGACGCTCTTAGGCGTGCTCATCACCCTGCTGGGCTTCTTCGGCGCAAGGCCCCTGATGCATCTGGCAGGAGCCAATGCGGACACCATGGAAATGAGCGTGGGTTATTTCCGCATCATGTCCCTGGGGCTGCTGTTCAACTGCTGGAGCCTGTGTATCTGCGCCGCCATGCGGGGCATCGGCCAGACCCGCATCACCATGGTCACCAACATGACCGCCAACCTGGTGAACGTCTGCCTGAACTATCTGCTCATCGGCGGGCGCTTCGGCTTCCCCGCCCTGGGGGTCCGGGGTGCTGCCCTGGCCACCTCCATCAGCGCGTTTGTGGGCTGCTGTGTGGCGGTGAGCTTCGTCCTGCGCCGGGGCGGATACTTCCGCTTCACCCTGCCCCGCTTTGACAAGACCACCCTCTCAGGCCTCTATCAGGTGGGCTCCAGCTCCATTCTGGAGACCGTGTGTCTGCGCATCGGCTTCCTGCTCATGGCCCGCCTCATTGCCGGGACCGGCACCGCCTCCTTTGCCGCCTACCAGATCGTCCAGCAGGTCACTTCCCTGTCCTTTGTCCTGGGCGACGGCGCCGCCACGGCGGGCACCTCCCTGGTGGGCCAGAGTCTGGGGGCCGGACGGGAGGACTTGGCCCAGATTCACGTAGCCATTGTCCGGCGGCTGGGTGTCTTTGTCTCCGCGGGACTGATGGTGCTCATTTTCCTGCTGCGGCGGCAGCTGGCCCAGCTCTTTACCACGGATGAGGAGATTATCCGGGCCGCCTCCGTGTCCTTCCTGGCGGTGATCGTGGGCATGGTGCCCCAGAACGGACGGGTCATCTCCTCCGGCTGCCTGCGCGGCGCGGGAGATGTGAAATACGTGGCGGCATGCGCGCTTTTGAGCGTGACCATCCTGCGGCCCATTCTGACCTATCTCAGCTGCTATCCTCTGAACCGGGCCTTCCCGGGGCTGTACCTGGCGGTGCTGGGGCCCTGGATCGCCTTCGCTGCCGATGCGTATCTTCGCCACTTCCTGCTCTCTCGGCGCATCCGGCAGGGCCAGTGGACCAAAATTCGCCTGGCCTGATGGCTTTTTACAAATTGTTCACCCACGAGCCGGAAAATCCGTTATAATAAAGGAAAAAATGGAGAGGGAGGAATTCCCATGGCAAAGACCATTCTGATCGTGGACGACGAGGAGAAGATTGCGGAGCTCCTGCGTCTTTATCTGGAAAAAGAGGGCTACCAGACTGTCATTGCCCATGACGGCGGCGAGGCCGTGGAGCTGTTCCGGGCCAAGGGGCCGGATCTGGTGCTGCTGGATATCATGCTGCCCGTTATGGACGGCTGGGCCGTGTGCCGCACCATCCGCTCCGAGAGCCAGGTGCCCATCATCATGCTCACCGCCAAGGGCGAGACCATCGACAAGGTCTCCGGCCTGAAGATGGGCGCGGACGACTACATCGCCAAGCCCTTCGAGACCAAGGAGGTCCTGGCCCGGGTGGAGGCGGTCCTGCGCCGCGCCGGAGGCGCCGAGAAAACGGAGAAGCCCCGGAAGCTCTGCTTTGACAAGCTGGTCATCGACCTGGACGCCTTTGAGCTGGTGGTGGACGGCAAGCGCATGGACGCGCCCCCCAAGGAGATGGAGCTTCTGTATCACCTGGCCTCCTCCCCCAACCGGGTCTACACCCGCAATCAGCTTCTGGACGAGGTCTGGGGCTTCGACTATTTCGGCGACAGCCGCACCGTGGACGTACACATCAAGCGCCTGCGGGAGAAGCTGGAGGGCGTCTCGGACCAGTGGAGCCTGAAAACCGTCTGGGGCGTGGGCTATAAGTTCGAGGTTGTGAATTCATAAATTGCAAAACGATGGGCCTGTCCGCTTGGACGGGCCCATCGTTTTTTAGAAATCATCATCCAGCAATGAAGCCGCCCCTGTTGGGACGGCTTCATCACACTGTATCAAAAGGCGGGCAGGAGCGCGCCGATTGAGCACTTACTGCTCAGCAACCCAGGCGTCCACCTGCGCCTGCACAGCATCGATGTAATCCTGCACACCGGCGGTCTCCAGTTTGCTCAGGTATTCCTGATAGAGCTCCTCCGTATAGCCGCCGCAGCCCAGGGTCTGCGTATACTGATCGTTGACCGCGCTGATTTGGCTGATGAGTAGCTGCAGATCGGAAGTATCCAGGACAAAGCCGAAGTACTGGCTTCTGGGGGCGGAGCGGTCAGACTGGTCAATTCTCTGCCAGTAGTCCGCGCCATTGCCCTCTAACGGGTAGGTCAGCAGGTTGTTGCCGGAGATGAAATTGCCGTTGGCAAAGCTGTTCTCATAGCGATGGGCCTCGCCATCGACCACTTCATAGTCCACGCCCTCTTCACCATGGACCAGAACGTTCATGATGTCGGCGCGGGTGTACATCATATTGATGAACTTCACAGCAGCTTCCGGCTCCTCGCAGGTGACGGGAACACCAGTACCCCAGAATGTTGCATTGCTGGTGCTCAGCACGTTGGTGTAAAGCGCCTTCGCCATAGCCTTGTACTCAAAGAAGGAGGTCTTGTTGTTGGAAACTGTCTCTTCCGTTCCCTCAGATGCACAGGGCATATTGGCAAATGCCATCTTAGCCTTCATATCCGCGTCGCCCTGATTGTCGTTGTACAGGCCGTCGGGAACCACATAGCCCTTCTGGAACCAATCCGCAGCAAGCTGGATTGCATTGTGATAGGAATCCCGCTTCTGATAGAGCTCCATCGTTCCGTTGTTATTAAATACCGTTCCGGTGCTGTCGCCAGCGCCGTCAGCCACGATAAAATCGTCAAAGCTGTCGCCGCCATAATTGGACGGAATCAGGGATTTCCGATAAGGCGTAATGGCCCACCAGTCAGGATAGGCTTCTTTGACTGCCTTCAGGATCTCCTCCAGTTCTGAGAAGGAATTCATGGCCTTGGCCTTCTCCACAAGACCAAGCTCCTCCAATACTTCCGCATTCATGATCAGGAAGGAAGTAGAGACATTGGCGCGGCCGGCAGGCAGTCCGTAAATCGTGCCGTCACTGCCGATGTAAGGCGCCATAAGATAGTCCACAGTCTCCATGGCCTCAGAGGCATACTCTTTCCAGATATCCGTGATATCTGTACGCAGCATCTTATTGAGGCGCATGTTGGTAATGCTATTGGTAATGGCGAGGGCGATGACGTCGCAGCGGTCACCACCTGCAAGGCCCATCTGGACCTTGGTGGTCCAGTCGCCGAAACCCATGTAGGTGATATCCACATGGATGCCCTCTGGCTCGGTGAGCTTGTTCAGGGCAGCCTGAATCCGGTCGTGGTGATCCTGGCCCTTGCCATAGTCGTCAAAGGACCAATAGACGATGTCCACAATCTCCTCGGGCTCTTCCGTCGGCTCCTCCGTCTTGGCGGGAGTCTCGTCCTTCTTGTTGTCATCGGTCTTTGCGGGAGTGTCGGTGCTGGTGCTGGGGGTGTCGGTCTTGGCGGGAGTCTCCGTCTTGGCACAGGCCGCGAACAGGGCCAGCACCAGGCACGCGATCAGCAGAACCGCCAGCAGAGATTTCATTTTCTTCATGGTGATTGCTCCTTTCAAAATAGTCACTTTGTTCATACGTTTTGATTGAAAAAAGCTTGCTTTTTGGTTTGCCTTTTGGGTCTTCCCCGGAGGCTTTCTCCGGGGAAGATTTCTTTTTTTACGCCTCCAGGACGACCTTGTCGCCCTCGGGCATCTTGAAGG
>Ga0208297_1002552_pt1 | contig 10230 bp, 11 predicted proteins | sample LMS_cellobiose_e_FD_187367 | JGI IMG/M metagenome (GOLD analysis project Ga0208297, IMG submission 187367) | Rumen-fistulated moose microbial communities from Alaska, USA - LMS_cellobiose_enrichment (SPAdes) (version 2) | ecosystem: Host-associated > Mammals > Digestive system > Stomach > Rumen... | reverse complement strand
CTCCTGTGCGAGAAAGCCGACGATGTGTACGGCGGCAGGCTGCCCGTCCATGTGCGGTGCCTCATCGACGAGTGCGCCAACATCGGGCAGATACCGAACCTGGAAAAGCTCATGGCAACCATACGAAGCCGCGAGATCTCCGCCTGCCTTGTGTTGCAGGCGCAATCTCAGCTAAAGGCTTTGTATAAGGACAACGCCGATACCATCATCGGCAACTGTGACAGCTCCATCTTCCTCGGAGGAAAGGAGCCGACGACACTCAAGGAGCTGTCGCAGTCGCTCGGCAAGGAGACCATCGACACCTACAATACCGGCGAGAGCCGCGGACGTGAGACCTCGCACAGCCTGAACTACCAGAAGCTCGGCAAGGAGCTTGCCACCATAGACGAGCTGGCGGTCTTGGACGGCGGCAAGTGCATCTTGCAGCTTCGCGGTGTGCGTCCTTTCCTTTCGGATAAGTACGACATCACCAAACACCCCAACTACAAGTATCTTTCGGACGCGAACCCCAAGAACGCCTTTGATATAGAGAAGTTTCTCTCTACAAAGCTGGTTCCGAAAGCAGATGAAGCCTACGAGGTATTCGACGCAGGCCGAGTCTGAGCGCACAAGCCCGTCGCCGTAACAGCGGCGGCTTTTCATATATACCTACGATAAAAAGACACCTCCTCGCTTGCAGGGTCGGAACGGATCAATCAAAATTAAAAAATGAAAGGAGACGCCGGAATCGGGAGCTGCATCGCAGTTTTCGTTCCGGCTTTTGCAGTAAAAGCGAGACTTATCGACCAATCATCCCAAAGATTCCGGCAAACAATCATTATGGCATTTTTCAACTCTGCTGTCGGCGTACTCCAGACCCTCGTCATCGCGCTCGGTGCCGGTCTCGGCATCTGGGGAGCCATCAACCTGCTGGAGGGCTATGGCAATGACAATCCCGGAGCTAATGCTTGTGGTTAATAAAGAAGCAGGACGCAGAACAGGCAAGGACAGCAGCCCCGCCCATTCCGTACAGCAAGGGACGATAGCAAAACAGGCAATGGCAGTCAAAGGTCGAGACAAACGGCGCTACGCGTCGCCATTGACTGCCGCCGCCTGTTTTGCTTTTGAGTAAAAAAAGACGGTTAAGCCCAAAAGAGCTTAACCGTAGCTACTATTATTTTATTTTATTTTACGTACCACAACTCATATCCACAGTTGTATGTGCAGTATGTACGCGAGCCAGATGTTCTAAGATTGTGGGCAACAACAATGGATCTCAAATACATAACATACTCACTACAACGGTCGCAATATCCGGCGTCTTCATAAAAGACTTCGCACTGCTGCATGTCAATCATTTCAGCACCAAGGAAATAAGACACATAATTTGTGAGTTTATGACCAAATATTGCGCATAATATATTTTTTGTTTCGTCGTCACCTTGGGAATGTGGTATTGACGCACCATGCTCATAGCACTCACCGTAACTGGCATGTTCGTGTTGACATAAATCCTCAGAAGCAGCCAACGCAGACGGAGTAAGAGGTATCAACAACAACGCCAGTACCATAATGAAAGAAACAATCTTGTTAATACTTTTCATGGATAAAACCTCCTATGCAAATTCCAGTTTTCCTGTATGGCGTACAATCATTTCTTTAACAATGACCCCACAAACTCTCAACTTGACTATACCTTATCGGCAATGTCGCTTTCGGCCTAGAACTATTCAAACTCTTCAAAATAGAGATAAAGCGAACCTTAAATGCTAAAGTTTGTTCGTTGCTTTGGTAACTACCATAGTCAAGATATCCGATTATGGCAACTCTTATCTGGCTACCCTCTATTGCAATATTTTGCGCTGTCGCAACGAACATGGGCAGGGTCGTTTCTTCCGGTGCCGAGATAAATGCTCCACATTTACTAATCTCAATGTCACCGGCCTTATTCAATCTAAAAGTTACATCAATGCCGGGCGTTTTCCAAGCCTCCCACTCCTCTTGGTTGAAAACATATTGACGTGTTTCGTATTTACCTGTCAAAGATTCCACTTCTTCCGGGGAGTACCTCAATGTGATGGGGATGGATGGGACGTCTTTCCAGTTTAGCACCTGAAAAGAATCCAATGCAGCTGTAGATGGAATACCACCTATAAAAATAATTAACGCAACTAAAACAAGCGTTATACTTGCTTTTCGTTTCACGCCTCCCATAAACATGCTATTGCACTTGTTCATAGTGCATACACCTCCAATGCCATATTTCAAAAAGCGCATAAGCCGACGATCAACAGTCTGGCTTATGCGCCCATGCGAATGATTTTTATTTGTCCTCTCCACAACTGGGGACTGCACCAAAATCGTTTGCGGCATACGCCAAACTGGGCAGAGATAAAACGACGCATGATGTTAATCTCCAATCATATCAAGTGTCAGACACACATCTAATATCTGCGTCTTAATGATAGCAAAATTTTGCCGAAATATCAATGGTTTTTCAGGTTTTCTTTGTAATAATTTTATGAACAAAAACTGCATCATCCGTTAATCACCGCCGCAGATTTATTGGAAGTCTGCGGCGATTCTTTATGCCCTTTTTCAAAAAAGTTTTGCTGAACTTTGGCATTTTTTCAAAACCAGGTGTTGGAGGGAGTGGAGAAGAAAATCGGAAACAGCGTACACGGGGGATCGCGTGAGTTGTCAGAGCAAGATTCTACCACGGTGCCAAAATTCGCTTTTCGCTCATTTTTCCCCCGCGGGAATCTTGTTGGGGAGTGCCTTCCCCAAGCCCTGCTTATGCGCCGCAAAGCGGCAGAAAGGAGGCGAGCGCCTTTGAAGAAAACCTATAACACGCCGCACCGTACCCGTGTGGTAAAGACCCGCATGACAGAGGACGAGTACGCGGAGTTTGCGGCGCGGCTTTCCGCTTACGGGATCAGCCAGGCCGAGTTTATCCGGCAGGCCATCCGCAGGGCCGTCATCCGCCCTGTGGTTTATGTCTCCCCGGTCAATGACGAGCTGCTTGCCGCCATCGGGAAGCTGACCGCCGAATACGGCAGAATCGGCGGCAACCTCAATCAGATCGCCCGCACCCTGAACGAGTGGCACAGCCCCTACCCCGGCATGGCAAAGGAGCTGCAGGAGGCGGCAGCCGACCTTGCCGCCTTGAAGTTTGAAGTCTTGGAGAAAGTAGGTGACGCCGTTGGCAATTCTCAAACATATCAGCTCTAAAAACGCCAACTACGGCGACGCCGAAAAGTATCTGACCTTTGAGCACGACGAGTTTACCATGAAGCCCACGCTGGACGGGCAAGGGCGGCTTATCCCGAGGGCAGATTACCGCATCTCCACGCTGAACTGCGGCGAGGAAGATTTTGCCGTCGCCTGTATGCGGGCAAATCTCCGCTATGGCAAAAATCAGAAAAAGGAAGATGTGAAAAGCCATCACTATATCATTTCCTTTGACCCCCGCGACGGGCCGGACAACGGCCTGACCGTTGACCGGGCGCAGGCATTGGGCGAGGCGTTTTGCCGCGACCACTTCCCCGGCCATCAGGCCCTTGTCTGCACCCACCCGGACGGGCATAACCACACCGAAAATATCCATGTGCATATCGTCATCAACAGCCTGCGGATCGAGGACGTTCCCCTGCTTCCCCACATGGACAGGCCCGCCGACACGAAAGCCGGCTGCAAGCACCGCTGCACCGACGCGGCGCTGGAATACTTCAAATCCGAGGTGATGGAGCTGTGCCACCGGGAGCAGCTTTACCAGATCGACCTTCTCCATGGCAGCAAAGAACGGATTACCGAGCGCGAGTATTGGGCGCAGAAGAAGGGGCAGCTTGCCCTTAATAAAGAAAACGCCGCCCTTGCCGCCGAGGGGAAAGAGATCAAGCCCACCAAGTTTGAAACGGACAAGGCGAAGCTGCGGCAGACGATCCGGGCCGCGCTGGAACAGGCGGGCAGCTTTGACGAGTTCTCCGCCCTGCTTCTCCGAGAGGGCGTGACGGTCAAGGAGAGCCGGGGACGGCTGTCCTATCTCACCCCGGACAGAACAAAGCCCATCACCGCCCGCAGGCTGGGGGACGCTTTCGACAAGCCCGCCGTCCTTGCCGTGTTGGAGCAAAACGCCGCCAGAGCAACCGAACAGGCCGCTGCCATACCAAAATATCATCAATATCATCCCACCGCCGAAGCACCGGCACAGGGTGGAAAACCGGCGAAAAACGCCCCGAAGCAGGACGGGATTCAGCGCATGGTAGACCGGGAGAAAGCCCGTGAAAAAGGCGTCGGCTATGACCGCTGGGCCTCCCTCCACAATCTGAAACAGCTTGCGGCGACGCACAATTTCCTTGCAGAGCATGACTTGCTTGATCTCTCCCGTCTGGATGAGGCCATCGACCAATGCGCGGATGACTTTTACGAAAAGCGCCGTGTGCTCAAAGAGATGGAAACCCGCCTTGACACGCTGAACGACCTGCGCCGGGAGCTTATCAACTACCGCAAGACCCGTTCCGTTGTGGATGAAGGGAAAAAGCTGTCCGGCAGGAAAGCGGAGGCGTACCGTGTGGCGCATGAAGCGGATTATATCATCTACGAGGCCGCCCGCCGCAGGCTGAAAGAGAGCTATCCCGGCAGGAAGCTCCCCGCCATAAAGGAGCTGAACGCCGAGATCGAAGCCCTGATTTCCCGGAAGAACGCCGCCTATAACGACTATCGCGGCGCAAAAGCCGAGCTTGACGAGCTGCGGAACGTCCGGGAGAACGCAAGGAAGCTGTACCACGACAGCCGGGGACGGGAAAAGGAGCAGAGCCATGAACGGTAAGCCGCTGCCGAGGATGAATTACACGCAGTACCGAAAAATGCGGCGGCTTGTGCATGATTGCTGCAACTATGACGGCGGTAACTGCCTCCTGCTGGACGACGGCGATCCCTGCGTCTGCGTACAGAGCATTTCCTACTCCCTGCTTTGCAAATGGTTCCGCGCCGCCGTCCTGCCCCTTGACAAAGACCTGGCCGCAGCGCTTTTCCCTGTCCGGCAGGGGACGCGGTATTGCAGGGAGTGCGGGCGCAGCTTTGCCCCGCCAAAGCATAACACCCTCTACTGCCCGGAGTGCGCCGCCAAAAGGACGCGCCGCAAGAAACGGGAATGGGCGGCGAAAAACAGGGGCAGAGCGTAGAAAAAGCACCATTGAAAAAGCCAGTAAAATCAAGGCTTTCAAAACGCCGCTCAAGGGATGCGCGATAGATTGATCCTTTACCCCCGAAAAACGCCCTCTAAAGCGCAACAAAGGGCGCAGAAAAAGAAAGGAGAGCTTGCCTATGGCAGATAACCGAAAATACTACTACCTCAAACTGAAAGAGGGCTTTTTTGACAGCGATTCCATTGTGCTGTTGGAGGATATGAAGGACGGGATATTATACTCCAACATCCTGTTGAAGCTGTACTTAAAATCCCTGAAAAACAGCGGGCGCTTGCAGCTTGACGAGCATATCCCCTATACGTCACAGATGATCGCCACCCTGACCCGACACCAGATCGGGACGGTGGAACGGGCGCTCAAGGTCTTTCACGAGCTGGGGCTTGTGGAGGTGCTGGACAACGGGCTTCTCTATATGACCGACATTGAGCTGATGATCGGCCAGTCCTCCACGGAGGCCGAACGGAAGCGGGCCGCAAGGCTGCAAAACAAAGCGCTGCTGCCACCGGCCACCCGGACAAATGTCGGACATTTGTCCGACACTTGTCCACCAGAGATAGAGATAAAGAAAGAGATAGAGATAGATACAGAGAAAGAGGAAGAGAGAAAAACGGGACAGCCCGCGCCCGCCGCCTATGGCCGGTACAAAAACGTGTTTTTGACCGACACGGAGCTTGCGGAGCTGAGAACGGAGCTTCCCGACAGATGGGAGGATTACACGGAGAGGCTTTCGGAGTATATGGCCTCCACAGGAAAGAAATACAAGAACCACGCCGCCACCATCCGGCGCTGGGCATCGGAGGATCGGCAGAAAGCCGCCGTCAAAGGCGGCATACCGGCCTATACCTGCAAGGAGGGAGAGAGCTTATGAGCGATATGTTTGAAGAAGTGATGGAAAAAATGGCGAAGATCACGCCGGAGCCGGAGGACTATACCGGCGAGGACGGGCTGATATACTGCGGCAAATGCCACACGGCCAAGCAGTTCCGCATGGACAAGCCGCCCTTTGTGGGAAAGCTCTTTCCTCACGCCTGCCGCTGCGAGCAGGAGCGCTGGGAAAAGGAACAGGCGGAGGAAGCCCGCCGGAGGCATCTTGCCGCCGTGGAGGACTTGAAGCGCCGGGGCTTTACCGATCCGAAAATGCGAAAATGGACGTTTGCCAACGACAACGGCAAATGCCCGCAGATGGAATATGCCCGCTTCTATGTGGATCATTTTGAGGAAATGCGGGAGGAAAACATCGGCTATCTTCTCTGGGGCGGCGTCGGGACCGGCAAGAGCTTCTTTGCCGGGTGCATCGCCAACGCCCTGATGGAGAAAGAAATCCCCGTCCGCATGACGAACTTTGCCCTGATCCTGAACGACCTGACCGGTTCCTTTGAGGGGAGAAACGACTATATCTCCCGGCTGTGCAGCTTCCCGCTGCTGATCCTGGACGACTTCGGGATGGAGCGTGGGACGGAATATGGGCTGGAACAGGTCTATCATGTGATTGACAGCCGATGCCGCAGCGGCAGGCCGCTGATCGTCACCACCAATCTGGCGCTGGAGGACTTGCGCCACCCGCAGGACACCGCCCACGCCCGCATTTATGACCGTCTGCTGGAGCTTTGCGCGCCCATCCTGTTTACAGGAGGCAGCTTCCGCAAGGAAACGGCGCAGGCCAAGCTGGAACGGCTGAAATCCATGATGGAGAGAAAGGAGCTGCCATGACCGAGAAGAAACGAAGCGAACAGGCTGACCGCCGCCCGGATTGTGTGACGGAAATCCGCATGGGAAACACCGTGCTTGTGGTGTCCGGTTTTTTCAAGCAAGGCAGCACCGAAACCGCCGCCGACAAGATGATGAAGGTGCTGGAAGCCGAGAGCGCCGTAGGGCAGCCGCCGGAAAGCATCGCCTGAACGGGATAGAGAAAAGCGGCCATGCCGTGGAGCATGGCCGCTGGGAGGGGGTGATAAGCGGGACTTTAATTATTATTTTTTCTCTTGAAAAAAGCGGAAACTATGGAAAGGATCAATCCTACGTAGAATAGCCACGCAATGAAATCGGGAACCGGCTTGTCGAGAATCACAAGAAAAGCCATAATCACACCTGCAATCGCTTGAATTATCAATCCAATTTTAGAGCCATTATTAAAATCATTAAACATATTATGCTCGTAACTCCTTTGTAATTTTGATTATTCTCTATGAATAATTTTATAATACCATAAGATTATGAACAAATCTACCATCTGCCGGATATGACAAACCTATCTTTACAAAATCGTCATTTTGCCGGGGTATAAAGAAGCAAAAACTACTATACAGCAGCCCGCCCCGTATGATATAATCCCCATACGGAATAGCGGGGCTGGCTGTCGGGAAAGGAGTTATTTCATGTTAAGACAGCAGACCCAACCCCTCATTACCGCCCTCTACCCGCGGCTCTCCCGCGACGATGAACTACAAGGGGAATCGAACTCCATATCCAATCAAAAATCCATCCTCGAAGCATTCGCACGAGACAGGGGCTTTGCCAATCTCCGCTTCTATACGGACGACGGTTGGAGTGGTACGGATTTCCAAAGACCCGGCTTTCAGGCTATGCTTGCGGACATTGAAGCCGGAAAAGTGGGCACCGTCATCGTCAAGGATATGTCAAGGCTGGGGCGCAACTACTTACAGGTGGGAATGTACACGGAAATGCTGTTCCCACAAAAGGGCGTCCGCTTTATCGCCATCAACGACGGAGTGGACAGCGCACAGGGCGAGAACGATTTTACCGCCCTGCGCAACTTATTCAACGAATGGATGGTGAGAGACACGAGCAGGAAGATACGCGCAGTTAAACAGGCAAAGGGCTTGAGCGGAAAGCCCGTCACGAGCCGCCCGGTCTATGGCTACCTCATGGACGAGAACGGGAAGTATATCATCGACGAGGAAGCCGCCCCGGTCGTGCGTCAGATCTATGCCCTGTGCCTTGCCGGGAACGGCCCCACCAAGATCGCCCGGATGCTGTCCGAGCAGCAAATCCCCACGCCGGGGACGCTGGACTATATGCGCACCGGCAACACCAGCCGCTACTATCCGGATTATCCGTACAAGTGGTCAACCAATACGGTGGTGCATATCCTGGAGCATGAGGAATACGTCGGGCGTCTGGTGAACTTCAAGACCACGATGCAGTCCTACAAGGTGCATAAGATCGTGTATAACGACAGGGACAAGCAGGCTGTGTTCGAGAACAGCCACGAGCCAATCATAGACCTTGCCACATGGGAACGGGTACAGGAATTGCGCAAGCAGCGCAAGCGCCCCAACCGCTATGACGAGGTGGGCTTGTTCTCCGGGCTTCTGTTCTGTGCCGACTGCGGCCATGTGATGTATCAGCAGCGCTACGAGAACAAGACCCGCAAGCAGGACTGCTACATCTGCGGCAGCTACAAGAAGCGCACCCGCGACTGCACCGCCCACTTTATCCGCACAGACCTTCTGACGGCGGGCGTCACCGCCAACCTGCGGAAAGTGACCGCCTATGCCGAGAAGCACGAAAAGCAGTTTATGAAGCTGCTGATCGAGCAGAACGAGGACGGCGGCAAACGCAGGAACGCCGCAAGGCGGCGGGAGTTGGAAACGGTGGAAAAGCGGATCACGGAGCTGTCTGCCATCTTTAAAAGGCTTTATGAGGACAGCGTATCGGGAAGGATCACGGATGAACGGTTTACGGAGCTGTCCGTTGAGTATGAACAGGAGCAGGCCGAGCTGAAAGCCCGTGCCGCCGAGCTGCAGGCGGAGCTTTCCAGAGCGCAGGAGGCCACCATGAACGCCGAGAAGTTTATGAATGTTGTCCGCAAGTACATGAACTTCGAGGAATTGACGCCTACCCTGCTTCGGGAGTTTGTGGAAAAGATCGTCGTGCATGAGACTGTGGCGCTGGACGGAAAACGTCGCGGCAAGCAGCGGACGCAGGAAATCGAGATTTACTACAGCTTTGTCGGCAAGGTGGACTTGCCCGAATAATGCCCGACCTGTCCGGCACAATGCGCAAGTGCCGGATGGGAACGGCAAAAAATTTTACCCTTCGATTACTTCTTTATAGAACACGGGCAAAGAGCCAGGGTATGAAGCAGCTTATGGCGGGCGGCGGCGTTGCCCTCATCGGCATCACCCTCGTTCCCCTGCTCACCGGTCTGTTCGGCTAATTCCACGCATAAATCCTGCGCGGCATCCGCCCTTCGGGGCGGGTGCTGCGGGAAAGGAGGGTAAAGCCCATTGGATTTGATATGGGGAAAATTTACGGAATGGCTGAAGGAAATGCTCGTCAGCGGCATCATGGATAACGTTAATGGCATGTTCAACTATGTGAACAGCAGAGTGGCGGAGATCGCCGGACAGGTGGGCGCTACTCCTCAAGGCTGGAACAGCGGCATCTACAACATGATCCGAACGCTCTCGGACAACGTGATCCTGCCGATTGCCGGCGTTATCCTCGCCTTTGTCATGACGCTGGAGCTTATCCAGCTCATAACGGACAAAAACAACATGCACGATGTAGATACCTGGATGTTCTTCAAATGGATATTCAAAACAGCCTGCGCTGTTCTGATCGTGACAAACACATGGAATATCGTCATGGGTATCTTTGAAGCTGCTCAGAGTGTCGTCAACCGCGCAGCAGGAATTATTGTCGCAGATACGTCGCTGAGCATAGACAGCATTGTGACCGGACTGGAAGCCCGCCTCATGGAAATGGAGATAGGGCCGCTGTTTGGTCTGTGGTTCCAGAGCCTTTTCGTGGGCCTTACCATGTGGGGGCTGACAATCTGCATCTTCATCATCGTCTATGGCCGTATGATCGAGATTTATCTGGTCACGTCTGTCGCACCGATTCCCATGGCCACCATGGTCAACCGGGAATGGGGACAGATGGGGCAAAACTATCTGCGCAGCCTGTTCGCGCTGGGATTCCAGGCATTCCTGATTATCATCTGCGTAGCGATCTATGCCGTGCTCGTCAGAAGCATCGGAACCATGGAGGATATATCCAAGGCGATCTGGACGTGTAT
>Ga0208297_1002547_pt1 | contig 10261 bp, 8 predicted proteins | sample LMS_cellobiose_e_FD_187367 | JGI IMG/M metagenome (GOLD analysis project Ga0208297, IMG submission 187367) | Rumen-fistulated moose microbial communities from Alaska, USA - LMS_cellobiose_enrichment (SPAdes) (version 2) | ecosystem: Host-associated > Mammals > Digestive system > Stomach > Rumen... | reverse complement strand
CGTCGGATTCACGGCGGACATGGTGGCGCCCGCCTTCATCTCAGCCGCCCTGACCTTGTCGTTCACCTTGGAGAATCTCTCCCTCTCGTACTTCGTCTTAGAAAGGGCTTTTATGACGCGGATGCCGACGGCGTTCTCGCGCACGACTCTTATCATCACGTCCTGCGCCTCCTGCTCGGCGGTATAGAGCGGGACGCCTTTTTTAGTTATGAAATACGTGAGAAGGAATATCATCGGAAGCAGTACCGCGAGGGAAAGCGCCATGACGGGATCGAGGATGAACGTGAGGATAAGTCCGCCCGTCATGAGTATGGGAGCGCGTATGCCGATGCGCTGAAGCATGCCGACGACTCTGTGGACGTAATAAGTGTCTCCCGTCATCCTGCTGATAAGCGACGGGATCGAAAATTCGTCTATTTTACTGTCGGAAAGATAAGATATCTTCACGAACAGATCATGCCTGAGCCTCTCGGTCGTATTCCGCGCCACGAGCGCCGCCATGCGGTTCGCAATGACGTTGAAGCTCAGTGCGACACCCGAGCAGACAAGCATCACCGCTCCCCACAAAACGACAACCGGAGGATTTTTAAGCGGTATTACCTCGTCGATGATGTATTCGAGGATCCACGGCAGAACAAGATCCATAACGGACCCCGTGAATTTGATCGCAAGTCCCAGCGCGATCCTCCATTTATACGGTATCAGATAAGCAAGAACTCTCTTCAATACCCAATGCCTTCCCTTTCCTTCTTTTCGCCGGGTTCTCCGGCAGCCGCTAAAAAATTCAGAGGATCACGCCGTCAGCGCGATCCTCTGTGTGCTTTATAAGTCAGAGCTTATTTTCTCTTTTTGAAAACCGTGATGCCGGCTCCGGATACCGCGCAGATCAGAAGAGAAGCGGTCAAAGGATCGGCGGTCTTGGGAGAGTCTTCGGTCTTGCCGTCAGTCGATCCGGTGGTGGATCCGCCGGTCGTACCGGAAGTATTCTCGTCTTCCTTCGGAGAATCTTCCTTAATTTCTTCGCTTATGAAGAACACGTTTTCGAAATACGGCGTCTTTACGGTGCTGTCGTCGAAATCGGAAGGAAGAGAAAGAACAACGGTATGCTCTCCGGGCTCGAGGATCGCGGAGATGCCGGTAACGTACTGATGACGGTACTGATTGTCGTTCTCATAATCAAAGCCGAGACGCACTTTTTCGCTGTCGTCTATCGCAACGTCGGTAGCTCTCGTAACGCCCTTGCTCCAGCCCATGAGAGTGAAGCCGAACTTGTAAAGAGCTTTTTCAGTCACGTTGAATTTCAGAACGTAATCTCCCTTGCCGTCGCCTTTAAGATAAATATAATCAAAATTCACGCCCGCGTTCGTGGTAGCGCCGTGACGCGCGTTCGTTTCGCCGTCAACGTAGTATTCGCCGAACGCATAGACCGTGGCGTCCTTATATTCCGCCGGTATCTCGTCGTATACTACGGTAAGCTCCTTGGAAGAAAGAGCGAGGGACGCTGATACGGAAACAGCCGCCATAGCGGCAACTATGATAACCGCCGCAATAATTGAAATGATTTTTTTCATTTTTGTCCTTTCCGCTGAAATAGTCAACTGTGTAACGATCGGTCTTCCGAACATATTATAGTAAGATTTTACAACAGATCCGTAAAAAAAGCAACGGCAAAGATACACAATTACAAGTTTGAAAACTTGTGCAATGTATACAATACCGTTGCTCTGCTTATTTTGCTTTAATTATCAGTCCGCGTCCTTTATGGAGAGGTTGAGTCTGCCCTTGTCGTCGATCTCGACGAGCTTGACCTTGACAACGTCTCCGACGTTCACGGCATCCTCGACCTTTTCGACTCTCTTGTCGGAAAGCTTGGAAATATGGACAAGTCCTTCTTTTCCGGGAGCGAACTCGACGAACGCGCCGAAGTTCATGAGTCTGGTGACCGTTCCGGTATATGTCTTGCCTATCTCGGGATCGCTTACTATGGCGTTGATCATATCGAGCGCCTTGTAGCCCGCAGCGGGATCCACGGCGGCGATGAACACGCTTCCGTCGTCCTCGATGTTGATCTCGGCGCCGCTGTCGGCACAGATCTTCTGGATGACTTTTCCGCCGGTACCTATGACTTCGCGGATCTTGTCGGGGTTGATCTTGAGGGAGATCATCTTGGGAGCGTACTGGGAAACCTCACTTCTCGGAGCGGAGATGCACTTTGCGATTATCTCGTCGAGAATGTAATTTCTCGCCTCGTGAGTCGTTTCGAGAGCGTTCTTGATTATCTCCGGAGTAAGACCGTCGATCTTGAGGTCCATCTGTATGGCGGTTATGCCCTTCTTCGTTCCGGCGACCTTGAAGTCCATATCTCCGAAGAAGTCCTCGAGTCCCTGAATGTCGATCATCGTCATCCAGCGTTCTCCCTCGGTGATGAGTCCGCAGGAAATGCCGGCGACGGGAGCCTTGATCGGAACTCCCGCGTCCATGAGAGCGAGAGTCGATCCGCAGATGGAAGCCTGAGACGTGGAACCGTTGGAGGAAACGACCTCGGACACGAGTCTGATCGCGTACGGGAATTCCTCAACGGGCGGGATAACGGGTTCAAGAGCTCTCTCGGCGAGAGCGCCGTGTCCTATCTCTCTTCTTCCGGGGCTTCTGGAAGCTTTCGCCTCGCCTACGGAATAAGCGGGCATATTATAATGATGCATATAGCGCTTCTGATCCTCGTCGTCGATACCGTCGAGCATCTGAGCATCGCGGACGGAGCCGAGCGTTGCGACCGTAAGTACCTGTGTCTGTCCTCTGGTGAAAAGTCCGGAGCCGTGAGTCCTGGGAAGGAGTCCGACTTCCGCGGCGAGAGGCCTGATCTGATCCATCGCTCTGCCGTCGACACGCTTCTTGTCGTCGAGGAGCCAGCGGCGGACGACGAACTTCTGGAGCTTGTAAAGGCACTCGTTCATCATAGCCTGACTGTCGGGATACTTTTCCTCGAACTGTGCGTAAACCTTGTCGGTGACGATCTGCATCCTCTCGTCTCTGACCTTCTTGTCGTCGGTATCGAGAGCCGCTCTGACGTCTTCTATCGCAAATTCCTTTATATCCTCGAACATGTCGTGATCGACCTCGCAGGACGGATACGAGAATTTAGCCTTGCCTATCTCGGCTGTTATCATGTTGATGAAGCCGACGAGATCCTTTATTTCCTCATGAGCGGCCATAATGGCGTTGTACATGTCTTCGTCGGTCACTTCCTTGGCGCCCGCCTCGATCATGACGACCTTCTTGTCGGTGCCCGCCACGGTGAGTTCGAGAGTTGATTTTTCTCTCTGCTCGGCGGTGGGGTTCACCACGGGCTTGCCGTCGACGAGTCCCATCATGACTCCGCCGATAGGTCCGTTCCACGGAATATCGGAAATGGAGAGGGCGATGGAAGCGCCGATCATACCGGTTATCTCGGGAGAGCAGTCCGGCTCGACCGAAAGGACGAGAAGCGAGATGCAAACGTCGTTTCTGAGATCCTTCGGGAAGAGAGGACGGATGGGTCTGTCTATTACGCGGGACGTAAGGATCGCTTTTTCAGACGGTCTTCCTTCTCTCTTGAGGAAGCTGCCGGGGATCTTTCCGACTGCGTAAAGTCTCTCTTCAAAGTCGACGGACAGGGGAAGAAAGTCTATCCCGTCTCTCGGCTTTGCGCTTGCGGTGGCGTTTGCCAGCACGACGGTGTCTCCGTATCTGACGAGACACGAACCGTTGGAAAGCTGGCTGATCTTGCCGGTCTCTATAACAAGGGGACGTCCGGCAAACTCATACTTGAATACTTTGTAATTTTCGAACATGGTTTTCCCTTCCTGTTTTTATAAACGCATTTTTTCAGCTGTCCCCCTGTATGCGATTAGCGTTTAAAAAAACGTCCGGGCTCCGAACGGCTTTTTAAAAGCTAATCGCAGGTTCCGCGCGCAAAAGCGCGAAATTGCATACAGGGTATCGTTTTCAGACTGGCTGAGATCCGCCGCCCGCTTTCGCCGGCGGCGGACCGTTTTTCACATGACTGTGATCACTTTCTGATGTTGAGTTTCTCGATGATCGCTCTGTAACGGTTGACGTCCTTCTTCATAAGGTAGCCGAGAAGGTTTCTTCTGTGACCGACCATTTTGAGAAGTCCTCTGCGGGAGTGATGATCCTTCGGATTCGTCTTCAGATGAGCCGTGAGAGTTTCGATCCTCTTGGAGAGGACGGCTATCTGGACCTCGGGAGAACCCGTGTCGCCTTCATGTGTGGCATAAGTTTCGATTATGCTCTGCTTTTCTTCTTTCTGAAGCATTTTTCGCACCTCGTAAATATTATTTCCTTTCACCAAGTACAGGTAAGGTGTGTTTTTATCCCGTACTGCGTGAAGGATACCGCTTTGCCGTGCCGCCTCATAGGACGTCGCTGACGACGCCATACTTGACCACTTTAACAAAACTGCGGGATATTATATCATACATTTTCCGCTTTGTAAAGATGCTTTGCCGCAAAATCCGATAAAACCATGAAAAAAAACGTGCGCAGGATCATCATTGCGGAAAAATGGCAAAAAAAGCCGACCGTCATGATGACAGCCGGCAAAAAACGCGAACCGAAGGTCAGGACGGGAGATCTTCGTCCTTCTTGCTTTCGGGCTCATCGCCCTTTTCCGTATCCGCGTGCTCCACGATAACGTCGTCGTCTTCATCGAACAGATCGCCGTCTCCGCAGTAATACTCTTCAACGGGAACAAGGACATAGTCCTTTTTCAGCTTTTTGAGATACTTCTTCTCGATGCACTTCTTCACCGCCACAGCCGCAGCTGCCGTCAGGCACACGACCGCCGCTCCGGCTATGATGACCTCGAGCGCGGAAACGTCGGTTTTCAACGCCACGTCAGCGCACTTGTTCTTTTTGTTGTTTTTCTTATCCTCGGATGAAAGCTTGACCGTAGTCTCGCCGTAAAACTTATATTCGTTCAGATCGGCGATCTTATCGGCAGCCGTTTTGAGTCCCGATCTTATTTTTTCGAATTTCATGATATTTCTCCTTTCCGGTAAAATCGGATCTTCACATTCGTATATATATTATACCCGTTTTATGTTTTTTTGTAAAGCCGTTTGAACGAAATTCCTTTGAAGAGGTCCCTTTTTCGGTAAATTTTCATCTTTTCCTCATTGACAATAATTACCTGTAATATTTCTTTTTGGATGCGAGCACAATATTCCCGAGCCAAAACAAAGGAAAAGCATTGATTTCACAGAGAAAGCAAAGCCTTTACCCGGCTCTCAAAAAGATTTCTAAGGAGAAAAACAATGGCATCAGGTAAGTCTCTCGTTCCCGAAGCTAAGGAAGCTTTGGATAAATTCAAAATGGAAGCGGCGTCTGAAGTCGGAGTAAGCCTCAAGCAGGGTTACAACGGCGATCTTACCGCTAAGCAGGCGGGTTCCGTCGGCGGATAGATGGTCAAGAAGATGATCGAAACCGCTGAGAACTCCCTTAAGAGCAGCAAGTAAATACCGGTTCGATAAATCAAAAAGAACGAAGGATCCGTTATCCGGAGTAAAATCTCGTTTTCTCGCTCTCTCGGTCAGACTGTCGTCATACGCTCTCTCCCGGAAGATAGCCGCCGCGATACGGCTGCTGACGAAAACGTAACGGATACGGATAAAAGCGGGCAGCGGTTTTTCCGCTGCCCGCCTGATTTTGTTCCTTATCGTCACACGAGACCGGAGCCGATCACGCCGGATACCGTCTTTACGATAACTGCGTCCGATTCGCTCGGGATCTCGTCCTTCAGCGCCACAACCGATCCGACGTGATCGCCGTCGGAAACGATGGGCGCGCAGACGGCGATGCTTCTTCCGGCGTACGTTTTCCGGTCATCCTCGGAGCTCCTTACATATACCTTGCGCTCGTTCATCAGCCTTTCCATCTCGTCCGAGATCACCGCCGCCGAAATATCCTTTTTCGGTATTCCCGCCGACGCCACGAGCGAGTCGGAATCAAAGACGCACACCGCAAGCCCCGCGCTCTTGTTGACCGCGTTGCAGCACGCGAGCGCGTATTCAAAGTTTTCTCCCACGGACGAATATTTCTTGAAGATCACCTCGCCGTTTTTATCGGTATATATCTCAAGCGGGTCACCGTTATTGATAATATTGACAGTAAAGACCTTGTCCGCGTGGTTGGCGGATTTAACGGTTATTTTTGAGATATCCTTACTGCCTGAATTAAAATTTACGGTATGCTCCTCGCTCGTTAGGGACAGAAGTGCGTCCACGTCGGACTTAAGTTTTATATTCAGCCGGTCCTCATATACCGTGATCCGCTCGACGATGAGGCCTATATCCCTCTTGTCGAGTTTTTCTTTTTTCAGGATATCGTCGAAGACTTCAATAGCCGTCTTCGCCTTGCGGTTGGTCTCGATCATGGTGTTGCGCATGGAGTTGAGGTCGCCGAACTGCTTTTCGAGCATTTCCACGCTCTCTAACAATTCTTTTTCCATTTCCTCATAGACCGCCGCTTTGGTGCGCGCTTTCGCGTCGGCAAGCCCTGCGTCAATGAGGATCTTTTCTTTGTAAATGGATTTGAGCTTTGCCCTCGCCTCGTCCAGACGCTTTTCGATGTCGGAAAGTGTGGCTCCGAGTTGTTCCTCGCGTTCCGGCTGTTCGTCGATGCTCTTTTGCAGCTCCTCGATCATGCTCTGGCAATTCTCTTTGAGCAGACGGATAAAGGATTTCAGTAGCTCGTCCAGCACATCCACCCGGATATGGTGGGAGGTGCAGCCCTTCAGCCCGCGCTTGTGGTAGGTGCCGCAGGTGTAGGCGGCGGCAAGATCGGGGCGGGACATGGAGAACATCGGACTTCCGCAGTCGCCGCAGAACATAAAACCGGAATAATCGGTGGCGTACTTCTTCTCTCCACGATAATGGGTCGTGGAGCGCAGTTCCAGCTGCTCCTGGGCGTAGGCGAAGGTCTTGATATCCACGATGGGATCGTGAGCGTTTTCGATGACGATGTTGTCACCCTCGTCGAGTTTGATATCCTGCCCGTTGATCCCCTTACGGGTGTACTTGCGCTGACGGAGCGTGCCGATGTAGAAATCGTTTTTGAGGATCGCCTGGATGGTGATGATGCTCCATTCGTTTCGCGCTTTCAGCTTGGTCGCCTTGCCCTCCGCCTCTTTTGCGGCGATCTCGTTCGCTCGCGGCGTCGGAACGCCCTCGTCGGTAAGGTGGTTGGCGATCTTTTTATAGCCCCAGCCGATGTTGTAAAGGCGGAACACCTCCCGCACGATCTCCGCCGCCGGCGGATCGATCTCGTAGGTCATTTCCTTGGTGTTGGTGATGCGGTAGCCGTATGGCACGGCGCAGATCCACTGACCGTTTTTCTGCCGGTTGTCGATCATCTGCTTGATCTTTTTCGACGTGTCGGTGACCGGCATTTCGTTCATTAAGAACTTGAACTGAATGAGCATCCAGTCGTCCCGGGTGGGGTAGTCGATATTATCACCGATGGAAATGATACGCACACCGGCGTCGCGGAGCGTTTCAAGCTCCAAAAGCCCTAAACTGTTGCGACGGGAGAAACGGGAAAAATCTTTTACGATCAGGATTCGTACCTCTCCCGAAATCAGTTCTTTACGCATTTTCTGATAGTTTTCTCGCTGTGAAAAGGTGTAGCCCGAACGGTCGCGGTCTTCGTAGATCTTCAATTCCGCGTCCGGAAATTCCTTTTTCACATAGTCCCGTATAATCCGCTTCTGGTTTTCGATACTCGTGTTGTCGCGCTTGTCTTCTTCCAGATCGACTGAGATTCGTGTGTACCCGACGATTTTCACCGTTATTACCTCCATGCTTTTTCTATACTAACAACATTGTAAACTATATTTCGAGTTTTGTCAAGTGCGATTTTGTAAACAGAACAAAAACTTGTCACCGGCATTTGCGGATAACAAGTTTTCTCGGCTGACAAAGATATGTTAATGAATTTGTTTTCACTGAATTTGATTTCAGTAAAAATACGATAGGAGAATTATGTAACGCGGCAGAATGATCTGCCGCATCGGCGCTTACCGTGCGCCGTCGTCGCGGGAACGGGATTTCGAGGTGCGGGTCACTGCGTTCTGGTAGTTGTACGCCAGCAGTTCCTTGGTGTTTTCCAAAAGATCGCCGTCGCCCGACTCGAACACGCAGACGAAGATCTTTTTCGCCCTGCAGGCGGCGATAAAGTCCTTCAGCTTCTGCTGCTGTTCCTCGCTTTCCTGGTCGGCGTGCGTGCAGTACACGATCGCCAACCGCTTTTCCTCATTCATCGTATATTTCATTCATTCACTCCTATCATATTCTTTATTTTGGCTTATTTTGGAAACGTTATTCAGTTCCGCTGTCATCTTGCGTCCTTGCCGCGGGGTTTCGGCTTCCGTTTGACCTCCGCCTGCTCAGGCGGCTTTTCGGCTTTTGCAAACAGATCCGCGAAGAATTTCTTGACCTTCTGTGGGAACAGTTTCATTGCCTTTAAGAAGTCTTTGCAATACTCCAGAAGCTGTTGGTACTTCTGTTTCAGGGATTCATACGTTTCGTTCAGCCGGAAATAATCGTCCCGCCATTCGCGTATGATCCTGTCCTTGTCCGCAATGATCTTCCGGCTTGAGACGCCCTCCTTCGCAAGGTCGCTCAAAGTCTTGAAATCCTCCTTTTGCAGGGTGACGGAGCCGAAGAGGGTTTTCTTACCCATGTTGTCGATCTCGTTGTGAGATTTATAGATCTCGTGATTAGCTTCGAAAACAACTTTCTCCGCTTTCACCCGCTGCGTGATCTCCGCGAGCCGCTCGGTGTCCTTTTTGATCTGATATTGCAGCGACGTCAGATACTCGGCATCGCTTCCGATCTCTCCGCGGGAGAACCCGGCAAAGCCGTGTTCCGTCATGTGGTCGTAAAATTCGTCCTGCAGAATACTGTATGACCTGCGGAACATCGGCTTGCCCGATTTTGTCAGTTTTGGCTCGCCGTTCTCATCAAACGTCTGCGTCCGCGACGGCCACTTCTTGGAATGACTGATCTGATGGATCACCTCTTTGACCGTTCCGCGCAGCGCCTCGTCTTTGCATCTTGCCGACCATAGGATCTCTTTTTCGACGACCGGGAACGCCACGACGTGCAGGTGATAATGATACACCGGCTTACCGTAATGATCGGTCGCCGCCAAGTTGATCTCGTCGGCGTGCATGACGGCGGAGAGAATGTTCTCCTCGCCGTATTTTTTGACCGCAAACCGAAACGCTTCGGCGTAGAACTCTTTTGCGAATTCGTAACCGCCGTGCTCCTCGAAATAGACCGTGTTGATATCGAGTACCATTTCGTCGAAAAGCGTGGCGTCGGCTTTCAGTCCTCTGCGGGAGATCTCGCCTCGCGCTTCCTTCTCACGCAGAATATCCATATACGATTTCCCGCCCGGATCCTTGAAGTGGACGTTGAACGGGATCCGCGCGGGTTCGACGTTGACGTTTCCGTAGTCGCTGTTTTTCCGCTCGTTGTGCCGTTCGATATCCGAGACGTTGCCCGCTTTGTAGCACTTGACCCTTGCGCAACTCTTATCTTCTTTTTTCGTTGCCAAAGGCATACCTCCTTTCCTGAGATTTCGGCGGAGCCGGGCGTTACACCATTCTTCGAATGTGTGTAACCCACTATGACACTTTCAGCCGGGCGGCTGCAAAGATGTCATACTCGTGGGCAAGGGCTTTCCTCCCTTGACTCTCCCCGCCTGATGATGACGTTTAACAACCGTTCTTTTTTTGCCTAAACGTGGTGCTTCGCACCTTTGATACTGGGCTGAATACGAAAATGCGTGTAGTCGCTGTAGCGGTAAACCCGACGTTTCCGCCCGCCTTTCCATCCGGTTTTTATCCGGATCCGGAAAGCACGGCTACAAGTGCTACCGTCATTTCACATTCAGCCGGTCATACCACGTTGTCATACCCGTATGCCGCGACGTGATCCTTCTTGGCGTCCAGCGTCAAAGTATAGTCACGGTAGTAGGAATATCCGTTGCGCTTGACGGTGACGTCTTTGAACTCGCCGCCCATCAACTTCGACACCTCGGTGCGGAAATCACGCTCGGTCTCGCTGTAGCCGTGATTGTTGTTTTTGCACCAGCTTTGATAAACCTTGTAAACTCTGCCGGTCGTACAGCAATCGGTGATTTTGTTTTGCGGGCGATGACACATACAATCGGCAAAGAACGCGGCGACCGAACTGTT
>Ga0208297_1002545_pt1 | contig 10268 bp, 8 predicted proteins | sample LMS_cellobiose_e_FD_187367 | JGI IMG/M metagenome (GOLD analysis project Ga0208297, IMG submission 187367) | Rumen-fistulated moose microbial communities from Alaska, USA - LMS_cellobiose_enrichment (SPAdes) (version 2) | ecosystem: Host-associated > Mammals > Digestive system > Stomach > Rumen... | reverse complement strand
TCGTCGTACTCGTGGTGCTGCTCCTCGGTGTCCTCGCCGAGTTCATTGAAGTTGAAGCTGCGGTTGCAGTCCGGGCACCAGTCGTCCTCGCACCGCATGCCGGTGACCCTGTGGACGCGGTTGTCGACGGCTTCGTAGGTCGAACGCTCGTCGTCGAACCAGCCCTCATGGTGCTCCATGTTCGCATGCGCGCACTCATAGCCGCACTGACGGCAGACGCCGTTCTCGTCCCAGTCGTGGCCCTGCTCCTCAGCCGCTTCGCCGAGTTCGTTGAAGTTGAAGCTCTGGTCGCAGTCCGGGCACCAGTCGTCCTCATACTGCATGCCGGTCATTTTATGGACGCGGCCGTCGATGCTTTCGTAGGTCGCGCTGTCGCCGTCGATCCACACGCGGTGCTCCATATTCGGATGCTCGCAGGCGTCAGGATCAGCCGCTTCGCGGGAAACCAGCATGTGTTCCTCAACCGCGGGCTCTTCGGCCGCAGGCTCTTCAACCGCGGGCTCTTCGATCGCGGGTTCTTCGGCCGCAGGCTCTTCGACCGCGGGTTCTTCGGCCGCAGGTTCTTCAGCAGCAGGTTCTTCAGCCGCGAGCTCTTCAACCGCGGGCTCTTCGGCCACGGGCTCTTCAACCGCGGGCTCTTCAGCCGCGGGCTCTTCAGCCGCAGGTTCTTCAGCCGCGGGCTCTTCAGCTGCAGGTTCTTCAGCCGCAGGTTCTTCAGCCGCGGGCTCTTCAGCCGCAGGCTCTTCGGCTACGGGCTCTTCGGCCGCAGGCTCCTCAGTCACAGGCTCTTCGGCCACAGGCTCTTCAGCCGCGGGCTCCTCAACCGCAGGCTCTTCGGTCGCGGGCTCTTCAACCGCAGGCTCTTCGGTCGCGGGCTCTTCAGCCGCGGGTTCTTCGGCCGCGGGCTCTTCGGCCGCAGGCTCTTCAGCCGCGGGCTCCTCGGCCGCGGGCTCCTCGGCCGCGGGCTCCTCAGCCACGGGCTCTTCAGCCGCAGGCTCTTCGGCTGCGGGCTCCTCAGCCGCGGGCTCCTCTGTCTCGACAGCCGCCTCAGGCGCTTCAACGGCGGGTTCATCCGCTTCAGCAGCCGCGTCAGGCGCTTCGACAGGAACCTCTTCCGCTTCGACAGCCGCTTCGGGCTCCTCCGCGGCGGGCTCTTCCGCTTCGACAATGGCTTCCTCAACCATTTCGACAGCGTCAGCGTCCGGCTGTTCGGTCGTGGTTTCCACATCCAGTCCTTCGGCGATTGCGCCGAAGAAGGATGCCGAGAGCACCAGCCACGCGAGCAGCGCGGCCAGCACTCTCCTGAGACGATGTGCCATAAAGACATTCCTCCTCCAAGCTGTTTTGTGGTTTTTACCCAAGGATGACATCTCATTATAGCAAATAATTGTTAATATATGGTTGCGCAGTGGGGACTTTTATCCTATACTTTAAAAAGCGCATGTTTCGGATGCGCGCATGCACGGCAGGCGGGATCTGCCGGCGCCCGCGCGGGGCGTCGGGCGGCCTTCTTTACCCCGCAGCGCCGTGAAGGACCGAAAAAAGCCGGCAAAGCGCGCCGGCGTGAAAAGGGATGGAAACAGACATGACGTATGTGATCAGGAGGATTGAGCCGCGGGACGACGCGGCGGTGGAGGGCGTCATTCGGAGCTGCTTGCTTGAATTCGGCGGCAACCGCGAGGGCACCGCGTGGACGGACCCGGGCCTTGGGCGCTTTTCGGAGATCTACCGGGGCGACGGGCGCCGTTACTGGGTGGCCGTGGATGAGCGGGGCCGGGTCGCGGGCGGCGTAGGCATCGGCGAGCTGGTCGGCGCGCCGGGCGTGTGCGAGCTGCAGAAGATGTACTGCCTGCCCGAGGCGCGCGGCACGGGCGCGGCGTCCTCGCTGCTCGACGCCGCGCTGGCCTACGCGAAGCGGTACTACCATGCCTGCTATCTGGAGACGTTCGCCAACATGAAGGCCGCGCATCGGTTCTACGAAAAGCACGGCTTTGTCCGGATCAGCAGTCCGCTGGGGCAGACGGGACACTTCGGGTGCGACGTGATGTATCTGAAGGCGCTCTGACGCGTCACAGACCGATCCGGGGCACCGAGTCGAGCAGCGTCTGGCCGTAGGCGGTGGCGGGCCGCTCGAAAAAGCGCGCCGCTTCGCCGTGCTCCACGATGCGCCCCGCCTGCATAACGGCCACCTCGTCGCACAGATAGCGGATGACGCCCAGGTCGTGCGAGATGAACAGCATGGTCAGGTTCCGCTCCGCGCGCAGCGAGCGGATGAGCTCCAGCATTTTCAGCTGCACGGCGACGTCCAGCGCCGACGTGGGCTCGTCCGCGACGAGCAGCTCCGGCTCCACGGACAGCGCCCGCGCCAGCGCGATGCGCTGCTTCTGGCCGCCGGAAAAGGATTTGGGGAAGCGGTCAAGCGTGTCCGCCGGCAGCGCCATGCGCTCGATCAGCGCGCGGCATTTCGCCCGCACGTTGTCCCTTGTGGCCGTGCCGTGAAACAGCATGGCCTCCGACAGCGTGCGGCCGATCCGGTGCCTTGGATTCAGCGAGCCCTCCGGATTCTGGAACACCATCTGGATTTTCCGGCAGGTCTCCCGGTCGCGTCGGGGGCCGAGCGGCCGGCCGTGCAGCAGCACCTCGCCGGCCTCCGGCTGCAGGAGCCCCGTCACCACGCGCGCGAGGGTCGATTTGCCCGATCCCGATTCGCCCACCAGCCCGACAATGCCGCCGGCCGGCACGGTCAGGTCGACGTCCTTCAGCACCGGCTCGGCTCCATAGCCCGCGCGAATGCCCCTCAGGGTCAGGACAGCGTCCATCAGCCCCTCCTCTCCGGCACCGGCAGGACGGCGCCGATCAGCGTTTCGGTATACGGCTCCCGCGGCGAGGTCAGGATCTGCTCCGTCGGCCCGCGCTCAATGATCCGGCCCTGCCGCATGACCGCCAGGCTCTGGCACAGCTGGGCCGCCACGGCCAGGTTGTGCGTCACAAAAATGACGGCGAAGCCCAGCTCCGCCTGCAGCGCGCGGATCAGGTCGAGCGTCTTTTTCTGTACGGTGACATCCAGCGCGGTCGTCGGTTCGTCGCACAGCAGCACCTCGGGCTCGCAGGAGAGCGCCATCGCGATGAGCAGACGCTGACACTGTCCGCCCGACAGGCTGCCGGGGAGGCGGTCCTCCCGCGCCAGCGACTCCGGGAGCGACAGCCGCCGCAGGAGCCGGAGCGCGCGCGCCCGCGCCTCGGCCCGGCCGACGCCCTGACGCGCGGCGATCACTTCGCACAGCTGGCGGAACACCGGGCACAGCGGGTCCAGCGCGCTCTGCGGATTCTGGAAGATCATGGCGCAGTTGGGATTGTCGGTGCGCGCCTCGTGCGTCTCCCGGATGCCCTCCGGCAGCAGGCCGATGAGGCTCCTGAGCGTCAGCGTTTTGCCGGAGCCGGATTCGCCCACCAGCCCCAGCGTTTCGCCCGCCCTCAGGCTGAACGACAGGTCCTTCACCAGGCGCTCGCCGTCGCGGTTATACAGATTCAGTCCTCTGACCGCCAGAACAACCTCGCGTTCCATACGTGTTACGTCCTTCTGCCCGAACCGCCGCGCGCGGTCCGGAGCCGGTTCATGAAAGGGAGCCCGCGCGTCCGGCGGCGGCCGGAGCGGGTCAGCGCCACAGATCGGCCAGCCCGTCGCCGATGCAGGAAAGCGCGATGCCGGCGTACACCACCGTCAGCCCGGGAATGACCGACAGCCACCAGGCGCTGGTCATGAAGCCCTGGCCCTCCGCGATCATCGTGCCCCAGTCGGGCGTGGGCGGGGCGACGCCGATGCCGAGATATCCCAGCGTGACGATGACGGCCAGCAGGCCCGCCATGTCCGTCATCAGCACCACGACGGCCTGCGGGAGCACGTTGGGGAAAATCTGAGTGGCGATGATGCGCAGGTCCGAGTAGCCCATCAGCTTCGCGGAGGCCACCCACTCGCTGGCGCGCAGCGGGGCGGCGACGCCGCGGGCCACGCGCGCGTACACGAGCCAGCCCACCAGCATGAAGGTGATGAATATGCCCTGCACGCCCGCGCCGGTGACGAAGGCGACCACGATCACCAGCAGGTAATAGGGGAAGGCGATGAACGTGTCCGCCGCCAGCGTGACGAGCCACTCCGTCCTGCCGCCGAAGTATCCGGACAGCATGCCCAGGAAGACGCCCGTCGCAAAGGGGATGATCTCCGCCAGCGCCATCACGCTCAGGTCCACGCGCGCCGCGTAGAGCACGCGGCTGAACATATCCCGCCCCAGCTGGTCGGTGCCGAAGGGATGATCGCCGCCCGGCGGCTGCAGGAAGGCGTAGAGATCCTGCGCCAGCGGGTCGTAACGGCAGACGACCGGCGCCAGCAGCGCCAGCAGCACGAGGACGCCCATCATCGCCAGGCCGACGCACAGCGTCAGCCGCCGGCCGCGCGTTCTGCTTCTGTCTTTTCGCTTCATGCCGTCGCCTCCTCAGGAGCGCATCCGGGGATCGGCCCGGTGCGCGATGAGATCGGCCAGGAAGCTGATGACGACGACGAACACGGCGCAGTACAGCGCCACGGCCTGCACCAGCGGGAAATCGCGGTTGGCAATCGCCTCGAAGAGCAGCCTGCCCACGCCCCGCACCGCGAACACCTGCTCCACCACCAGCGTGCCGCCGATGAGGTAGGAGAGATTCACGCTGAACAGCATCAGCGTGGGCACGAAGGCGTTGCGGAGCACGTGTCGGAGGAAGATGCGCCGGCGGGGCAGCCGGGCGGCCCGAAGCGTGGTCACGAAGTCCGATTCCAGCACCTCGAGCAGGCGCTCGCGCAGCGACCGAACCAGCGGCGGGATCTGCCCGAATGAGACCGTCACGGCCGGGAGAACCAGGCTGTGCAGCATGCCCGCGAAGCCCGGCTTCAGCCCGCCCACGGGGAACCAGCGCAGCTTCACCGAAAACAGCAGAATAAACAGCAGTCCCGTCCAGAATACCGGCATGCCCTGCGTGAAAGCCGGCACCACGCGCACGGCCTGATCGAGCGGCCCGTCCCTGTGCGTGGCCGCCAGGAACGCCAGCAGCACGGTCATGATCAGCGTGATGAGCGTGGAGAGCGCCACCAGCAGGAGCGTCACCGGCGCGAACTGCAGCACCAAGCTGCGGCTGGACACGCCGTACTTGATCGAATCGCCCGTGTCGCCCCGCAGGAAGACGTTTTTCAGAAAGCGCAGGAACTGCGCCGGGACGGACAGGTTCAGCCCCAGCCTTTCGCGCAGCGCGTCGAGCGCGGCCGGCGCGGCATGCTCGCCCAGCACCATCACGGCGGGGTCGCCCGGCACCAGCCGGATCACAAAAAAGACGGCGACCGTTACCAGCACGACGACCAGCAGGGCCCGCAGAAAGGCCCTGATAAGCCATTGCCGGAAGCGCGCCGCTTCCCCGCCATTCATCCTTCTCATCGCTGTATTCTCCATCGTCAACGCGAAGCGCAGGCAGGGGCGCGGCAGCCCCCGCCTGTGTCGTCCGCTTCATTCGGCGCCGCCCGGCGCCCATGCGCCGCGCGGCCCGTCAGGGTTTGGTCACGGCGGTGAAATCCGCCGAGCCGTTCGGCAGGATCACCAGGCCCTCCACGCCCTCGCGCACGCCCGCCAGCCGGCTGGCGTAGTACAGCGGGATAAAGGGCACCTCGTCGGCCAGAATCTGCTGAAGGTTCGCGTAGATGGACGCGCGTCCGTCGCCGTCCGGCGCCACGCGGCCGGCCTTCAGCAGGGCGACGGCCTCGTCGTTCCTGTAGCTCGTCCAGTAGCACCGGCTGAATCCCTCGGGATCAACCTGGAAGGCAAAGATGGAGTCGGCGTCCGGGAAATCGGCGATGGCGCTGTTGATCATGATGGCGTAGTTCAGGTTGCGGAAATCCTGCCGGAAGGCCGCGATTTCCTGCGCGTTGATCGCGATGTTGATGCCGATGGACTGCCCCGCGGCCGCCACGATCTGCGCCTCCTGCATGCGCACGTTGTTGCCCGAGGCGATGCTGATGCTGGTGTCGAAACCGTCCGGGAAGGCACTCTGCGCCAGCTCGGCCTTCGCCGCCTTCAGATCCGGGCCGAGCGCGTTCACGGTGTCGGTGGTGCTGTAGCGCAGGGAGGCGGGCAGCACCGTGTTGGCGACCTCGCCGTAGCCAAAGGTCAGCGCCTGGGCCAGCGCGGCGCGGTCCAGCGCCAGCGCCAGCGCGCGGCGCACGTGCACGTCGGCGAAATGCTCGTCCAGCGTGTTGAAGAACAGCTCCTCGATCTCCCAGCCGCTCTGAGCCACGAGGAAGGTCCCGGCCCCGCTGTCGATCTCCGCTGCGCTGGCATAGGTCAGCGATTCAACGGCGTCCACCTCGCCGGCCCTGAGCTGGTTGACCGCCTGGTTGTCGTTGTCGACGACCCTGTAGACCAGCCTGTCGATGAACGGCCGGCCCTCCTGCCAGTAGTATTCGTTTTTCACGAAGGTCAGATCGCCCGCCGGATCCCACTCGGACACGACGAACGGCCCGGTGCCCACGGGGTTCCGGAAGAATTCCTCCTCGCTCCGGCCGCCGAAGTCCTTCGGCAGGATGCCGTTGGAAAAATTCGCCAGCTCGGAGAAGAAGGGGGTGTAGGCCTCGTTCAGCGTGATCGCCACGGTCTTTTCGTCGAGCGCCTCGATGGAAGCGATGTCGGCCTCCAGCGGCAGCGGGCCGCCCGTCTCGATGTGCCGCTCCAGCGAGAATTTGACGTCTTCGGCCGTCACATCGGCGCCGTCGCTGAATTTCAGCCCGTCGCGCAGCACGAAGGTGTACACGAGGCCGTCCTCGCTGATGGTGTGCGAGGCCGCCAGGTAATCATCCACGACGCCCTCGGTGTCAAAGCGCACCAGCGGCTCGAAGATCTTGTCGATGGCAAAGGCGTTGTTTTCGGTGATTTCGGTGTGCAGATTGAGCGAGGTGACAGAGTCGGCGCGGGCGTAGATAAAGGTCGCGCCCTCATCCGACGCGGCGCAGGCGGCCGGCGCGAGGGAAAACGCCATCGCAATCGCCGCCACAATGGATATGATTCTCCGTTTCATGGGTATTCTCCTTTTTCTTTTCGGGTCGTCCGGATAATTTGTTTCAGAGCCGTTTTCTTTAATGAATCCGCACATTGGCATCGCCTCCTTCCACGCAGTTGCCCGGTCCGGAATGTTGCGCCCATCATATCACATATAACCTATTAAATCAATAGGTAATTGTGTTATTTTCGTACGATGCGCCGCCGGGCTCCGGCGACGCAGCGCCCCGACAGTTTATAGACTGTCGCCCCGGCCCGGCGGTTGCAGGGGCGAAAAAAACGGCGCCGCACACATTTTGCGCAGCGCCGGAGGTCGTTGGCCGATCCGTCAGACGGTCTTGTTTTTCCCCACCACGATGGGATACAGCTTCGGAGCGATCAGACGGCTGCCGCTCAGCACGGTGACGTGCTTGTCGAGAATGACGTGCTCAATCTCGACGCCGCTCTCGATGGCGTCGCCCTGCATGAGGATGGAATTGCGGATGACCGCGCCCTTGCCCACATGGACGCCGCGGAAGAGGACGCTGTTTTCGACGGTGCCCTCGATGACGCAGCCGTCCGCCACCAGCGAATTCACGGCGCGCGCGCCGTCCATATAGCGGGCGGGCACCTCGTCGTGCACCTTGGTGTACACCGGATGCACGCCGAACAGCGCGCGGCGGCATTCCGGCCTGAGCAGATCCATGTTCAGGCTGTAGTAGCTGTTGATGGTCTCGACCCGGTGGTTGTAGCCGGCGTATTCAAAGCCGCAGATGCGCAGCGGGCCGCCGTGGACGTTGCGCTGCAGCAGCTCGCGGTTGATATCGGTGATGCCCTCCGCGAAGGCCTGGTCGATGAGGCGCAGCAGCAGGTCGCGCCGCAGCAGCATGATGTCCATGTAGAAGTTGTGGCTCTTCGGCTCGGTGGGGCCGATTTCCATGTCGGTCAGCACGCCGTCCCCGTTGACGGAGAGATAGACATGGCGCGGGCTCAGCGTGATGGTCTCGTCCACCTCTTCGGGATCCTTGTGCGCGTACACCAGCGTGATGTCCGCGCGGGACTGCTCGTGGAAATCGAGCAGGTCGTCGAAGGTGGTGTTCAGCACGGTATGGCTGTTGGTGAGGATCACGTATTCCTGCGTGGAGCGCCGCAGATAGGTGAGGTTGGAATGCAGCGCGTCCAGGATGCCGCGGTAGGAGCCGACGTTGTCGCGCGTGAGGAAGGGCGGCAGGATGAACAGACCGTCGTTGCGGGTATGCAGGTCCCATTCCTTGCCGGAGCCCAGGTGGTCCATCAGGGAATGATAGTTCTTCTGCATGATGACGCCCACGTTCCGGATGCCGGAATTGACCATGTTTGAGATCATGAAGTCGATCATGCGGTAGCGCCCGGCGACGGGGAGCGCGGCCACGGCGCGCGACGCGGTGAGCTCGCGCAGGCTCGTTTCGTTTTTTGAGGTGTAGATGAGCCCCATCACGTCTTTCATACGTTCAGACTCCTTTCCAGCCGCAGCATGTCGCTGTCGACCTGGTCGCCTGGATTGACGACAAAGTTTTCGGGCAGCTCGGTGTGCTGGCCCACCAGAGCGATGAGGTTGTCTTCTCCCTCGCGCGCCTCGGCGCCGACGGTGCAGCCGGCGCTGACCACGCTGTCCTCGCCCACAATGGCGCGGATGACGCTTGCGCCCGAGCGGATCACGGCGCCCGGCATGATGACGGAATCCCTGATCACGGCCCCGCGCTCGACGCGCACGCCCGCGAACAGGATGCTGCGGCTCACCTCGCCCGCCACGTCACAGCCCTCGGTGATCATGCTGTCGCTCACGCGGGCGGTGTCGGCGATGAAGTGCGGCGGCTGGATGGGGTTGCGGGCGTAGATGCGCCAGCCGTCGTCGTACAGGTCGAAGGCCGGCGGGTTCTTCAGCAGGTCCATATTGGCCTCCCACAGGCTCTCGATGGTGCCCACGTCCTTCCAGTAGCCCTCGAAGCCGTAGGCCATCATCTTGCGGCCGTCGTTCAGCATGCGCGGGATGATGTTTTTGCCGAAGTCGTTTTTGCTGGTGGGGTCGGCCTCGTCGCTGATGAGATACTCGCGCAGCACGGACCAGGTGAACACATACACGCCCATGGACGCCTTGGTGCTGGTGGGATGCGGCGGCTTTTCCTCGAAACGGGTGATGCGGTTTTCCCCGTCGGTGGACATGATGCCGAAGCGGCTGGCCTCCTCGAGGGGCACGTCGAACACGGCGATGGTGGCGTCGGCGCCCGAGCGCGCGTGGAAGCGGACCATCTTATTATAATCCATTTTGTAGATATGGTCGCCCGAGAGCACCAGCACGTAGTCCGGACTGAACTGCTCGATGAAGCTGATGTTCTGATAGATGGCGTTGGCTGTGCCGCGATACCACTCGCCGGACTTGCCCTTCTGATACGGCGGCAGCACGAACACGCCGCCGCTGTTCAGGTCGAGGTCCCAGGGCTGGCCCGAGCCGATGTAGCTGTTGAGCTCGAGAGGCTGATATTGCGTCAGCACGCCGACCGTGTCAATGCCGGAATGAGAGCAATTCGAGAGGGGGAAATCGATGATGCGGTATTTGCCGCCGAAGGGAACGGCGGGTTTCGCCATGACTTTCGTGAGAATGCCAAGGCGGCTGCCCTGGCCTCCGGCCAGCAGCATTGCGATACATTGCTTCTTTCTCAAAAGGACCATGCCTCCCAAGTAGATGATCTGTTGATGCTATCAACACATTCTATTATACAGTCAAAATCAAAAATAATCCACCGTCCCGGCAAAAAAAATACGCGCTTTTGTTGCAGGATTGTGAATTTGGAAACCATATTTTGACCCGCAGGGCAGAATGCGTCCCACATAAAAAAGTTGTAACATGCGGAGCTGTTGACAAATTCTGAATATTCCTTTAGAATAGAGGCGTGTAAGCCGAGGAAGACATGGGAAGAGATGCGGGTGTAGCTCAATGGCAGAGCGTCAGCTTCCCAAGCTGGTCACGTGGGTTCGATTCCCATCACCCGCTCCATACGGCAAGATGCTTCCGCGAGATTTGCACAACAGTAAATTAAGGGAGGACTGGTTCCAATGGCAAAGGCAAAATTTGAACGGACGAAGCCCCACGTGAACGTGGGAACGATCGGACACGTTGACCACGGCAAGACGACGCTGACGGCGGCGATCACGATGGTGCTGGCGAAGCACGGCGGCGCG
>Ga0208297_1002543_pt1 | contig 10269 bp, 7 predicted proteins | sample LMS_cellobiose_e_FD_187367 | JGI IMG/M metagenome (GOLD analysis project Ga0208297, IMG submission 187367) | Rumen-fistulated moose microbial communities from Alaska, USA - LMS_cellobiose_enrichment (SPAdes) (version 2) | ecosystem: Host-associated > Mammals > Digestive system > Stomach > Rumen... | reverse complement strand
AAACGCCGAACATGCCGATAACGGCCTGGACGGAGCTGTCAGAATCCGGGCAGCCCATGGAGAGGTCCTCCATCGCGGCGACGCCGGCTGTCGTGCCGAGCATGGCGGCAAAATACGCGCCGGCGGAGTCGCCCGAGGCGGCAAAGCGCGCAGGGTCGAGCCGGTACTTCTCCGCGTTCGCGCGCAGAAAGCGCACGGCGGCCTTGACGTCGTAAACCGGGAAGGGGAAGGCGGCCTCGGTGGAATAGCGGTAGTTCACGTTAACCACCGCGAAGCCGCGGAGGATGCCGTTCATAAGATAGATGCACTGCGCCTCGCGCTTGCTCCCGGCGCGGAAGGCGCCGCCGTGGAACTGGATGAGCGTGGGAAACGGGCCCTCCCCCTGCTCGGGAAGGAAGATATCGAGCGTCTGGCGGGGGTTTTCCGTCCCGGCGTAGGGGATATCGAGATACTTGCGGTGCACGCCGCTCACGTCCATTTCGGGCATGAAGAAAAGAGGTGCGTTTTCAGGCGCGGGAAAGAGCTTTATAACGTCCATTATCTGCACTGTGCCGGTGCGGCGCCGGCAGAGACCGGAAGGCAGGCGGGAGCCGCGGATTTTCCCGCCTGCCCGCAGGAAAAACTATTACTTTATGAGCTCGGCCACGGCCTCTATCTCAACGAGCGCGCCCTTCGGCAGCGCGGCGACCTCCACGCAGCTGCGCGCGGGCCTGCCGGTGAAGTACCCGGCGTAGATCTTATTGAATTCGTCGAAATCCGCCATGCTTCTGAGGAAGCAGGTGGTCTTGATGACGCTTTCGAGCGAGCTTCCGGCCGCCTCGAGAACGGCGGCTAGGTTGCGGATGGCCTGCTCCGCCTGCGCCTTTATGCCGGCCCCGGCGAGCGCGCCGGAGGAGGGGTCTATGGGTATCTGGCCGGAGGTGAAGACGAGGCCACCGGAGGTTATCGCCTGCGAATAGGGGCCGATCGCGGCGGGGGCCTTTGAGGTTTCGATGATCTTCATTTTCATTCCCTCTTTCGGATGGTTTCCTGCAGCGGCGCGCCGGAGCGCCGGGAGCGGAAGGACGGGCGCGCGCTGCTGGAATAATTATACTATGCCCCGCCGCGCAGGGCAAGAAAAACCCGCTCCCGGGCAGGAGCGCAAACAGCATTTCAAAAAGCGAGCGAAAGCCGTCCCTTAAAAAAGGGACGGCTTTCGCTCGTTGTGAAAAGAGCGCCTGCTTGCACAGATCGTTTTACATGAAGAAATCCGCATTTATGAAAGAGTCGTACAGGTCAGACACGGCGATATTGACGGGATGACGGCGCATAGATGCCAGGCCGTATACGCGGCAGCCGAAATCTTCCGCAATAGTGCAATAGGCAAGCTTGTTATAAAGCGGGTTGGACGCATCCTCCGTAAGCTTTATACAGCTGCGTTCCGACGTGAGCAGCATGCCTCTTCCGGCGGCGACCTCGTTCTGCACCGAGTCCTCCAGATCGCCCCTGAAAACTACCTTCGGGGTAAAGCCGGCCATTTTGCAGATGGAGAGGGTGTTGTCCGTCTCCGGAGAATACGGATATCTGCTTACATAGCTGACGAAGGGCTGGTCCTTGACGGCGCAAAGGCTGACGGAGGACTCTCCCGCCAGGGGCGAGTCCCTGGACATCAGGAGAGCCAGACGCTCACGGTAAAGCTCGTGCCAGACGATAGTGTCGTCGGACAGAATGTGGTCGGTCAGGGCAAAATCGATCTCGCGGTTTTTAAGAGCGGCCGCGACGTTATCGTAGCTGATCTCCATTTGGCTGAAAAGGACCTTCGGATGAGTTTTGCGATAGGCCTTTATACAGTCGTTTATCCATTCTACCCGAAAGCTCGGGAAGGTAGTAGCGATACGGACCTCTCTGCTTTTGCCTCCGGTGTACTCATCAAGCTCGTTTTCCATTTCGGAAAGAATGACCTTTATCCTCTGGTATGCTTCCAGCACGATCTCGCCGCATCTGTTGAGCGTTACGCCGTTCGTATGCCTGTCCAAAAGCTTGTATCCGAGGCTGTCCTCCAGCCGGGAAATTGCCCTGCTCAAGGCAGGCTGAGTGATGTGAGCTTCATGCGCGGCCCTGGTGATGTTTTTATACCTGGCTACTTCACAGAACAGTTCAAGATTCGATAGCAACATAATAGCGTTCCTCCGCCTGAGTAATGAAAGCTGGGGAATCTATACCTACTACTACAACAATATTATAGCTGTTTATTCATCGCAGGGCAATGCTTTATTGAGCATAACGGCATGATTATTAGGAATTTTACACAAATGATGCGAGGTGTTAGTTTAAAGAATGAGAATGGATACAAACAAGCTGTTTGTGCGGAAAAGAGGGCGGCCTGTGGATAAGAGAGAAATAGTTCTTTACGGCGTCGGAGATATGGCGGTGCCCGAGCCGGAGCCGGATGCGCGGTTTAAAAATTTCGCGCCGCTTTTCAAAGAGGAAAACGCCGTGGTGTTCGGCCAGCTCGAGGCGGTGCTCTTTGAAAAAAACGGCTCGCCGGCAGCCCAGTGCCGTATGCCGTGCAGCGCAGACCCGACTATGGCCGCAGCGCTGGGAAGAGCGGGATTCGACGTCATATCCTTCGGCACGAACCACGCTCTGGACTGGGGCCGCGAGGCCTTCCTCGAGACGATAGACCGCCTTGAGGCGGAGGGCATGGAGGTAATAGGCTGCGGCAGAAACGAGGAGGACGCCCGCAGGATAAAGATCATTGAAAGATTCGGGACGAAAATAGCCTTTTTGGGCTATAACTCCATACTGCCGCAGGACTACTGGGCATTTGAAAACAGACCGGGCTGCAACCCCGCAAGGGGAGTCACAGCCTATGTGCCGGTGGAGCACGACCAGCCCGGCACGCCCTGCCGGATGTTTACATTCCCGCATCCGGATGATCTTAAAAACATGACGGAGGATATTGCAAAGGCAAAATCCATGGCGGACATAGTTATTGTGTCCATACACTGGGGGATACATTTCAAGCGCGCGGTTCTGGCGGATTACCAACGATACTACGCTCACTTCGCGATAGATGCGGGTGCGGATCTGATACTCGGGCACCATGCCCATATTTTAAAGCCGATAGAGGTATATAAAGGCAAAGCGATATTCTACAGCCTCGGAAACTTCGTTACCGGCGACGGACCGAATCCCAGAGACGTCGCCACGCTCGGCGTAAAGGACCATACGCAGACAAAGGGACACAAGGAGATGGCGGCGATATCAACGGAGGAAAACGTCCCCGGGCGCGCAATGCCCATCGGCAGCTACCAGCACACTATGTGCAGGTGCGTTATAAGAGACGGGAAGATAGAAAGCGTGAGCTATATCCCGACGTTTCTGCCGGAGGACATGGTGCCGATGGCGCCGGCTCCGGGAAGCGAAGAGTATGAAGCGATAGTGAAGACGATAAACGAAATAAACTCTGAAGAAAATATCAAGGCGTCCTTTACGGAAAAGGACGGAGAAATATTCATCAGTTAACGTACGGCAGGGAGGGACCTTGAAATGAAAACGCTTATAAAAGACGCGCTGCTTCTGGATGCGAACAGAGAGTATGAAAAAAGAGACGTTCTGATAGAGGACGAGCTCATCAGCGAAATAGCCGAAACGATAGATGCGGCCGGCGCCGACCGGATAATTGAGCTGCGCGGGAACACTCTTCTTCCGGGCTTCATAGATTCCCACATCCACGTTGTGAACGATCAGAAGGGATTTCACGACAGAGGCCTGCTGGCCTGGGCCTATAACGGCCAGACCACGATAAGGGAGCTGGGCATACTTAGAATATTCGAGCTGGACGATTATCTGGCATGGCTGAAGGAGCATCAGGGCGCGCAGTATCCGCATGTTGTGACGACGGGGAAGTATATCGCCGTCGAAGGGGGCTACGGGGCCCGCTCGGGAATGATAATAGAAACGGCGGAGCAGGCCGTCGCGGGGGTCGAGTTCATGCACGAGCGAGGCTGCCCCGGGATAAAGATAGGCTATGCCGACGGAGGAGTCGGCGGAGACGGCCCGAAGATGGCTCCCGAGATCGTCAAGGCGCTGTGCGCCGCGGCGGCGGAGAGGGGCATGTTCGTGACGGCCCATTTGACCAAGGCGCGTTCTCTGGATATCCTGATCGACTGCGGCATAAACGAAGCGGCGCATACGCCGGACGACGAGATACCCACAGACGTACTCAAAAAGATGGTGGACAAAAACGTCGCCATGGTGACGACAGTGGGCGACCCGAGCCTGCCTCCGGCCAATTTCCTGCTCAATCCGCCGGGAAGCACGAAGCCGCTGGACGCGATAGACTACGCTCTCGCGCGGAATATAGGCATAGCGACCATGCTGAAGAATCTCAGGGAGTTTTACAAGCTCGGCGGCACCATTGCCGTTGGTACTGATTTGTTGAGAAGCAGCGATTATATAAGAGACGCGAGGATACCTGTCATAGAGCTGAAGCATTTGAGCGCGATAGGGATGTCTCTGCGGGAGGTCGTCGCGGCGGCCACAATAAACGGCGCAAGGCTTTGCCGCACGGATAAGACCGAAGGCAGCATCGATGTTGGCAAAAAAGCGAATCTGATATCGATCCCGGGAAAGCTGGATGATTTCGATAAGCTGCTCGAACCCTCGATGGTTATAAACAGGGGAGTCAGGATCCGCGGCTGAGGCAGTAAACGCAGGAGAGCGAAAAGCAATAACGATAAAAATACTGAAGAGGTGAGGGAGAAAAGACTTTAACCGGCAGAGCTTTTAAATCTTGGAGAGGAGTTAATTTGATGGATACACAGTACACCGTTTTGAATCCCTGGGCGGAGAAAGCCGAAAACAGAGCCTATGCGCTCTGCCCGAGGCCGGAAACACTCGAGGGAAAGACCATAGGGCTTTACGCCCATTTCAAGCAGTCCGCGCCGGATATCCTTAAAGAGTTCGAGATACAGCTGGCAGAGAGATATCCCACGGCGAAATTCAAGCACATACAGTACAAGCGCGACACTACGGAGATCACCAATGATCCCGATTTTCAGGCGGAGCTTCAGAAATGGCTCGAGGATGTAGACGTGGTCATCTGCGGCTACGGCGACGCCGGCTCCTGCGCCATGTTCCTGGGCTACAACGCCGCGCACATCGAGAGAATGGGAAAACCGGTCCTGCTTTTCCTGCACAGCAATTACTACAATGTCGCAAGATCCTCCTGCTCGGCCAGGTTCGTGCCGAATCTCCGGATCATACCTCTTGATTTCAATCTGACTCTTATAGGCGGCCCGGGAAAAGAGAATCTGGTTAAGGTGCTGACGCCGAAGCTCGACGAGGTTATCGGCATGCTCACCGATCCGCTGACTCCGGAGGAGGCCTCCGCGCCTCCCGTTCAGCAGTATCATACCGAAAAGACCTTTACGGGAACTCTTACCGAGCTCAACAAGCTGTTCTATCAGAACGGGTTTACGCACGGCGAGCCCATAGTGCCGCCGACCAGGGAGGCCGTGGATGAAATGCTCAAGGGCACGAATCTGCCTCCGGATTATGTGGTGGCCACCATGCCGCCGATGCTGGGAAAGGCCACGGTGGAGAAGATAGCCATAAATGCCGTTATGGCCGGCTGCCTGCCGACATATATGCCGGTAATGATAGCGGTAGTGCGCGCGATGACCGCCAAGAATATAAGCCTTGAGGGCTGGTCGTGCAGCCACGGCAGCTGGTTCCCGACGATCATATTGAGCGGCAAGATCACAAAGGAGCTCGATATGTGCGGCGGAGCGAATATCCTGACTCCGTTCAAAAAGGCCGAGCAGACCATCGCAAAGGCGTATTCATACATCCTGCTCAACATCTGCGGCATACGGTCAAATATCGAAGATTCCTGCGGACGCGGGCATCCCACCCGCCACAGCGTCTGCTTCGGCGAGGACTACGAGCACAGCCCCTGGGAGCCGGCGCACACCCGCTTCGGCATCCCGGCAGAGGATTCCGCGGTAATAATGTTCTGGCCGGAGAACTGGGAGTTTGCCTCCAAGACTGACGGCAAATCCGCGGCCCACAAGCTGAATATCATCTGCTCCTGGGAATCGGGGACCTTTGATCCGGGCCTTTGCCTGATACTCAGCCCCAAGCTTGCGGCCGAATTCACGAAGGACGGTTACGACAGGGACAAGATCATAGACTACATCTGGGAATACAGCAGAAGACCCTACGAAAAGGCGAACGTTGAATGGTGCATCGCCAACAACCATCTGCCGAAGGCGATGCTTCCGGAGAAGGGCGATTACTCCGTGAGAAGATTCTGGACGGAGGATCATCTGTTCGCCGTAGTCGGCTCGGACGGAATGCTCGCGCTCAACGGCGGCGGCGACCACGGCGGGCCGGGCGTGGCAAAAATCGATCTGCCCGACAACTGGGACGAGCTTCTGGAAAAATACTCGGATTACAAGGCGGAGAACGTAAGATATTGAAAAATATAAAAATAAACATATGAAAGGAGATACAAGATGAAACGTACTATTGCGATAGCTCTGGCGCTGCTGATGCTTGCAGGCATATTTGCCGCATGCGGAAAGAAAAAAGCAGAGACAGACAATACGGCCGGCACGGGAAACAACACGGCGCAGACGACAGACAGCACGCAGCAGGGAGCGGATACGTCCGACAGCCTGCATGGAGGAGAGCTCTCCAATGCGCTGATAGCGCAGTCCGGCAATCCTTCGTTTTTCTCCTTGAAGCCGGAACAGGTCAATCCCTCAGACAGCAAGATATTCAGAGTGGCCGTGGCGTCGGAGCCGGCCTCTCTCAATCCGCTCATCACGGGCTCTACTTCCGCGCTTTATCCGACTACGTTCATGTACGATACGCTGGTGCAGTACAATATCGATACGAATGAGATAATCCCGTGGCTGGCGACCGAATGGGAGTGGACCACGGATACCACTATCGTTTTGAAGCTGCGCGACGACGTATATTCCCATATGGGCGACCATTACACGGCGCATGACGCAGTTTACTCCATCCAGTGGGGCTATGACACCCCGGCGCTGGCGAGCTATGTTTCCAGCGTTATCGACATCGACAACACCAAGGCGCTCGACGATTATACGGTACAGATAGGCCTGAAGGCCTCCAACCCGTTCTTCATCCTGGAGCTTGCCCGCATCTGCTATGTGCAGGTAGTGCAGGCCTCGGTAGAGAAGATCGGCGGAAGAGACTCGGACGCCGCCAAGGATACCAGCCTGTACGCCACCGGCGCGTATGCGCTCCAGAAGTGGAACAAGGGCGTGGGCTTTGAAACTCTCCGCAACGACAACTGGTGGCATGACACAGTGCCGTATTATAAGGGGATCAACGTATTCTTCGTAAATGACGCGACGGCGAGAGCCTTCGGCGTCGAAGCCGGCGACTATGACTACGCGCAGGACTGCCAGCTCGAGACGATTCTCTCCGCGATTGGCATCGACGCGGATCACAAGGGCTTCCTCGTAGACAACTATTTCATGGTAAGCCTTACCTTCAATTCGAATCAGGAGCTGTTCAAGAGCAAAGAGGTCCGCCAGGCAATAGCGATGGCTATAAACTACGACGCCTGCAATACCGTCGCCTACAAGGGCTACGGCGTTGTTCCGGAAAGCATCTTCCCGCCCACGCTCGAGTGGTATTCCGCTCCAAAGGAGGGTGACGAGAACTACGCGAGATATGACGTGGAGGGCGCCAAGCAGAAGCTCGTCGAGGCCGGATATCCGAACGGCTTTGAATTCGATCTGCTCGTCTTCGGCGGAGACGGCGGCTGCACCACCATAGCCGAAATACTGCAGAACAACCTTAAGGAAGTGGGCATAACCTGCAACCTGAAGCCCTATGACCCGGCTACGTTCAATGAGATCATCCTCAGCAACGACTGGTACTGCCATATAAACGGCATACCCGGCTACAATCCCATACGCGCTCTTATAAAGCTCGATCCCAACCGCGCCATGAACGAGGGCCGCGGACACTGCGGCTCCAACTGGTACGACGGCGAGGGCGGCAACGACTACATCCATGATCTCGTCAACACCTGCCTCACGAATCCGGATCTGAGCGATTCCAAGGACGATTTTGCCGAGCTGCAGACTATCGTTCGCAAATATATACCGTTTATAGTGGTTACCGAGGGCGTTACCGGCGGCGTCATAGCGTCCGACATCACGAATGTAGGCATAGCCTGCGCGGGCTCCGCATCCGCGTACTTCGCCTTCTATGAGGCGGACTACCTGAAGTAATTCGCGGGAAAAACGAAGGACGCTCTCAGGCGTCTGCAAGGAGGACCGTCCAGCCGCTTATGCGGCTGGACGGTTCAGGTTATGAAGAGATAATTCGGTTTATTTTAAAAGGAGCGAGGATCATGGGCATTTCTTACGCGCTTGCGGAGTTCGTTTCAAAAACAAGATACGAGGATATCCCGCCGCACATAGTGCAAACGCAGAAAAAGGCGATACTGGACGCTCTGGCCGTCACATTCGGAGCGGCTACATTGGGCGACGGCTGCAAAGAGATGGTTGAGCTGAGCATAGACCTGGCGGCCGGAGGCAGGGGCGACGCCACGGTAATAGGCTTTGATATGAAGCTGCCGGCGGCCTGGGCCGCCTTTGCGAACGCTTCAATGGCGCACTCGCTCGATTACGGAGACGCGCACAAGAGCGTGATTCATTCAAACACCTCTACGATCCCGGCCGCTCTGGCCGTAGCCGAAAAGCTCGGCAACGTGGACGGGAAAAGGTTTCTCACGGCCGTGATCGTCGGCAGCGAAACGGCCTGCCGCCTTGCTTACGGCGCGCCGCGCCCGGATAAGACGAGCAGCTTCTTCATGCCGAGCATCTATACCTCCTTCGCGGCTACCGCGGCCGCGGCGAGCCTGCTCGGGCTGACAACGGAGCAGGTCCTCAACGCGTTCGCGTTCACTCTCTGCCAGGTCACCTTCAGCGCGGAGTTCTTGAACTGCCCGCAGAGCTGCCTGCGCTCGATAAGGGAGTCCTTTGCCGCCAAGGCGGCGGTGATATCGGCCTATATGGCGCAGAAGGGGCTCATAGGCTTCCCGCAGCCCTTTGAGGGGCAGTACGGCTTCTATTCCGAATATGTCGGGAAATACATGGAGGACGCCATTCTGGAAGGTCTGGGCACGGAGTTCGTTTGCGACAGGCTGACCTTCAAGGCCTGGCCCTGCTGCGCGGCGACGCACCCGCATATCAGCGCCGCGCTGAAAATAATCCGCGAGCATGACGTAAAGCCGGAGGAGATAGAGCGCATACATATTATCGGACCGAATTTCATGGAGGAGCTTCTGCAGCCGGCGGAGATACGCCGGGCGCCGGAATCCTCGACGGTAGCGAAGTTCAGCATTCCGTATACGCTGGCTCATGCCGTTATTTACGGCGGCGTCGATCTCGACAGCTTTTCAAAGGAAAAGCTGTTCGATCCGGCCATAAGGGCAATGGCGAGGAAGGTCACATATGAGACCGACGGGGACAATACGCCGAACAGAAGCACGGATATGGTCATGTATACGACAAAAGGCGTTTTCAAGGCCTCGTCGGGGGATCCGTACGGGTCTCCGGAGAACCCGCTCACGGATGAGGACTTTTGGAAAAAGATCGTTTGCTGCCTCGGAAAGGCGTACAGGCCGCGGGATGAAAAAGAGGCAAAGGCTATTGCGGACGCGGTGTACGGGCTGGATAAAGCGGAGAATATAAAAGAGCTTACCGGCCTGCTGTAATAAAACGAACGCATAAAAGAGGAGACCTTCCTTCGGGAGGTCTCCTCTTTTATATGGGTATCAATGCCAAACCGTTACGGCAAAGCCGCCTTTGTAGAAGAAAGGTTTGTTTAATACCCCATTGGTGGAGGCGAGGGGAGTCGAAGTGCCGTGGGCGGCACTTCGTGAGCACGGATGTCCCCACTCGCTCCCGCCGCGTGGCGGCGGAACCGCTCGGGGATGACAAGGGGTTCGACTCCCCACGCGAAGCCGGAGCCGAAAAATACCCCCGGCCGGATGGCCGAGGGTATTTTTTGGAAAAGGTATCGCGTTTTGATAGAATTTCCCGGAGGGGGGTTCACCTGCCCTTTAGGGGGGTTCAACCATGGTCGAGGGGGGTTCACTTTCAAAAGGGGGTTCAAAGTGAGCGATTGGACTGCCCCAGCGAACTTGGATTATCGCATATTGGTAATCTGTTAATATACGCTTTTACGTAATTTATACATGCCTCGACAAAATAGAACCTAAAATCCTCA
>Ga0208297_1002542_pt1 | contig 10271 bp, 7 predicted proteins | sample LMS_cellobiose_e_FD_187367 | JGI IMG/M metagenome (GOLD analysis project Ga0208297, IMG submission 187367) | Rumen-fistulated moose microbial communities from Alaska, USA - LMS_cellobiose_enrichment (SPAdes) (version 2) | ecosystem: Host-associated > Mammals > Digestive system > Stomach > Rumen... | reverse complement strand
GGCGCAACAGACGGCATTTTCGGCACCGGCACCGCCAATGCCGTCACCCGCTTCCAGCGCGCCAACGGCCTCACCGCCGACGGCGTGGCGGGGGAAAAGACCCTGAGCCGCCTGTCCTCCGGCGCTTCTGCCGCCGCCACGCCCACGCCTGCGCCCACCGCCGCCGCCACGCTGCTCAAAACCGGCAGCAGGGGCGATGACGTAAAGGCCATGCAGCAGCGGCTGGTGGCGCTGGGCTATCTTTCCTCCGCGGACGGCATCTACGGCCCCCTCACGTACAACGCGGTGGTGGCCTTCCAAAAGAAAAACGGCCTCACCCCGGACGGCGTGGCCGGCAAAATGACGCTGAACCGCCTGAATTCCTCCAGCGCGGTGGGCGCGGGCGGCACCGCCGCGCTGCCCACCCCCAGCCCCACCCCCGCGGTATCCACGGCCTTTACGGCGCCCAGCGCCGCGGAAGTGCGCTATGCCAACTGGTATACCGAGATACGCGACCGGGCCAGGCTGCTGCCTGACGTGGTGATCTACGATCCTGATTCCGGGCTGCATTTCAACCTGCACATGTTCTCCTTCGGCAAGCACGCCGACAGCGAGACCCCCACCGCCGCTGACACCGAGATTCTCTACCAGATCAACGGCAAAGACAACTGGACCCCCAAATACGTCTGGGTTATCTTCTCCGACGGGCGGGTGTACATCGGCTCCATCCACAGCCACGGCCACGAGGTGGACCATACGCCCAACAACGGCATGGACGGGCATATCTGCCTGCATTTCCCCCGGGTGATGTCCGAAGCGGAGGCAACTGGGCCCTACGCGGTCAGCCACCAGAAGGAAATCAACTGGGGCTGGGAGCTGACACAGGCAAAAATCCAATGATCCTGAAACATATCCGGGCCTCGGGGCTTTTCCCCGCGGCCCGGCTTTTTCATGTTTCCGCCTCATGCCGCATACCCTGAAGGGGGCAAAGAAAAAAAGCCGCTAAACAGCGGCTTTTGCTCCCGCGGCGCGGGGGCGGGGATCAGGCTTCTTTCTTCAGAAGATCCAGGCAGTTCCGGCAGATCAGCTTCTCCTTATAGCGGATCACATCCCGGGCGTCATTGCAGAAGATGCAGGCGGGATGATATTTTTTAAGGATGATCTTATCATCCTCCACAAAAATCTCCAAAGTATCCCTTAAACCAATGTCCATTGTCCGGCGCAGTTCAATGGGCACAACGATCCGCCCCAGATCGTCCAGCTTTCGCACAACGCCCGTCGATTTCATCCGTTCTTCCCCTCCCCAGGTGACAGTATATTTTTGATGCCCTATATTTTAGCCACTTTTTCCCTGGATGTCAAGTGAAATTTCTCATTTTTCGTGCTGTTTTTGGACAAAAAATACATTTTTTGTCATTCGCAAAAAAGGCGGTGAAGGGATGCTGCAATGGGTATTCGGCGCGCTGATGGGCGTGTCCCTGCTGGTCGGATGGCTGCGGGGCCGGGCGGAGCAGGTGGCGGCCGCCATGCTGGCGGGGGCCCAGGAGGGCGTGCAGGCGGCCCTTGCCGCGGCGGGGGGCTTCGCTTTTTTCTGCGGGCTGATGGAGATCCTGCGCCAGGCGGGGGCGGTGGGCGCCCTGGCGAGGATGGCCGCCTCCCCGCTGCGGCGGCTCATGGGGCCCTCCCTGCCCGATGAGGCGGTGGAGCCCATGACGGTGAACCTGGCTTCCAATCTTCTGGGCCTGGGCAATGCCGCCACCCCCGCGGGCATGGAGGCCGCCCGGCGCATGGCAAAGGGGGATACGGCCACATCCGCCCTGTGCCTGTTCCTGGTCATCAATTCCTCCTCGGTGCAATTGATGCCCGCCTCCGTCATCGCCCTGCGGGCGGCGGCAGGCTCGGCCTCCCCCGGGGCCATCGCGGGCCCTGCTCTGGCGGCCACCGCCCTGTCCACGCTGGCCGGGATTTTAAGCTGCAAGCTGGCGGAGCGCCTTCCATGACCTGGGCCCTGCCGCTGTTCATCCTTTTGTGCCTGGCGGCAGGGGCCGTCCGCCGCGTGCCGGTGTACGACGCCTTCCTTTCCGGGGCGCGCACGGGCATCGGCACCGCGAAAACCATATTGCCCGCCCTGATCGCCATGCTGTGCGCCATCCGCGCGTTTGCGGCCTGCGGGCTGATGGAGGATCTGTGCCGCCTGTGCGCCCCGGCGCTGGCGGCCGTCCGCATCCCGGAGGAAACGATGCCGCTGATGCTGCTGCGGCCCCTGAGCGGCTCCGGCGCCCTGGCGATGCTCAAGTCCATCCTGGATACCTATGGGCCGGACAGCCGGGCGGGCATGGTGGCCAGCGTGATGATGGGCTCCAGCGAAACGGTGCTCTACACCTGCGCGGTATACCTGGCGGCGGCCGGCGTCAAAAAATCCCGCCACATCGTTCCCTGCGCCCTGATCGCCTGGCTGGCGGGCAGCATCGCGGCGGGGCTTATCGTTCCCTGAGCCCGGAGCGGGCGGAAAGCCAGCAAAAAAACAGGCCCGGAATTGACAATCCGCCCCCTTCTTGCTATCCTGTTGCACATAAGGAGGGACAAAGCCGTGAGCCGCACCACCATTCCCGCGGGGTATCAATCCACCCTGTCGCTATATGAAACCCAGGAAGCCATCGCGCTGATCAAAAAGACCTTTGAAAGCAACCTGTGCCACGCCCTGCACCTGAAGCGCGTGTCCGCGCCGCTGTTCGTGGACCGGGCCTCCGGCCTCAACGACGATCTGAACGGCGTGGAGAGGCCTGTTTCCTTTGATATGCTGGAGACCGGCGAGGAGGCCCAGGTGGTGCACTCCCTGGCCAAGTGGAAGCGTTACGCCCTGGCCCGATACCATTTTCCCCTGGGGGAGGGGCTGTATACCGACATGAACGCCATCCGCCGGGATGAAACGCTGGATAACCTGCACTCCGTGTATGTGGACCAGTGGGACTGGGAAAAGGTGATCCGGGAAGAGGACCGCACCCTTGCCACCCTCCGGGACGCCATGGAGCGCATCGTCACCGCCATTTTGATCACCCTGGACCGGGTAAAGTGGGAATACCCGCAGGTGAAAACCGTCCTCAGCCGGGAAATCGCCTTTGTGACCACCCAGGAATTGGAGGACATGTACCCCGGCAGGACCCCCAAGGAGCGGGAAAACGAATTCCTCCGCGCCCACGGGACCGCCTGCATCCTGCAGATCGGTGGCAAGCTGAAATCGGGGCAGCCTCACGACGGCCGGGCCCCGGACTATGACGATTGGCAGCTCAACGGGGACATCATGTTCTGGAACGATGTGCTGAACTGCGCCTTTGAGATTTCCTCCATGGGCATCCGGGTGTCCCCCCAATCGCTGGATGCGCAGCTGCGCCTCTCCGGCCATGACGAGCGGCGGAGCCTTCCCTTCCATCAGGCGCTTCTGCGCGGGGAGTTGCCCTTCACCATCGGCGGGGGCATCGGGCAAAGCCGGCTGTGCATGCTTTTGCTGGGCAAGGCCCACATCGGCGAGGTCCAGTCCTCCTACTGGGACAGGGCCACCCGGGAAAAATGCGAACAGGCCGGGATCGTGCTTCTGTAACGGCGTGTCATCCGCCGGGGCGCAGCGCCCCGGCGCATTTTATTGGAGCACAAAGGAGGAAACCTGCGTGAACGCGCTGATCATCAACTGCAGCCCCGTAAAATGCGGCGCCACGGCGGAAATCGTCCGCCAGGCCGCCGGGACCCTGTCTCCCCGGCATACGGTGCGCGCCATCTGTATCGACGATTTTGATATTCATTTCTGCCGGGGCTGCCGGATGTGCCACCAAACGGCGGCATGCGTGCAGCGGGACGATATGGATGCAATCATAGCCAGCTTTGAATGGGCCGGGATCATCCTTTCGGTGTCCCCCTCCTACTGGGCGGACGTGCCCGGCCAGTTCAAGGCTTTCATCGACCGCTGCACCCCCTGGTGCAACACCCATGAACCCCACGCCGCCCTGAGCCCCGGAAAGCGGGGCTACGTCATCGCCCTGCGCACGGGAAGCAGCATGCGGGAATGCCGGCGGATCGCGGACACCATCGAGCATTTCTACGGCCATCTGGAAATCGCCTGCTGCGGCAGCCTGGGGCTGTGCGGCGTGGCATGCCGGGAGGACGCGGTCAAGCGCCGGGAGGACGTCGCCGCCTTTCTGAGCGCGGTATGACCGGCCTTCCGCGCAAAAGGATGCCCCGCGCCGGGGGGACCCCTTGACAGTTCACCCATTTTGTGGTAAACTTTATTGTGGTAAATTTTATAAGGGAATAAATATCGTTATCAAACCCTCTGAGGACAGCTTCTTGGCTTCGGAGGGGAAAGCCGGAAAGCATACATCTCCTTCGGGGCCTGAACGCCCAGAAGGAGGTTTTTTGCAATGAAACGGTTGGGCAAATTCGTCCTGTCCCTTTGCCTGTGCCTGCTGACGCTGGCGGCCCTGTCCCTCGCCACGGAGGCCCGGGCAGATACTGTCATCACCACCGCCGCCGTCACCATCACCGCCCCCGCCGGCGGCGCGGCCCCCAGCTATTCCCCCTCCGTGGGCGGCAGCAACTATTATTTTGGTAAATACAGCAACACCATCTTCAAAAACGATATCGCCTGGTTTGACGTGGCGGATGATGCGGGAATGGAGGTGGACGGAGGGGCCGTTTTCCAATCCGGTCATCAGTATAAGGTCTTCGCTTATCTGACCGCCAGCGATGGCTACACATTTTCGTCCGCCACCACCGCCACCGTCAACGGAAACGCGGCACAGGCATCCCTGACGCAGGATGGTCAGTTGCAGGTGGAATACACCTTCCCCGCGCTTGCCAGCAAGCCCGTCATCATCACTCAGCCCTCCGACGTCACCGTCGCTGCCGGGGAGACGGTCACCTTTACCGTGGTCGCCACCGGCACGGGACTTACCTACCGGTGGCAGTATAAGGAGGAGGAGGAGCCCTGGAGTGATCCAGGCGATCCCAGCACCACGGGCACCCTGTCCTTCACTGTCGGAGCGGACGCGAACGGCATAAAATACCGCTGCATCGTCACCAACAGCGGCGGCACCACCACCAGCAATGCCGTCACCCTTTCCGTGAAGCCCGGCATCACCACCCAGCCCTCCAATGTCACCGTGGCTGCCGGGAAAAAGGCCACCTTTACCGTAGTGGCCACCGGCGCCAGCAGCTACCAGTGGCAGTACAAGGACGAGGGCGGCTCCTGGGCCAATTCGGGTTACTCCAGCGCCAAGACGGCCACATTGTCCTTCACCGCCAAGGCGGACATGAACGGACGGCAATACCGCTGCAAGGTCACCAACAGCGGCGGCACCACCACCAGCAGCACCGCCACCCTGACCGTAAAATAACGACATAGGGTTCACATGGCCGGGCGCTTTCGGGCGCCCGGCCTTTATTGAAAAAACGGGCAAAAACCGTCTTGCATTTTTTCTGCATTTCCTGTAAAATGGGAACGCAAATAATGCGCATTCAAAAAACGGAAATGCGAATCATAGATTCAAAGGCAGGGGGAAGAAAAGTGAAAAAACGGTTACTGGCAAGCCTGATCCTTCTTGTGGTTCTCTGCACCGCCCTTGTGGGCAGCGCGCAGGCGTATTCGTATGGCAGCGACGGCCATCTGCATCAAACCTACTGTGACCTGGATCCCAATACGTGCAGGATATGCGGCATGACCACGGCCGACGGGATCGACATCTATGTGGAGCATAGGAACATGACCATCCAACACGACGCGAAAGAGCACTGGAGAACATGCTCTGCGTGCGGCGAAGAAACCTACCGCTCCATTCATTACGCAGACTGCACGGCCGCGGACAAATGCCAGTACTGCGAGGCCAGCGCCTCGGAGCTCACAACGCTGTACCTGTTTCACGGTGACACGCATTATGAACATAACGCGGATGAGCATTGGGAGGTCTGCAATGACTGCGGCGAACGCACCAGCTCCTGGAGCAGCTCCCACACGGCGAACGACGGCCTGACCGCCTGTTCGGTCTGCGGCGCGCCGCAGAGTCAAATCAACATGGGCTTCACCGACAGCGATACCGGCTATAAGTGCACGCTGAACAAGAGCGGCACGGTATCCATCGACGGCTTTGGCACCACCACCGCCTCCTCCCTGACCATCCCCAGCAAAATCCAGGGGCATTCCGTGGTGAGCCTCAGGAAAAAATACAGTTCGGACGTGGATTCCTTGGACAAGGTGGTCATTCCCACCTCCATCACCTCCATCGACCCGGAGGTGTTCAAATATCATACCGTGCTGACCGTGACCAAGGGCTCCTATGCCGAAACCTATGCCAAGGACCAGGGCCTGCAGTACGCCATCAAGGGCCAGACAAAAACCCTCATGTCCGGCGCCACGACGGTGGCCGGCAAGGTCAAGGAAATCGTGAACAACGTGATCGCGGACGATATGACCGAGTATCAAAAGGTCATCGCCCTGCACAACTATCTGGTGTACAATTCTCATTACGATACAACCTACACCTATTATCATGCCGACGGCATCCTGCTGCTGGGTACCGGCGTTTGCCAGAGCTATACCGAAGCCTACGGCGCCCTGCTGGACGCGCTGGATATTGATCACAGATATGAATACGGCGATAACCATATTTGGAACCTGATCAAGATCGACGGAAAATGGAGCCACGTGGACGCCACCTGGGACGATCCCCTGCCCGATGGCTATGAGAACCATGAATTCTTTGCCATTACGGACTTTGCCCTGGAGGACGTGCCCAACCACGAACGCGAACACCAGGCCACCAACCCCGCCAGCACCGCCTATGAAAACAGCTATGCTTACAGAAACGGCCTGCTGGATCAGGTGGTGGACGATTGGGTGAAAGGCCTGGAAGAGAAGCTGGCCCAGGGCGTCTATACCGCCACGTTCATAAGATACGATTATGGCATAAATGACCGCATGGCCATGCAAATGATTCAGGACCGTAAAGTATCCGTCAACGGATACAAGGTCAATCTTACCGTGCAGTATGCCATGACCGACAGCGGCCGCCCGCAATTCACCGTCACCGTCAATCCCATCGCGAAGAACCCCGCCAGCGTGAAGGTGCGTAAAGCGGGCGACACGGCCACGACGAAGGTCGTTCCCCTGGGCACCGGATTGACGTATCAGTGGTATTATAAGAATCCCGATAAAAGCAAATTTTCCAAATCTTCCGTCACAAAGGACACCTATTCCATAAAAATGTCCGAGGAAAACAACGGCCGGCAGGTCTATTGCGAGGTAACGGATCAAAGCGGCAAGACCACCAAGAGCAGCGTGGCGACCCTGTCCATTGCCGAACCGCCGAAAATCACCACCCAGCCTTCCAGCGCCACCGTGACCGCCGGGGACAAGGTCTCCTTCAAGGTGGTGGCCGAAAACGCCAACAGCTACCAATGGCAGTACAAGGATGTGGGCGGCTCCTGGACCAACTCCGGCTACTCCAGCGCCAAGACGGCCACCCTCTCCTTCCCTGCCACGGCGGACATGAACGGCAGGCAATACCGCTGCAACGTCACCAACGGCGACAGCGACACTGTCACCACCAGCAGCATTGTCACCCTGACGGTGAACGGCGCCAAGCCCGCCATTACCACCCAGCCCGTGAGCGCCACCGTGAACGCCGGCGACAAAGCCTCCTTCACGGTAGTCGCCGTGGGCACGGGGCTTTCCTACCAATGGCAGTACAAGGTTTCCGGCGGCTCCTGGACCGATTCCGGCTACTCCAGCGCCAAAGCGGCCACCCTCTCCTTCCCTGCCACGGAGGATATGAGCGGACGGCAGTATCGCTGCAAGATCACCAACAGCGCCGGCACCACCACCAGCAGCGCCGCCACCCTGACAGTGAAGGGCAAGCCCGTCATCACCACCCAGCCTGTGAGCGCCACCGTGAACGCCGGCGAAAAAGCCTCCTTCAAGGTGGTGGCTGAAAACGCCAGCAGCTACCAGTGGCAGTATAAGGTTTCCGGCGGCTCCTGGACCGATTCCGGCTACTCCAGCGCCAAGGCGGCCACCCTTTCCTTCCCCACCACGGAGGATATGAACGGCAGGCAATACCGCTGCAAGGTCACCAACAGCGCCGGCACCACCACCAGCAGCGCCGCCACCCTGACGGTGAACGGCAAGCCCGCCATCACCACCCAGCCTGTGAGCGCCACCGTGACCGCCGGTGAGAAGGCGTCCTTCAAAGTCGTGGCCACCGGCACGGGGATGACCTACCAGTGGCAGTACAAGGTTTCCGGCGGCTCCTGGACCGATTCCGGTTATTCCAGCGCCAAAACGGCCACACTGTCCTTCCCTGCCACGGAGGACATGAACGGCAGGCAGTATCGCTGCAAGATCACCAACAGCATCGGCACCGCCACCAGCAGCGCCGCCACCCTGACGGTGAACGGCAAGCCCGCCATTACCACGCAGCCTGTGAGCGCCACCGTGAACGCCGGCGACAAAGCCTCCTTCAAGGTCGTGGCTACCAACGCCGGCAGCTATCAGTGGCAGTACAAGGTTTCCGGCGGCTCCTGGACCGATTCCGGTTACTCCAGCGCCAAGGCAGCCACCCTTTCCTTCCCTGTCACGGCGGATATGAACGGACGGCAGTACCGCTGCAAGGTCACCAACAGCGCAGGCACCGTCACCAGCAGCGCCGTCACCCTTTCCGTGAAGCCCGCCATCACCACCCAGCCCTCCTCCGCCACCGTCACCGCCGGAAACAAGGCCACCTTCAAGGTCGTCGCCGCCGGCGCCAGCAGTTATCAGTGGCAGTATAAGGTTTCCGGCGGCTCCTGGACCGATTCCGGCTACTCCAGCGCCAAGACCGCCACGTTGTCCTTCCCTGCCACGGCGGACATGAGCGGCCGGCAGTACCGCTGCAAGGTCACCAACAGCGCAGGCACCGCCACCAGCAGCACCGCCACCCTGACGGTGACCGCCGCCAAGCCCACCATCACCACCCAGCCCTCCTCCGCCACCGTCTCCGCCGGAAACAAGGCCACCTTCACCGTGGCCGCCACCGGCACGGACCTGACCTATCAGTGGCAGTACAAGAACGAAGGCGGTTCCTGGGCCAACTCCGGCTACACCAGCGCCAAGACGGCCACCCTGTCCTTCACCGCCACGGCGGACATGAGCGGCAGGCAGTACCGCTGCAAGGTCACCAACAGCGCCGGCACCACCACCAGCAGCGCCGCCACCCTTTCCGTGAAGCCCGGCATCACCGCCCAGCCCTCCTCCGCCACCGTCTCCGCCGGAAACAAGGCCACCTTCACCGTGGCCGCCACCGGCGCCAGCAGCTATCAGTGGCAGTATAAGGACGTAGGCGGCTCCTGGACCGATTCCGGCTACTCCAGCGCCAAGACGGCCACCCTGTCCTTCACCGCCACGGCGGAGATGAGCGGCCGGCAGTACCGCTGCAAGATCACCAACAGCGCCGGCACCACCACCAGCAGCACCGTCACCCTTTCCGTGAAGCCTGGCATCGCCACCCAGCCCGCGAACACCACCTCGGCGGCGGGAAAAAGCGCCTTCTTCAAGGTGGTGGCCACCGGCACGGGGCTGACCTACCAGTGGCAGTACAAGGACGCGGGCGGCTCCTGGACCAACTCGGGTTACTCCAGCGCCAAGACGGCCACCCTGTCCTTCACCGCCGCGGCGGACATGAACGGACGTCAATATCGCTGCAAGGTCACCAACAGCGCCGGCACCACCACCAGCAGCACCGCCACCCTGACGGTGAAATGATCCTTTCGCTCCTGCAAAAATGCTCCGGCGGAAAAAACCGGAGCATTTTTTCGCGCCCCGCTCCATGCTTCCGCCGTCATTGACGAACCCCCGGCGGTATGGTAAACTAAGGCGTTGATTTTTTTGAAAGGAAACGGCCCAGATGAAAGATATGATTTTGAAGGTCCTGCGGGGCATGGTGATCGGCGTCGCCAACATCATCCCCGGGGTGTCCGGCGGCACCATGATGGTGAGCATGGGCATTTACGATACCCTCATTCACTGCATCACCCACCTGTTCAGCGAATTCAGAAAAAGCGTGAGGACCCTGCTGCCCTACCTGATCGGCATGGCGGCGGCCATCGTGCTGGGGGCGTTCGGGCTGAAGGCCGCCTTCGCCAATTATCCGCTGCCCACCAACGCCCTGTTCATCGGGCTGATCCTGGGCTCCGTCCCGGCGATCCTGCACCAGATGAAGGGGGAGAAAACCGGCGCCGTGGGGGCGGTGGTTTTTGTGGCCTTTTTCGCG
>Ga0208297_1002539_pt1 | contig 10304 bp, 5 predicted proteins | sample LMS_cellobiose_e_FD_187367 | JGI IMG/M metagenome (GOLD analysis project Ga0208297, IMG submission 187367) | Rumen-fistulated moose microbial communities from Alaska, USA - LMS_cellobiose_enrichment (SPAdes) (version 2) | ecosystem: Host-associated > Mammals > Digestive system > Stomach > Rumen... | reverse complement strand
CGGCCCGGGCCGCGGCGGCCCGGGCGGAAAACGAAAACAGCGCCGCCGCCCACGCGCTGAACCTGGCCTCGGCGGTGCTGCTGAAAAACAGCGGGGATACCCTGCCCCTGGCGGCGGAGGGCGGCGCGGTCTGCGTGCTCTCCTTCGCCGAAAAGGGCCCCAGCAGCCGCACGGAGCGGGAGCTGACCGCCGCCCTGGCGGCCCTGGGCTGCCGGGTGGTGGAGGACGCGGAGGACGCGGACGTGGTATACCTGCACGTGAACCCCGCCCTGAACAGCACCGATCACCTGGGCGTCATCGATCTGGTGGAGGGCTTGCCCGTGGAAGCCCGGGATAACCCCCTCAGCCAGGAAAAAACGGGGGAAACCATCCTATGCACCACGGTGGACGGCATTGGGGAAATCGCCGATATTGCGGCCCGGGTGCACGCCCGGGGCGGCAAAGTGGTGGGGGCCATCAACATCCAAAGCCCCTGGATCCTGACCCATTTGGAGCCCTGCTGCGACGCCCTGCTGGCGGTGTTCGATACCTCCGCGGCGGCCCAGGCGGCGGTACTCACCGGCGGTTACGCCCCTACGGGCCGGCTGCCCATCACCCTGCCCAGCTGCAACAAGGTGATCGCCGTGGAGGAGCGGGAGATCGACGGCACGGTTTATGAAATCTGCGTCTCCCCCAACGACGTGCCCGGCTATGACAAGGACGCCTATATCGACCCGGCCATCCTGTCCGCCGCACCCGGCGGCAGTTACGCCTATTGCGATGCGGAGGGAAATTATTACCGCGCCGGCTTCGGCCTGACCTACTGACCCGGCGGGGATGCGCGGTTTTCCCATGTTTCGGGCCGGGGTTTTATAGGCGCGGCGCGTCTTTTTCCTGTATAATAACGGTGGAAAAACCCGAATAAAGGGGACGATAACTGCATGCGAAAATGGATATTGCTGCTGCTGGCCCTGCTGCTGGCCCTGCCGATGGCGGGCGGCGCGGAGCCCTGGGACGAGGTGATCGGCCAGCCCGCGCCGGACTTTGAGGTGATCTGCGCCGACGGCAGCCGCTTCTGCCTGTCGGAGGCGCTGGCGGAGCGCCCGCTGGCCCTGGTGTGCGTATTCGGCGCGGGCTGCGGCGCCTGCCGGAAGGAGCTGCGCGCCCTGGCGCTGGCCCACCGGCTGTATCAGGATCAGGTGGCGGTGATCGCCCTTTCCCTGGACCGCAGCCGGGATACGGACGAGGTGCTGCTCCAGCTCTCCGCCGACCTGGGGCTCACCTTCCCCCTGGCCCGGGACCCCGTGCGCACGGCGCGGTTTATGAAAATCAATATGTATCCGGCCTTCATGATCGTGGATCAGACCGGCGCGGTGGCCTGTATCGAGGTGAACGGCCCCGCCTCCATCGATCATTTTGTGGCCCTGTTTGATTCGCTGCTGGGCGCGGCCCCGGCGGAAAGCGAAACCCTGTGCGCGGGGGACGCCTGCCCCCTGCCTGAAAGTCTGTGATGGGAGGAATGAACATGCGGAAGCTGCTTTTGCTGGCGCTGGCGGCCCTGCTGACCGCCCTGCCCCTGGCCGCCCTGGCCCAGGGCGCAGCCTGGACGGGGCTGGAATGGAACGGCGACATCGAGGCGGGGAACAACGACATCGTATCCATCGGCCGGGAGCCCGCCCGGGTGGACAGCATTCCCTACGCGGCGGAGGACGCCGCCATCGCCTCGGCGGAGGAATACAAAAAGGAGCTCTCCCCCTGGTATCTGCTGCTGAGCCAGACGGAATGGGCCTTTTCCTATTACGAAAACCCCGCCGCGGCGGAAGCGGAGGCGGATTTTTACCGTCCCGATTACGATGATTCGGGCTGGGACGGCATCTTCGTTCCCTCCGTGTGGCAGACCCAAGGATACGACCGCCCCATCTACACCAACAGCACCCAGAAATTCGCCCGGCAGTTTGGCAACGAGGGCATCGGCTATCCCCGGGATCTGCCCCTGGCCCCCACGGTGTACAACCCCGTCGGCCTGTACCGGCGCAGCTTCACCCTGCCCGCCGACTGGGCGGGCAAGCGGGTGTACATCGATTTTGAGGGCGTCGACGCCGCCATGTACCTGTGGGTAAACGGCATCCCGGCGGGCTACGCGGAGGACAGCTTTACCACCCATGAATTCGACATCACCGATTACGTGCTGCCCGGGCAGGAAAACGTGATCGCCGTGAAGGTATACCGCTGGTGCGACGGCAGCTGGATCGAGGATCAGGATTTCTTTGACCTGTCCGGCATCTTCCGGGATGTGTATCTGTACGCCGCGCCCCAGGTGCGGGTGCGGGATTTCGCCATCATTACCGATTTTGACGATACCTTCACCGACAGCGTGCTGAGCGTATCCGCCTTCGTGCGCAACCACACGGAGGCGGACGCGGCGGCGGAGCTGACGCTGCGGCTGTACGACGGGGCGCGCAGGGAAATCGCCCTGGAGAACGCCACCCTCTCCGCCCGGATCGCCCCCGGCGCGGAGGAGGAGCTGCGCTTCTCCTCGCCCGTGGCCGCTCCCCGCAGGTGGAGCGCGGAGGATCCCTATCTCTACACCCTGGTGATCGAGGAAAAGACCGCGGCGGGCACGGTGTACGAGGCCTACCGCGTGGGCTTCCGCAAGATGACCTACAAGACCACGGAAAGCGGCTGGTATGAGGAAGAGCCCATCGACCATGACCTGATCCGCATCAACGGCAAGCCCATCATGTTCCGGGGCGTGAACCGCCACGAGACCCATCCCGAACTGGGCTACGCCGTCACCCGGGAGGTGATGGAAGAGGACATCCGCATCATGCTGGAAAACAACATCAACAGCGTGCGCACCAGCCATTATCCCAACAATCCCTATTGGTATTATCTGTGCGATAAATACGGCGTCTACGTGGTGGACGAGGCCAACATCGAGTGCCACAGCAACATGACCACCGAAAACGAGCGGCTGACCGATTACCTGTCCGCCGCCATCATCGACCGGGAATACAGCATGGTGCGCCGCGACCGCAACCACCCCTGCGTGGTGATGTGGAGCCTGGGCAACGAGAACAAAAACCCGGTGATCACCCGCACCATCCTGGTGGAGCCCTACCCCGACCCGGAGGGCGTGGAGCGCATATTGCACCAGTACACCAAGGACCGCCCCTGGCACTATGAGCAGGCCCGGGATATGTATGAAACCGGCATCGACGTGCGCAGCGGCATGTACGCCCTGCCCGCCGAGCTGATCGAGCACGGCGAGGCCGACGGCCCGGTGCCCATGATCGAGTGCGAATACGAGCACGCTATGGGCAACAGCGAGGGCAACTTTGACGAATACTGGTACGCCTACGACACCTACCGCAACCTGCAGGGCGGCTTCATCTGGGATTACATCGATCAATCCATCTACCTGGAAAACGAGAACGGCGAAAAGTATTTCGGCTACGGCGGCGATTACGGCGAACGGGTGCACGACGGCAACTTCTGCGCCAACGGCCTGCTGCTGCCCGACCGCACGGTGCAGCCCGAAATGGCGGAGGTGAAATACTTCTATCAGCAGCTGCGCATCCGGGACGTGGACGCGACCGCCGGGCTGATCGAGATCCGCAACTTCCACCTGTTCACCGACCCGGCGGAGAAGTATGATTTCCACTGGGCGCTGCTGCGGGAGGATACCGTGCTGCAGGAGGGCGTGCTGGACGCGAGCCTTTTGCACATCCCCTGCGTGGACGGCCTCACCGGCCAGCCCGGCGCGGCCACGGTGCAGGTGCCCTTCACCTGGGAGGAACAGGATCTGCTGTACGGCCACGAATACTTCCTGAATATCACCGTGACCTTCAAGGAGGATGCCGGCCTGCTGCCCGCCGGCCACGTGATGGCCATCGAGCAGTTTGAGCTGCAGCCCGATCTGCCCGGCATGCCCATGCCCGCCGCCCTGCCGCAGCTGACCTGCGCGCGGGAGAACGGCCAGACCGTGCTGACGGGAGAGAATTTCACCGTTGTGTTTGACGAGGCGGCGGGCCGCCTGACCCGCTACACCGTGAACGGCCGCGACCTGATCGTGCCCGGGCAGGGCCCCAGCGGCAATTTCTACCGGGCGGCCACCGATAATGACAGCGGCTTCGGCTACGGCCTGTTCGTGTTCACCCGCCCCTGGAAGGAGGCCGGGGAATACGCGGTGGAAAGCTTCACCGTGGAGGCCTTGGAAGATCGGGTCACCCTCACAGTGAAGGGCGCTTATCCCGCTCTGAACGGCGCGGCGGAGGACACCGTGTACACCGTATACGGCGACGGGGCCGTGGCGGCAGACATCACCCTGACCCCGAATTATGACAAGAACTTCGTCTACGTGCCCGTGGCGGGCATGGAACTGCGGGTGCCGGGAGACTATGAGACCATGACCTTCTTTGGCCGGGGGCCGGAGGAAAACTATTGCGATCGCGCCTGGGGCACCAAGGTGGGCCGCTACCAGACCACGGTGACGGATAACTTTGTGGGCTATGTGAAAACCGGCGAAACGGGCAACCGCACCGGCGTGCGCTGGATTGCCCTGACCGACGAAAGCGGCGCGGGCCTGCTGGCCGCGGCGGGGGATCAGCCCCTGGAGGTCAGCGCCCTGCATTACACGGCGCTGGAGCTGGATCGCCGGGTGCATCCCTACGAGCTGAACAAGCTGGAGGACACTGTGCTGCGCCTCAACGCCGTGCAGATCGGCGTGGGCGGCGACAACTCCTGGAGCCGCATCGTGCCCCACGAGCAATATCTGCCCTGCGAAGCGCAGTATCGCTATTCCTTCATCCTGGCCGCGCTGGACGGCGAAACCGATCCCATGGAAAAGAGCATTGAGCTGCGCGCCCGGTAAAGCCGCCCTCCGTATCATTCATCATCCCGCGGACGTCTTGTGAAAGGCGTCCGTTTTTTGTCGTTTTTTGCGCATTATTTTCCCATTGTTTGCATTTTTGCAGGCCGTGTGCTGTATTTTCCATTGATTTGGAAAAAAGAAAAAGGCTATAATGTATACAGTAAGCGGTGGAGAAGCTGCCGCAAATCATCCTGCCGCAAAATAAGAAAGGAGTGTATTTTCATGAAGAAACTCGCATTGCTGATGGCGCTGATCATGACCGTCTCCTGTCTGGGCCTGTCAGCCTTCGCGGAAGGATCCGCCATCAAGGAAAGCGCCTCCGGCTTCTTCTACATTGAAGCCGAGGGCAGCCGTCCCCGCCTGAGCGCAGCCACCGCCGACAAGTTCTTCCAGGCGGACGGCGAATGGTTCAAAGACCTGAATGGCAACGGCCAGCTGGACGTCTATGAAGACTGGCGTCTGAGCAGCACCGAGCGCGCCAACGACCTGCTGACCAGGATGACCATTGAGGAGAAGGCGGGCAGCCTGATCTTCAGCGCCATCGGCGGCAAGAACGGCTCCACCGTCACCGACCTGAGCAACGGCGAGCCCTTCTCCGGCGCCCGGGACTATGACAACGAGGGGCTGTACACCAGCCATGAGGTGCTGATCACCGTGGATGGCGTGAACTACAGCCCCATGCCCTTCCAGATTCAGGATATGCACGTGACCACCTTCATCGCCGCCCTGACCGGCATGCCCAAGGATCAGCTGGACGTGTTCAACCGCATCCAGAAGATCGCCGAGGACACCCCCCTGGGCATCCCCGCCACCTTCAGCGGCGACCGCAGCTACAACACCTGGGGCGGCATGATCGATATGCCCCACTACGCCCTGGGCGTGGCCCATGACCCCGAGCTGCTGTACAACCTGACCAGCGAGTACGCCAAGGAGAGCGTAGCCATCGGCTATCATCAGGTGTTCCATGGCTATGGCAACGAAATCGGCAGCTGGTACGGCGACAACCCCAGCTACATCTCCGAAATGGCTGTGGCCGAGACCCGCGGTTATGACGACAACGGCTTCAACAGCCACAGCAAGCACTTCATCGCCCGCGGCGGCCGCGCGGCCTACACCGCCGCCCGTTCCCCCGCTGACCTGATCGACAGCTGGCTGATCGCCTGGAAGGCCGTGGTGGACGCCGGCACCCAGTGGATCATGACCAACAACAACAAGGGCGTCAACGGCACGCTGATCACCTTCTTCGACAAGGATACTTATTCCATCCTGCGCGACCAGCTGGGCTACGACGGCGTCATCTGCCTGGACTGGCCCATGGACATCTCCTCCATGATGAACCAGACCGGCGTCACCTCTGACGGCGTGGACGTGTCCACCCTGGGCGCCGCGGAGCGCTATGCCCTGATCCTGAACGTGGGCGTGGATATGCTCTCCGCCCTGGGCGTGATCCCCGGCACCGACATCGAGGCCTATTCCGACAGCGGCTTCCGCCGCGCCTTCCCCGATATCCTGGTGCAGGCCGTGAACGAGGGCCTGGTGAGCCAGGAAGTGTTTGACGGCCACGTGTTCCGCGTGATGCGCAACAAGTTTGACAACGGCCAGTTCGACAACCCCTACCGCGATTGGGAGGAAGCCCTGGCCCTGATCAGCAACGGCAGCTACACCACCGAGAGCGCCATCCCCATGAACAACGCCGAGATTGACGCTTACCGCCGTCCCGAGATCGCCGCCATGGAGCAGGAAGTGATGGTCAAATCCACCGTGCTGCTGAAGAATGACGGCATTCTGCCCCTGACCGCGGAGGCCAAGATCTTTGTGCCCGAGCTGACCGCCACCATCTGCGCCGCCGACAAGGCCGCCCTGGCCGAGAAGGCCACCGTGGTGGAGACCATCGACGAAGCCACCCTGGTGCTGATCCACACCACCGCCTTCAACGACGCCTATGACATGGCCGTTGAGGACGCGCAGGAGGCCGGCAAGCCCATCGTGCTGATCTTCGAGGGCACCGTGGGCCGCAACGGCGCGCAGGCCGAGCCCTGCTATCCGCAGGTGAGCGTATCTGACGCCGTGCTGATGCAGACCTACAACAACACGCCTGACCACGGCAGCTCCGTCGGTTCCTTCTACCGCTACGTGACCCCCAGCGTCACCGCGGAAATGCTGTTTGGCGAGAAGGAGCCCGCCGGCACCCTGGTGTTCGAGGTTCCTTATGACCTGATGGATACCCGCCTGGCCTGGGGCGAGCTGCAGAACGACATCGGCGTGGACGCCAAGACCCGCCTCTTCATGGCCATGACCGTGAAGGAAGATCCCACCTTCGAGCTGCCCCGCAACCTGGGCGACGTGCTGTTCACCGCCGACTACGGCATGAGCTACTCCAACCCCGCCGCCATCGAGGCCAGCCTGCTGACCGCGCCCGAGATGATCGATGTGGTGACCACCGAGAACAACGGCCGCGTGAGCACCTCCTACGTGCGTAAGAACGCCGTGCAGAAGGCCGGCGAGCCCTTCGAGATTGACTTCGTGCTGAAGAACAACGGCGGCGCGGGCTACGTCACCGTGCAGGCCAAGGACGGCGACGCCGTGCTGGCCGAGAAATTCGTGGCCCTGGCGGAAGGCCAGTGGCGCGTGATCAGCCTGGACATCTGCCTGGAGGCGGGTGAGCACGTGATCGACGTGTGCGGTCTGACCACCACCATCGTCGTGGAGTAAAACCCGGCGGAAATAGGCTGAACCGTCAGCCAAACAACCCATAACCCGGCGCGGATGCCCGTCAAAAGGCATCCGCGCGTTTGCGCATCAGCAAAGCCGATGCTTCCGTGAAAAGTGAAGGATCACTTTTCACGGTTTGCAAATTTTACTGTACCGCTGCGCGGTACGGCCGTAAAATTTGAGCGGAATGAAAATTCCCTCTATGCGCCCCGCGCTACTGCCTACGGCAAGCGCGGGTTTCGGGCCAAAATCTGAAAGATTTCGGCCCTCAGCCGCCTTTGGCGGCGCTTATGGCCGGGCAAGCGGGCCTTCGGGAATTTTCTCCTCGCGGCGTACACGCCGCCGCTGCGGATTGCAATGCTCACGTATCCAACTTGCATTTATCCTTGTGCATAGTTTTCAAACGCCATTTCACAGATTGTTTAAAGCGCGGACGCCTGTCAAAAGGCATCCGCGCGATTTTTTGTTTTATATCAGTATTGTCAGCCCTGCTTCTTCGCGTTCGTCACGTCCGTGAATTGAGACGGGGTCTGGCCGGTATACTGGTGAAAAACCTTGGTGAAGTAGCTGCTGTCCTCATAGCCCACGCAGGCGGCCACGTCCCGCAGCAGCAGATCAGGCTTGCCCCGCAGCAGCTCCTTGGCGGCCTCCATGCGGCAGCGGGTCAGATAGGCGTTGAAGGTAATGCTGCTGTATTTGCGGAAAAGGCGGCTGAGATAGGTTTGGGAAATGCCGATCTCGTCGCACACGCTCTGCATGCTCAGGGGCTGGGCGTAATTCTCATTGATGAAGGTGATGGCGTAATCGTACAGCTCCTTGGTGGACATCTTCTTGTCCCTTACATTGCCCCCGTCAAACAGCAGGGAATAGGTGCCGCTCATCAGGTCGCTGTAGGAGGCGGCGCAGCGGATCAGCTCGTTGAACTCCTGCAATATTTCCTCCAGGCGGTTGTTCACCGGCGAATGGATGGCTGCGACCTGATGGATCAGCTGGCGGGACATGTGCCAGGCCTGGCGCTGGGGCACCTGCTGGCGCTCCCAGCTGATAGCCAGGGAGATAAAATAATCCTTGATCATATGGGTTTTGCCCACGGTGACGAAATAGGCCAGCTGCTTCAGGTCGGCGGCGGGCAGCTTCATGCGCTCGTCCTTGGTGTCGCTGCCCGTCAGGTGCAGAATCTGATGCTTGCCGATCACCGTGCGCCGGTACAGCATCTGCAGCGCCCGCTCGATGAACAGGTGCAGCTGCTCGATGGACTGGGCGCTGCCGGCGTATACCGCCGTCCAGGCGGACAGGCGGCCTGGCTGGGCGGTGTACACGCTCAGGTCGGTCAAAAAGGTTTCCGGGCTGTCGTCGGGGCAGATGATGACGCGCTCATCCTCATCCCGCCCCCGCAGCACCTGAAAGCGCTCGTGGGGCGGCAGCACCAGGGAGGTGGCCGTCAGCGTACGGGGCAGGGTCATATCCAGGTTGCCCCAGCGGATCAGGGCGAAGCGATACTGGCTGCGCCCGTACACCCGGTTCACCTCCGCCTCCGGGCAGGGCTGGCCGCAGGCCAGGGCGGGCAGCAGGGCGGCGGCCTGATCCAGCCGCTCCCCATCCACCTTTTCCCGGATGGTCTGCAGCACGGCGGTCATCTTGCTGGGGCTGACGGGCTTCAAAATATAGTCGTCCACCCCCGCCTGAATGGCGCCCTGGGCGTATTCAAACTCCCCGTACCCGCTGATGATCAGAATGTGCAGGCTGGGCAGCAGGGCGCGGGCGCGCTTGGCAAGGTCGATGCCGCTGATGCCGTGCATGCTGATATCGGTGATCAGCAGCTCGACATGGTGAGTGTTCAGATAGCTCAGGGCCGCCTCCCCGCTGGTGCAGGTGCCCGCCACCTGAAAGCCGGGAGCGTACTTTTCGATAATATTTTGCACAAAGCGCAGGGACGGCAATTCATCGTCCACAATCAGCACGCGATACATCTATCCGCTCCTTTCCTTCTCTGCCTTATGGGAGCTTGTATAAAATTATTATACCATGCGGATTGTGAAAAACCAGCACAGTGCCGGAATTTTATATTTTTTATGCCGGATTTTTATAGTACGGCGCTTCTCCATTGACGTAAATCGCCGGATTTGTTATGATAACGGAGAAGAAAGCCGCTCTCAAGCGGATATGGAAGTGGTGGGCATGGCCTATCGGATCGCGGTGGTGGACGATCATCCCGTGCAGCTGCTGCAGGTGACGGAGCTTGCGCGCCGTTATGCCCGGCAGTACGGCTGCGACGTGACAGTATCCGCCTTCGCCAGCGTGTTTAACCTGGATGAAAAAGTGAATTACGACGCCTACCTGCTGGACATCGATATGCCCGGCCTGGGAGGCATCGACTTTGCGCGCCGCCTGCGCCAGCAGGGCAGCACGTGCAGCATCGTTTTCGTCTCCGCCATGGAATCGGCGGTATTCGAGGCCCTGCGGCTGCTGCCCCTGCGCTTCGTGCGCAAAAGCAGCCTGGCGGCCGATATGGCCGAAGCCATGCAGGCGCTGTGCGCCCAGCTGGAAAAGAGCAGCCGGGAAACGGTGCTGCTGCACCACCAGGGCGGCAGCGAGCGGGTGCCCGTGCGCGAGATCCTGTACGTGCAAAGCCTGAACAAGCACCAGCAAGTGATCCTCTCCGGCGGGCAGATGGAGGTTCGGCTGACCATGGCGGAGCTGGAGCGGCTGCTGCTGCCCCACGGTTTCATCCGGGCACACC
>Ga0208297_1002538_pt1 | contig 10312 bp, 10 predicted proteins | sample LMS_cellobiose_e_FD_187367 | JGI IMG/M metagenome (GOLD analysis project Ga0208297, IMG submission 187367) | Rumen-fistulated moose microbial communities from Alaska, USA - LMS_cellobiose_enrichment (SPAdes) (version 2) | ecosystem: Host-associated > Mammals > Digestive system > Stomach > Rumen... | reverse complement strand
TGTAATATTGAGCTGAGCCATTGGTTCTCCCCCTTCAGGTTTTGTGGTTTGGCTTCTACATTATACCTAAAGGGTGAGCCGGTGGCTCCTTCGTTTTCAATTTACACCATTATACGGACGCGGCCGTACTGTGCTGGAATGTGACATCAGCGACATCTTAGAGTTTGTTCCACCTGAAAAATAATCATGCTATTTACGAGGATAATAAATGTATCATCCCAAAAAGCTTGCTAGATGAATTAAAGATGGCTAATAGTGGCAAGCAATGCCTTATGGCCCCCATAAGGCGCAAACCGCAGATTTTCCGCTGGTGCGGATATCTGAGGTTTCATGCTTGTTGGGGAGTTCCCCAAGCCCCCAATTGCGCCTCCGGCACAGCTGCGCGATTTCTTCCAAATCGCTTGAACGGACCGCTCACCGCTGGTCCGTTTCTTTCTCTTTTTGAGCATTTCGCTCCCGGGCCTCCTTCCCCAAAATGCGGTCGATGTTGGCTTTGGCCGTCAGCAGCTCCTTCATGTCCTCACGGGCCTGCCGGTAGTCGCCGTAGGCCGCTTTCTTCTCGGCCAGCAGCGCGGCGTACTCTGCGTTCAGCGTCTTGACCGTAGGGAGTTTCTTCAAGCCAAGCTCATCAAAATGCTTCTTCGCCGTCTTATGGAGCAGGATGTCACCCTCATGCTCAGAGAGAAACTTCTTGGAGTACCCGGCCTTGCGATAGGCAATATAAGTGTCACGGGTCCTGGCGTAGTTGACAATCTGCGTCCTCATGACAGCAATCTCCGCCATACGGGTTTCCGCCGCCTTGATCTTATCGGAATAATCGTGGTACCTCACAGTAGCAGCTTCGGCCTGTTCTGACAGAGTGTCGTAGTCCATCAGGCCGTGTTCTTGCAGATAAGCCACAGTCTGCGCCATCTGCTTCAAATTGAACTTCTTGGCCCAATACGCATATCCGGCCCCCTTGCCCTGGGCCAGCTTTTCCTGAATGTCGATCAGGAGCTGGTTTGTCCGCTGGGGCTGTATCGGTGTTTTGCCCTGGCGCTGTTTAGATGTGTGCTGGCGCTCCCCGGCGATAACCGCTTTCAACTCAGTGACGGAATACCCTGGGCCCAGGGTATCCATACGGATAAAGCGCTTTTGATCCCCGCCACGCAGAGAGGGATTGCCCAGATTGCCCTTGATCTCATATCCAGCCTGCCGAAGCATATCCAGCAGAGCGTCGAAGCTCTTCGGTTTCTGTTTTAGCACCTCGTCGATTACATAGCACAGGCGCTCCCGGTGGGATAATCCGGCAAGATCACCCAGCCACTTGTTATAGCTTTTTCCGTGATGCTTGGGATTCTCCACGATAGAGTATCCGTTCTGAATACATAGGGTATCGTTCAGTCGCCGCAGAGCTTTTGTGCTGCCCCAGAAGTTTCGGAATTTCCGGTCACAGTCCACATTGACGGCGCTAACAATAATGTGGTTATGGACGTGGGCCTTGTCAGTATGGGTACAGACGATAAAGGCATTCCTGCCTTTGGTGAAGCGTATGGCCAGCTCATGGCCAAGCCGGTTCGCTTCCTCCGGAGTGATCTCGCCGGGGATGAAAGATTGACGCAGGTGATATGCAATCACATCGTCCGTACTGCGCACCCTGCCGGTTTTCTGGATATAGCGCTGCTTGGCAAATTGAAATTCCTTGTCCGCAATCCGAGCATTGCATTGGTAGCTGGTAACCAACTGGCCCCTGTCGGTCTTTTCAGGGTTTTCTACATAGTCAATGATGTCGCTAATAGCTTTACTGAAACTGCGGCCCTTGCCGACGTGCAGCGGCATCAGGCGGGTGGTGGCCAAAGGGATTCTTTCCTCCTTCTGTACGTTTTAGAATGTTCCGTAGTTGATGATTTCTTTTCCTTTGCGCTTTGCATAGGCCAACGTGGTAGAAGCGCCGCCCCAATCATGGGTGACGTAGGCCACCACGATGTCGGCTTCGTTCACGACAGTTGTTTGAAAGGGTAGTATTACAATACAAGGCGCAGACAGCCTTGATCGCTGTCCGCACCTTGATTATTGGGAATAGAAAAATGTGAAAACTGAAAATTTTGACAAATCGCTTCCAGAGAAAGGCTTATGCCAGACGCTGCATGAAACGCTCAAGCCGACCCATCCCCATTTTTAACTGAGATAGTGGAGCAGCGGTAGACAGTCGAACAAAGCCCTCGATTCCAAAGAAGGAGCTGGGAAGCAGAGCCAGTTTTTCTTCCTCCAGCAGCTTTTTGCAGAAATCATCGGCATTCATACCGGTCTGTCTGATGTCAATGAGAATATAGAACGTGCCGCCTGCTCTGGTGTAGGGCAATCCCATGGCGTCCAGGCGCTCATATACATATTCTCCCCTGGACTTGTACGCTTCCATCATGCCTGTGATCCCGGTGTGACAGGTTTCCACGATGGGATCCTGGAACAGGCTCACCATGGAGGTCATCATGGTCCCATGAAGTTTCTTGATATGATGAATAACGAACTCCGGGCCGAAGAGATAGCCGATGCGGAAGCCAGGCAAGGCGTTGGAATTGGAAAGGCTCTTGATCACCAGCGTCTGATTTTTGACCTCAGGGAAGCTGACTACAAAGGAGGGAGCTACTGCGCCGTCGAAGTAAACGTGACAATAGACATCGTCGCAGAGCACAAAAATGGGCTCGTCCTTCACTGCCTCCGCCACGGCGCGGAGAGAGTCCTGCGTATACACCACGCCGGTGGGATTGTTGGGGGAGTTGATGAGGATAGCTTTGGTTCTGTCGGTAATCAGGGAATTCAGTCGTTCAGCGTTGATCTGGAACTCATCCTCCGTGGTGTCAAGGAAGACCGGAATGCCGCCGGCCAGCCGGACATCCGCCTCATACAGTCCGATAGCAGGCAGAGGGATGATGACTTCGTCTCCCGGATTCAATATACTCTGGAGTGCGAGATACAGGCCCTCAGATGCGCCGCTGGTGACGATCACTTCCTCTGTGCTGTACACTGCGCCTGTGGCGCGGGTTTCATAGTCTACGACCGCTTTGCGGACAAAGTAATCTCCTTCCGGGGAGACGTAATGCGTTTTCCCGTGCTCAATTGACTTGCTCAAGTGAATTCGGACCCCGTCGGAAATGCCGAAATCCGGTTCGCTTCCGGTAAGCATCACCACGCCCTCCATCTTTCCGGCCTGTTCCAGGTACGCACGCTGTCCACCGGTTTTCACCGTCATCAGGTTATTGTTGAGAAGTTCCGTCATGTCAGATTCCTCCTTATTTTGTGCCTATGATGATTCATTCGTCGGGTTTCTGGCTGCTATCAATACGGAATACGTTGATCACGTCTGCGTCAGGGCAGCAGAAGCGGAAGTCTCCTTGGCTGCCGGGAGGGAGCTGTCCACCGTAACGCAGAATGTCCACATAGGGGAAGGCCGCATGCATGGCCATCGGGCAAAGGTCCCCCCGCTGGGTATCAAAGTCGAAGCTGTCCCCGATTTGATGTCCCCGGTGACAGCCCCGCTCGCCCATCCGATCAACCAGGGTGAGGGTGATTTTCGGACGTTTCATTGGATGCCTCCTGTTCTGGCATTCACATTGACCTGTTCTGCAAAATGATCTTCAAATCATCTTCAGGCGTACTGATCGGTGCAATTCTGTAGTTCTCAACGAGGTAGTTCAGCACGTTCGGAGATACAAACGACGGGAGAGACGGCCCAAGTCGGATATTCTTGATACCAAGGTGCAGAAGCGTCAGGAGGATACATACGGCCTTCTGTTCGTACCAGGAAAGAACCATAGAGAGCGGGAGATCGTTGACGCCGCCGTCAAATGCTTCCGCAAGAGCGACGGCCACTTTGATCGCACTGTATGCGTCGTTGCACTGTCCCATGTCCATCAGACGGGGAAGTCCGCCGATCGTTCCGAGGTCCAAATCATTAAAGCGGTATTTCCCGCAGGCGAGGGTCAGCACGATGCTGTCCGCAGGGGTTTGCTTGACAAAATCGGTGTAATAGCTGCGTCCGGGCTTTGCGCCGTCGCATCCGCCCACTAGGAAGAAATGCTTGATCGCCCCAGCCTTTACCGCTTCAATGACGGTATCGGCAACAGACAACACTGTATGATGGGCAAACCCGGTCATCACCTTTTCGCCGCCGTTGATTCCGGTAAAATGCTGATCTTCAGAATACCCGCCGAGAGAGATCGCCTTTTCAATAACAGGCGTAAAGTCCTTGCCTTCACCGATATGCACGATTTCCGGATAGGAAACGACTTCTGTTGTGAAGACGCGGTCGGAATAGCTTGCCTTCGGCGGCATCAGGCAGTTCGTCGTGAACAGTACAGGAGCGGGGATTCGGGCAAATTCTTTTTGCTGATTCTGCCAGGCCGTTCCGAAGTTGCCCTTCAGATGCGCGTACTTGTTCAGCTCTGGATAGGCATGAGCGGGAAGCATTTCACCATGGGTGTAGATGTTGATCCCTTTTCCTTCGGTCTGTTCGAGAAGCTGCTTCAGATCATAAAGATCATGTCCCGAGATAACGATGAACGGACCTTTTTCAACGGTCAGACTGACCTCAGTCGGCGCCGGATTGCCGTATGTCTCGGTATTGGCTTTGTCTAACAGCGCCATGCACTTCAGGTTGACGGCTCCCGTCTCCATAACGATGGGAAGCAGTTCGTCCATCCCCCAGTCCTTCTCACCGATGGCAAAGAGCGCCTTGTAGAAGAAACTGTTGATTTCGGGATCTTGATAGCCAAGGACAGCTGCGTGATAAGCATAGGCGGCCATTCCCCGGATTCCAAACAGGATCAGAGACTTCAGCGAACGAATGTCCTCGTCGGCATTCCACAGCTCATTCATATCATAATTATTGTTCCTGCCGCAGTCAGACTCACAGGCTCCACATTCTGGAACCAGTCGGGATTTCTCCGCTTCCACTTTTTCAATGAGGGCAGAGATCGCTTCGCTGTTGAAGCATACATTCGTAACTGTGGCGAAGAGACACTCTATTACCAATCTGTCTGTCGCCTCGTTGATGGAGGCCTCATTTCCTTCCGTGGCCCTTGCAAGGCCGATGAGCGCACCGGTGAGCCGATCCTGCAGTTCAGATGTCTCAGCTTTCTTGCCGCATACGCCGGCATGGCCTGTGCAGGCAGAGCAGCCTGCTGTCTGTTCACATTGAAAACAAAACATTTTTCTATCCATCACAGGTATCCTCCTTATTCCAAAATATTTCCTTCTGTAGAGATTGTTACGACGTGCCAGGGAATCCTTTTCCCGCTGACTTGAAGGGCCTTTTTCATTGCATATTCGATCCCGCCGCAGCAGGGCACTTCCATGCGAACGACAGTCACATTCTTGACTGCATTGTTTGACAGTATTGCGGTCAGCTTTTCGGAATAGTCAACACTGTCAAGCTTCGGACATCCGATCAGGGTGATGTGGTCGCGGATGAAGTCGTGATGAAAATTGCCGTAGGCATAGGCTGTGCAGTCTGCAGCAACCAGGAGATTCGCGTTGTTATAGTAAGGCGCTTTCGTCGGCGCTAGCTTGATCTGTACAGGCCATTGTGACAGTTGACTGATTGCAGGTGCGGAAGAAGCAGCGGTAGCACAGCTTTCCCGACAAAGCTCTTTCGACTGGGTTCCGGGGCAGCCGCAGACAGGCGTCGGTGTGCTCCTCTTTTCTTTTGCGGCCAGCACAGCGGCTTCATCGTATGCGGGCGCGTCTCTTTCTTCAATGGTGATGGCGTCCACCGGGCACGCTGGGAGACAATCTCCCAGACCGTCGCAGTAGTCCTCTCGTGTAAGGACTGCTTTGCCGTCTCTCATTTCAATGGCGCCTTCGTGACATGCATCCGCGCATAGACCGCAGCCGTTGCATTTTTCTTCGTTGATCGTAATGATTTTTCGTACCATGCCCTGTTTCCTCCCGTATTCTCTTGATTCATTGACTGGATTGTAGTACAATGAATGAAACGAATCGGTTGTATTTACAACGGAAAGAGATTTTTATGGAGAAATATATTTCTGTACTCAAGAGAACGAAGCTGTTTTCCGGCGTAGGTGAGGATGAGATCATGTCTATGCTTTCCTGCCTTGGTGCAAGGCTTCGCAGATACAAAAAAGGCGAGTATGTATTAAGACAGGGAGAACATCTCAACGATATTACCGTTCTGGCTGCGGGTTGTCTGCATATTCAAAAGGATGATTACTGGGGCAACCGGAGCATCCTTGGGCAAATCGGTGTCGGAGAGATATTCGGAGAGGCATATGTAGCTCCGGAAAGCGGGACGCTTTTGAATGATGTGATTGCTGTAGAGAACAGCGCTGTTTTTTTCTTTGAAGTAAAGCGTGTTATTACCACCTGCTCCTCTGCTTGCCGTTTTCACAGCATGGTCGTACAGAATCTGTTCTTTGCTATTTCCGAAAAGAACAGAAGCCTCGTTCAGAAGCTCGGGCACATGTCCAGACGCTCCACCAGAGATAAACTGATTTCTTATCTCTCCGAGGAAGTGAAGAAACAAAACAGCACAAGCATTACGATCCCTTTCAACCGTCAGCAGCTTGCGGACTATCTATCCGTTGACAGAAGCGCTATGTCGAATGAGCTTTGTAAAATGCGTGATGAAGGTATGTTGGAGTTTGAGAAAAATCGGTTCAAGTTACTTTAAGCGAAATTCTTTAGTATTAAAATCCCATGTTAAAGGGGCTATAGCGTAATGCTAATGCTACAGCCCCTTTTATCAAAACCAATTGACCAAAGTGTTACGCAGGCCCTGAAGCCCAACTAGTATTTTCACCGCCAGCATAGGGAGGCCCAAGGGACTAACCAGAAATGCAATAATAAGGACGATGATTCCATTTTTCAGAGATCCAGCCAGAATCACGACCACAGCCAAAACTGTGAGGGCGGCACCGGCCAGCCCGAACAGGAAGGAAGAAACGTACAGGAGACCAGCGCAGAGCCAAACAATCACTGCAATGGGTGCGGTGAGCAGACGAATCAGTATTTTCATGAAATCGACCTCCTTTACGATTTCATTCTACCAGAGATCGCATGATAGGCAAGGATATGAAAAGAGCGGGGCAGTGGGAAAACCAACCGCCGCCTCCGCTTCATTTCAGTCCGGCCAGCTTGGACACGATTACACCTGTTGCATCCCAAAGCCTGTCATAATCATGCCTCAGACTCTCCAGGTCAGCATCGTAGAAACGACCTGTCTCATGGACCCGCCGGGTCAACTGATTCAGGTTGTTGCTGGACCGGCGCAGGAGGGATACCATCTCCCTCAACTCCGGCAGATCGAGGTTGACCACATAGCCGTCCAGGGCCATCTTGCGGAGATAGGCGGACTGGTTGGCGGTCCCGAGCAGGGCCATCTTTTCCTCTATGATCGTGCGTTCCTCCGGGGTAACATAAAACCTCATGCGGATGCTTCGTTTTCTGTTCTCCTCCATCAGAGATCCGGTTCCTTTGATTTCGCCGAATGTTTCGGCGCATTTTTCTGTGTTTGCTGACGGAGCCTGGCCAGCATGGAGGGCCGTTCCTTCTCCGTGCTCTTTTCCTTGCTCTGTGCCATGGCCAGACTGCGCCGGACTTCTGTCAGAAACAGGTTCATCAGCCCCGAATGACTCCCCACAATGAGTTCGATATTTCTGTCTGCTCCGCCCTCCATTCTGTTCTCCGGAATCCTCATGGACTTAGCCCACTCCTTGTTGTCACGGGAAATGCGCCCGTCCCAATCCTTCTGCTGAACCGTGGCGGCCAGGACATGGAGGGTACGGTCATAACCAAAGGTGTCCACCACCTCTTTCACTGCGGTGTCATCCAGGCGGTTTTCCCGGTAGTGTCTTTTGATTGCATCCTCAATAGCTGCCCGACAAGAGATATTGGCCTTCCTGGATTCACGATACTGCTCCAGCTCCCCGTGTTCGCGGGCGTACTCGCCGGAATGAGGGTAGACCGGCAGGCTGCGCAGAGCCGCTTGTCGCTCAAGATCCTTCCGCAGTTCCGAATTGGCACGGGCAACGATGCTATCCCGCACAACATCTATGTAGCCGCTCTGCTGTTTTTGATACTCCTTGTACACATCGGCCAGCGGCGTTTCGGACCGGAGAAGGGCCTGGGCCTGATTGCTGGTCATGACAGTATCCTCCATCGATATCAGAATGTCTTGACGGACGGTATATTCAAAGCTGTGCTCCAGCATTTCCTCTGGAGCAAGCTTCAAAAGCCAGCCTACAAACTGATCCTGCTCGGCGCTCATCTTTTCATAGAGAGCTTCATTTAATTCTTTGTTAGTCATCTTTTCCTTCCTTTCTTTTGATAGGCTTGATTCACCGCTCCATAGTTTTCGGCTTCCTGTACTGCTTCCTCGCCGGCCCCGGACTACCCTCCCGCAGCCGTGCCAGCATAGAGGGGCGTTCGCTCTTAGCGATCTCCTGCCGCTCCTGCTGGGGAGGCCGGGACCTCCCGTCCAGGTTCAGGGCCTGGTCCAGCTCGATCAGCCGTGCGGATTTCTCAGCCAGCTCCTTCTCAAAGGTGAAGGGCTTTGCCACTTCCACCTTGGCCGCTTCCTGCTGCTGATACAGGTTTTCCAGCTGCGCCTTGGCTGAAGTGAGCCGTTCCGGTATCTTGTCCAGTACATTTTCTATGCGGACCAGATTGCCCCTGGCATCCTTGCCCAACTCGACCCGGTGGGTCATCTGTCCCTTCAGGGTCAGGATATGCTTGCTCTCCCACCAATCAAAGCTGAGAGACATAGTGAATCCCCGGTAGCTGCCAATCTCCACCGGCTCCGTTTTGCTGTACTGCTTGCAGGCGTCCAACAGGGCAGCACCGGCGTTTTCCTTATCGGTCAGATGGTCTCCCCGAACATCCATCCCGATGAAGGAGTCCTTTTCCTTGGGCAGCGGACACTTGGCCAGGGTTTCGATGTCGGCGTCAAAACCCTTGATAAAACCCTTGGTCTCCTCGATGCGCTCCGGGTAGTATTTCAGGAGCTTATCCTCCAGCTGGAACTTCTTGCTTTGATGCCCGGCCTTCATCACCTTGAGCCTGGAGACTTCCACATCCAGGTCCATACGCTCCTTGATACGGGGATCACCAGCGCACAGAGCCTTGATCTCTGCAAAGGAAAGGGCGGTTTCGTCCACGTCCTCGCAGGAACGAACAGGACTTTTACTGGTCATGATTTGGGAAATAAACCGTTGCTTCTGTTCAACGGTCTGCCAGAGGTAGGCGTCGAAGGTTCCCTCTGTGACATAGCGGCACACATGAACAAGCGGGTTCTGATTCCCCTGACGCTCGATACGTCCCTTCCTCTGGATCAGGTCACGGGGACGCCAGGGACAATCCAGGTCATGGAGCGCGATCAGCCGATCCTGGACGTTGGTGCCTGCCCCCATTTTCTGCGTGGAACCGATGAGGACACGGACCTGACCGGAGCGTACCTTGGAGAAGAGCTCACGTTTTTTTACCTCCGTGTCAGCATCGTGGATAAAGGCGATTTGTTCCGGTCTCATTCCTCCGGCGATGAGCTTCTGCCGGATGTCCTCATAGATGGTAAATGGCCCCTGGATAGTTTCTTCCTCCGGGGTCTCCAGATTGCCGCCCTCGGCTTTGGCCGCAACCTTCACCGCTCTGCTTTTCCCCTTCGGGGTGGAAAGGTCGGAAAAGACCAGCTGGGTCAGCTTCTTGTCCTCGCCGTCCCGCCAGAATTGCAGGATGTTCTCCACACACTGATTGACCTTCGTTCCCTCCTCATCGGGCAGCAAGGGATTGATGAGCCGCTGGTCCAGGCCCAGCTTGCGCCCGTCCGAGGTGATCTTCAGCATATTATCGACATTAGGCTCCACCATGCGGTTGTGGACCTGTGTGGCCCGTTCGGAAAGGCTCTTAACGTACTCCTTCTGGATTTCCGTAGGCTTGGCGGAATAGGTATGGTACTCCACCTCCGGCGTGGGCAGATGGAGCTGGTCGGCTGTCTTGATGTCCGCCACCTCTTTGAACAGATTCATCAGCTCCGGGAGATTGAAAAACTTGGCGAACCGGGTCCGCATCCGATAACCGGTCCCCTCCGGGGCCAGTTCCAGGGCGGAAGCGGTCTCCCCAAAACGGGAAGCCCAGCAGTCAAAGTGTCCCATCCCCAGCTCCTGGAGCCGGTCATACTGCAAGTACCGCTGGATGGTATGAGGTAAGCCGGCAGTACCGACTCCCTCCCGAACCGTGCGGGCGCCTCTCGACGCACACGGCTCTCCGTCTGTTATCGTTTTACGACTTCATCGAATTGTGAATCTCAATGTGACAGGACGGA
>Ga0208297_1002536_pt1 | contig 10328 bp, 9 predicted proteins | sample LMS_cellobiose_e_FD_187367 | JGI IMG/M metagenome (GOLD analysis project Ga0208297, IMG submission 187367) | Rumen-fistulated moose microbial communities from Alaska, USA - LMS_cellobiose_enrichment (SPAdes) (version 2) | ecosystem: Host-associated > Mammals > Digestive system > Stomach > Rumen... | reverse complement strand
CATCTAAGCGTGAAACTCCCCCTAAGATGAGACCGCTCATCCGAAAGGAGTAAGGGCCCAGAGAGACGATCTGGTAGATAGGCCGAAGGTGGAAGCGCAGTAATGCGTGCAGCTGATCGGTACTAATCGCCCGAGGGCTTGACCTACGATTATGCAGGCATAGCCTTACTTCTCCGCTTCTTCTGCATTGTTCGGTTTTGAGGGTGCGCAGCGTACCCCGTTCCCGCTCCGGGCGAAGCCCGGCGCAGCGGGTTCGCGAGGAAGCGAAGGCGCGGCGAGCGATACGAAGTCCGCGCCGACAACATGCACCTTTAGCTCAGTTGGTAGAGCACCTGACTCTTAATCAGGGTGTCCAGGGTTCGAGTCCCTGAAGGTGTACCACGAGCAGATCGCCGGCGGAAGCCGGTGTTGGAATAAAGGCGGAGCAATCCGTCCTGCTCCGAGCGCAGCCCGGCACAGCGGGTTCGCGAGGAAGCGGAGGCGCGGCGAACGATGTGAAGTCTGCGCCGACGACACGGCCCGTTGGTCAAGTGGTTAAGACAGCGGCCTCTCACGCCGTTAACATCGGTTCGAATCCGGTACGGGTCACCACGAATCACTCACCCGCACGGGTGCAATGATATTGACAAAGCGCGAAGAAGAAGTTAATATGGTTGTTGCTGACGCAGGTCAGTTGCAATAGCAGTTGGTGCTGATTAGAGCGAGGGTCCACCCGTTCCCATTCCGAACACGGAAGTTAAGCTCGCTTCTGCCGACAATACTTGACTGGAGACGGTCCGGAAAGATAGGTAGCGCCAACACTCCTCCTTAGCTCAGTCGGTAGAGCACGCGGCTGTTAACCGCGGTGTCGTTGGTTCGAGTCCAACAGGGGGAGCCAAACGCAGCGCCGCCACACAGGTGGCGGCGCTGCGGCCTTTCAAAAGGGAATGCGGGCCTTTAGCTCAGTCGGTTAGAGCAGCCGGCTCATAACCGGTCGGTCCTGGGTTCGAGTCCCCGAAGGCCCACCATAGGGGTATAGCTCAGCTGGTAGAGCAGCGGTCTCCAAAACCGCGTGTCGAGAGTTCGAATCTTTCTGCCCCTGCCAAAAAACCGCCTGAAATCGCGAGATTTCAGGCGGTTTTCCTATTATTTGGAGCAGTATGCGGTTTGCCGAAATCATCATCTCGCCGCGCAGAGCGTCAATTTGTCCAATCCGTGACGCCATTTTTGAATGCTTCCGTTTGGTACAGCATCAAAAGAGCATCAGGAGGCGCTGTCCGACAAACTGGAATTGAATTCCCCGAAATCATAGGCATCCGCCAGTGATTATAGGACTTTAATGAAATCCTCTGAAACCGCCCCAAACAAAGGATTTTTCGCAATCTGCTCACCGAATCCTTTTATTAAATGTTATACCGTTTCTACAACGCCCCGGCTGCTCATAAGGGCAAAAACAAGGGCAAGATTAACCCATAACAGGATATAACAAGGTATGGCAATCGGGAGCCTGTGACATATGTGCGAATATAGTGCCCGGTATGGTTAATGCCATATCGGGCACTCTCATTTTTTCTTCAGCATGGCCGCATTGCTGTGCAATTTGGTGATGTTTATCCGGCTTTGCTGCACATTATGGGATCAATCATCATCGGGTTCGTCATCATCATCAAATTCATAGGAATCGTTCTCGTCATCAATATCGTCTGAGTCGTCAAAATCATCTTTGTCATCAGGGTCATCATGATTTTCAATGATTCCGGATTCACGGTCATCATCGTCTGGTTCTTCATGGCTGGGAATCGTGCCGGTTAAATCATCTTCATCGAAATCATCCGTATCGTCATGATCATCATCTTTGTCGTCATGATCATCGAAATCGTCCTTGTCGTCATGGTTATCATGGTCGTCTCCGCTCTCGGAATCATCCTGGTCATCATGATCATCGTCATCGTGGCCATCGTGGTCATCGTCGTCGTCCAGAAGTGAACTGAGGTCCCCGATGACTTCGCCGTCCTCACCAAGATACTGTGAAATATCGATCCCGGCTGCCTGGCAGTACCGGATCAGATCTGCCATGGGCATAGCCGCCAGTTCCTGAACATTCCATTCGGGCTGATCCTTCAAAAGACGGATGATCAAAGCCGTTTTACCGGGGGTGATCCCGTAGTGCTCGGCGATATCCTCTGCGGCATCATCCAGGTCGACAGTCTGCCCCAGTATGATTCCACTTCCGAGAAGCGTTTCAAGCGTCTGTTCAGCATTCGCTGAGAGCTTTTGCCTGAGGGCTGTCGTTCTGGCTTCATTCTTTCCGCCTACGGAAATCAGAAGCGTGTTTTGTGCCTGAGAGAGATATCCGTGTTTGACCATGGATCCGAGAAGGGCATTCATGGCCACATCGGCATCGATGCCCTTTAGATCCATATTGTCCAGTATGATCCGGCCGTCTTCGTTGTCAGCATCTGCACTGATGACCTTGCCGAGACGGTTGATGTCAAGCGTAACACTGGGATTGACATCCAGATAAACGGTTGCATCCGCAACCCGGTATACCTGAAACCATCCGATAAAGATGATTGCAAAACATGCTGCCGCAAGACTTGCCCATCTGAAATAACTGTGAGTGCTTTTCCTTTTGGCCTCTGTTCCTTCCAGGAACCATGCATCACTGTCGGCTTTCTCTACCGGTGTATTCCAGAGTTCTTCGGCATGATTAGACGGTATGGCGGAGACTGCCCGGCGGAGATGATCGTTCAGCTGTTTTTCACTTGGATTGTTCATAGCATCCCCTCCAATTCTGACTGAAGCCGTTTAATGCCCCGGTTATATTTTGATAGTACTGTTGATATCGGCATATTCAATAATTCCGCGATTTCTCTGTGTTTCATTCCACTTACCGCATGAAGCATAATGATCTGACAGGTATCTTTCGGAAGAACTGTAAATGCTTTTTCCAGAGTCATTCGATCTTCCGCATTCTCGATTTGATCCAATCCAAGATCAGTCTGAGCATCTTCTTCCGGCATCTGAACAATATGTACCTTTTTCCTGATCATCATTAGGCAGACGTTCTTTGTAATCGTGAAAATCCATGCCATGGGCTTCCCCTGCGGTTTATACAGATGAGCGGCGCTTCGTATCTTCAAAAAGGTATCCTGCATGGCATCTTCGGCATCACTGCGATTCCGAAGTATACTGAGGGCATAGGCGAAGACAGTCGATGAACAGGATTCATACAGCGTACAAAATGCCTCCTTATCTTCAGCCGCAATGCGCAGAAACAGAGACTCATCAAGCTGAATACCAGCCTGCTGAATCGGTACTTCATACACAACTGCTTCAAATATCAGCACGTCTGCCGCCTCCCTCTCTTATGTAAGCTTTATGTAAGCTTAATATATTATTATAGCATGTTCTTCTCTCGTTCCACAAGCCCCAGAACGACCGTCAGGTTCCCGTTGCGGCAGCGGATCTGGTCGATCAGTTCTTTTTCTTCTTCCGGCTTGCGGAGTTCTACTCTGTAATTAAGCTCATACATGGTACCCATGTTGGTCGTCTTTACACGGCGAAATTCAGCCTTTTTAGTATATCTTTGGAAGAGGTCATCAAACAGGCGTGAGTAGTTCAAGTCCTCAGGAATCGTGATTTTCAGCTCACGGATCCGCGACACACCTTTTCCATATCCTGACCGCTCCAGAAGAAGGAGCATAAGTCCGACCGCGATGGTAATGATCACAGCCAGTGTGATGAAACCCATACCGACCGCCAAACCCACGGCCATGGAAAAGAAGAGGAAAACGATCTCCCATGCAGAGCCTGCGGCGCTCCTGAAACGTACCAGACCGAAGGCTCCGAGAACGGCGACGGAAGTCCCCAGATTGCCGTTGACGATCATGATCACCGCTGTAACGAGAAGGGGCATTGCTGCAATAACAACGGCAAATCTGCCGGGTTCATCGCTGGTGATGTGGTAAACCACAGAGATCACCAGGCCGAGAAGCAGCCCAGTCACGAGCGCTATGGCGACGGATTGAATATCGAATGTTCCCGCGTGAAATATGCTTGTTAACATGCCAGTTTCCTCCTGTATTCCTGATTCTCTGAAAGATTTCCTACCTGAGTCCAGTTCTCCAGCCGGTGCCTCATCAGATCTTCTGCATTCCATACCCCGTGTTCCTTTTTATAGATGTTCCCGTACTTGGAAAAGGAGGTAGAATAGATCCTTAGTTCCGTCAGAAGATCCGAAAACCACTTCGGTGCCGCGTTTTGGATCTTGCTTTCCATCAAATACCAGGATTCCGGCAGCAGAAGGGTTCCAGAGTCTCCGTGCTCTAATGCAACATTTGTGCGTCTTGACCGGATCCGTGAATCAAAGGTGATCCGAAACTCGGGGTCTTCTTTCCCGTAGAGTGCCACTCTGTCATAGGCGAGGTAAAGCCTCGGCTGAAGCGGATATCTCTGGAGAAAGAAGTCGATCTCTTGTAAGATCTGGCATTCACGATCCGGCCGGATGCCAAGATTCAGATAATCATAGGCACACGCAAGCGGAAGCTCGATTCGGCGCTTGTTGACGATCTTGTCATATTTCTTTTTGATCTCCAGGAAAACCTTACTGTCTTTCCCGGGAACACCATAGCTTCTCAGGCGCAGCTTTTCCTTATATTTCGGATGTTCAATGGATCTGCGGATCAGAAGATCATCCGGCGTGTCATAGTAGATGTTGCATATCGTACTGAGACCGTACTGGTCTACGACCATATGCTCCATTAGTCGTTCCCAAAGCTCGTCATAAACGGCTCCGGACATCAGGTACTTCTTTTCATACCGATTAAAAACCAACTGTGACATATGTATACCTCCTAATGCCTGACCTTCTGGTGAAGCTCCAGATGCTGGCCGTCACTGATCAGGGTGATGTTTCCGTGTCTTGTTTCAAGAGCGTCTGCGCCGTACCTTTTTAAGAGCTCCAGTGTTTCGTTTTCCGCAGGATGCTTGTCCGACGAACAGACTACTGCGTATTTAGGCTTCAGCTTCCTGATCAGATCCTCAAGGGCTGTGTTGTATATCCCGTGGTGCGGGACCTTCAGAAAACCGCACTCTGACAGATCTCCGCCGGAAAGTATTTCACGGATGCGATCCTTTTCAATATCACCGGTGAAATACAACCTGTTGATCCCATGCGTTACTGTTGTGACCAAAGAGAAGTTGTTATCGTACTCCACTGCTCCATCCGGAATCTCATAGGATAAAGGAGGGTCTACGGAAACAATGGCTTCCCCGAATTGGAAAGTCAGGGGATCTGAGATCCGCTCAGGAGTGACGCCTGTATCTGCCAGTGCCTTTATAAAGTCCGTATACTCCGTACCGATGCCTTCATAATCAGGAACCAGGACTCTTACAACCGGTATATTCGCGAGCAGTGTATCTGCACCTCCCACGTGATCCTTGTCATAATGAGTGATGATCAGCACTTCTACCTGTGTGATGTTGCTGTTTTTCAGAAAAGTAACAAGCTCCTGCCCGTCGTCTTCTTCCCCGGTGTCGATAATCATGGTATGGCCATTTGTCTGAAGCACCATGGCATCCGCTTTCCCAACCTTTAGGAATGTGCAAGTAAGTGATGCCAAGGAGCTTTTCTCCGGTTGCCTGAATAAAAAAACTGCCAATACAGAAAGAACGACACAGACCAGAAGAATCGGTAAAATCTGTTTTTTTCTCATCCTTCATTTCTCCTTTCACCCTAATAATGCACAGGAGGTTCGTTTTTATCGCAGAGCCAAAATAATTTTTTGAAATGATTTGAGAAGGTTGCCAAACTTTATGACGTCCTGCAAGCATCAAGCTTGCAGGGCATTTATATGTATGCACCGCAGAGATTTCCTGCGGTGTATTTTTCTGCCTTAGCGTCCTCTGTTATAGTCATAACTGCGGTGTCGGGGTTCGTGCCGTCTTGCGTCGTTCCGGCGTTTGGCCTCCGCCTCCATGTCCCGGAGCTTTTTTCGGATGCTCTCTTTTTCAGGCGGTGCCTTCTGAGGCTGAGGCTTGCCTCTGCCATTGACCTGCTCCCATGCGGCGAGATCCCGGTTGTACTGCTCTACAAGCTCTGTGGCCTTGTTATACGTCCGCATGAACGCCTGCGCGTCCGGGTATCCATCCTCTTTGAGAATATCGGGGATCTTGTCCTTTCGCCGTTCAATCTCACACTGCAAGCGCTCGATCTGTGCCGACAGGGCCTTGCGTTCCTTGCCCTTGAACAGTCCCGTTGTTGCAGCAAGCTGCTTTTCCAGCTTTGGCAGCTCCACGTTTTCCATATGCCGGATCGCTCTCGCCTCATCCTGCAACTTGACCATTAGCTTCTGCATCTTACGGTATTCCGCCATATCAACGGACAGGGTAGGCTTGGGCGGGGCCTCCGTCTCCCGGATCAATCCCATCAGGATTTCCTTTGCCTTTTGGATGATCTCCCGGAACAGTCCCGGCAGCCAGCCGTGCTTCTGCACGGAACGGGTGGCCTCGTTGTAGACGTGTTCATTTCTGATCTCTATGATCTTAGCTTCGGCGATTCCTGACACCAGCGCCATATCCGACGTTCTGTTCCAGTCCTGCCTTGCGGCATTATCCGCCTCGATCTCCGTCGCCTTCGGGTTGTTCTTCCCGATCTTCTTGGTAGGAAGATATACGCTGTTCGGGTCAAATACCTTTAGCTGCCGTTCCGGGGCATGGATGTGCCGGTTGATGAGGGCGGTGTAGAACTGCTTGGCTTCGTCCAGAAACAGCTCATTCTTGAATACCTCGTCCTTTGCCGTAAACAGGTGGCTTTCATAGGCCTCGCCCTTTTTAATGACGGTGCAGCCCTCCCGGATTTGGCCGTCCTCGCCGGTGATCTCCTTCTTCGTGCGTACCCGCTTGCCGAGTTCGTCATAGAACACGCTGCGGGTGGCGATCTTGACCTCCGGCGACCGCAGCAAGCGCCGTTCGGAAAAGATCAGATGGATATGATAGTTTTTCTTGGTCTTGTTGTGGTGGAGCGCCGAAACACATTCCACGTCGTACCGCTTCTTGAACTGCTCCGTGAACTCCCGCAGAATCCGGTTGGGATCAAACTGCGTGTATTCCTCCGGCAGAGCAATGATTAATTCCCGTGCCTCGATACATTTTCCCTCTGTCCCGAAGCGTTTGAATTCTTCCTGACATTCCTTCGCCAGATCGTTCCAGAAGGTCATATCTTCCCTTGTAGAGAAGGTGGCGTAAAGGTACTCTTGTCGCTTGGGGTCTGAGATATACGATATTCTTCCCTTGACATTGGACAGCTTCGACATCTGGATAAAGCTGTGCCGTGCCATCGTTCACCTCCGTTCTTTCGTCCTTCGTCTCCCGTTCTCCGTCCCCGTATGTTGTCACGCCGCCGCAGCGGTGGGACAACACCGGAAAGCGCCGGGCGGTTTCCGGCTGCGTCTTTGTCCGTTAACGCCGGGACAGAGACGCAGGCCCTCCGCAGGAGCGAAATGCCCCTTGTACAAATCGTCAGATTTGTGCGAGGGGTGTATTTCGCTCTCAAACGGCGAGGCCTTTTACCTGCTGGATCCATCCTTAGCGCACCTCCCGGACGTCTGCCTGATTGAGCAGGTTTCTGCCCTGATTGACGGTCATAAAGTTCTCCAGTGCATCCCTTCGGATGATCGTCTTTCGTCCCACTTTGAGTACAGGGAGCTTCCCCCAGTCCACCAGCTTCCGCATGGTGTTTCGTCCGATCCCGGACATTTCAGCGGCTTCCTCGATGGTCAGTCCCATTTTGACATCGTTCATATTATCACCTCCATTCTGTAAATACCTGTTTTGCAACCATTGCTCTGCCATTATACTTATTTCGCATCTGCCTGTCAACTTATTCTGCAACCAATCAAGAAGTATTTTTGAGAATATACGCAAAATATGGTTGCAAACTGAGTCTGCATGTGTTATACTTGCATTCGTTAGGAGGTGAACACCTTGAAGACAAAAGAAATGTTCAGCCCGAAACAGGTCGGAGAACGGATCAAGGAGCGCCGGACAGAGCTCAAGCTGTCGATGCCGGAGCTGGGAAAGCGGATCGGCGTCAACAAATCCACTATCCAGCGGTATGAGGCGGACGGGGTCGATCCGAAGCGGACTATGATCATCAACGGTTTGGCGGAAGCGCTGCTCACCACTCGCGAATGGCTGACGGGGCTTTCCGACGATAAGGAATACAGCATCTATACCGTCTGTCAGATGGACTTGGAGAAGCACATCAAGGGCTATCTGGAAACGGTGACTTCTACTGTAAACGGAGAGCCTCATCAGCAGCTATTGACCACCTTCCTCGGTCAGATCGTAGACCTTTACACTATCCTCGCAAAGTATTGGGCGGTGTCCATGAAGAAGGTCGATGAGGTGGCGGAGGATGAAGGGCTGAAAGAGTCCATCGGCAAATATGCGATCCATATCGGCTCCATTACCGAGCAGGTCTACCAGAAAGAGATGGAGGTCCCGATAGAGGACATGAAGCGATACCTCGACGGCATCCTGCATCTGTACGATGAAGGCCGGACAAAGGTATCCATCCCGGAGCTGTTCGGGATCGTCGATCAGGCAAAGCAGAAGCTGATCGAAAAAGGTACATAAGTACCGTGGCACCTTGAAATACGAATACGGGAACGAAAAAAGCCGGTCATAAAGACCGGCGGATATGGTAACACGCACACCATATGTCACAGACCCGATTGCCACGGATACGGAAAGGAGAATCACGATCTATGGCAAAAGGATCTGTCAGAAAGAAAGGCAAAAAGTGGTACTACCGCTTCTACGTCGAAGACGAAAGTGGAAATCTGGTGCAGAAGGAATTCGCCGGGACGGAAAGCAAGTCCGAAACGGAAGCCCTGCTCCGCAAGGCGATGGAAGACTACGAGGCAAAAAAGTTCGTTGCCCGGTCCGAAAACGTCACGGTAGGCGATCTGCTGGACATGTGGATCGAGGAAGAAGTCAAGCCCGGCAATCTCTCCAACGGCACGGTGATGGCCTATCAGGGTGCTGTGGGACGCATCAAGCAGTTTCCCATCGGCAGCCGGAAGCTCAAAACCGTCACCTCGGAGCATTTACAGGCGTTCTTCGATCTCCTGTCCTTCGGAGGCACCAATACCGACGGAACGGAGGTCAAACCCATCAGCAAGGGCTATATGCGGCAGTTCTCGGCGGTGATGCAGGGAGCGTTCCGATTTGCGGTCTTCCCCAAGCGGCTGCTGACCTTCAACCCGATGCAGTATATCAAGATAAGGCAGAAGCAGGAAACCTATGAATTGTTCAACGAGGACAGTGAGGACGGGCTGGCCGTCCCGACGATCTCCTATGAGCAGTACAAGGCGCTGACGGACTATCTGAAAAAGAAAGAGAATCCGGCCCTGCTGCCCATCCAGATCGCTTACTACACCGGGCTTCGGATCGGCGAGGTCTGCGCCCTCACATGGCAAGACATTGACCTCAAAGAGCAGACCATCACGGTGCGGCGCAGTATGCGCTATAACGGGGCGAGGCACAAGACGGAGGTCGGCACCACCAAGCGGAGCAAAATCCGCACCGTGGACTTCTGCGACACGCTGGCAGCGATCCTCAAGGCAGCGAAGACCGAGCAACACAAGAACCGCTTCAAGTACGGCGAGCTTTACAGCCTGAACTACTACAAGCAGGTACAGGAGAAGGGTCGCAACTACTACGAGCTGTACAGTCTGCAAAGGTCGGAGGAAGTGCCGGAGGACTACAAGGAGATCGACTTCGTTTGTCTCCGCCCGGACGGGTGCTTTGAATCGTCCAGCACGGTCGGCATTGCCTGCCGGACAGCCTCAAAGAAGATACCGGGGCTCGAAGGCTTCCACTTCCACCAGCTTCGCCACACGTTCACCAGCAACCTGCTCTCGAATGGGGCAGCGCCGAAGGACGTGCAGGAGCTTTTGGGACACGCCGACGTCAGTACCACCATGAACATATACGCTCACTCGACAAGGGAAGCGAAACGCTCCTCGGCCCGCCTGCTGGATAAGGTAGTAGGCGGCAACTGATAAAAAGTTTCCCTTGTTTTGCCCCACAAGGGCAAAAACAAGGGAAAACGGAGCTCTTTATGGTAGCAGACCTGCGGGAAATGCAGGAAAATCAATAGGTTTCAGAGATTCGGATAGATAAACTGGAATTTGTCAGTCTATCAGATTATCAATAACTCTTTCAAAAACATCTTCTATAAGTACGACTTTCTCCCCGGTACTGCTAAAAGTATCGATAAACCACTTGTTGCATTGCTTTAGTTCATCAATCGTGCAGTCTTCTTTGACCAGTCTGGATTC
>Ga0208297_1002533_pt1 | contig 10343 bp, 8 predicted proteins | sample LMS_cellobiose_e_FD_187367 | JGI IMG/M metagenome (GOLD analysis project Ga0208297, IMG submission 187367) | Rumen-fistulated moose microbial communities from Alaska, USA - LMS_cellobiose_enrichment (SPAdes) (version 2) | ecosystem: Host-associated > Mammals > Digestive system > Stomach > Rumen... | reverse complement strand
TTTTGATTGTTATTTGAGATCCTGCAGCAGTTTTTGGGCGCGGGCCGCTTCGGGAGACTTGGGAAATTTTTTGATTGTGTCGTTCAGGCGGACTCTGGCGGCGTCTTTATTGCCGAGACGTATAAAGCTGAGACCTTGTTTCATGTAGCAGGAAGCCGCCTTGGCGTTTTGGGGATATTTGGAGATGACCTGCTCATAATCCAGCACGGCAGCGGAATAGCGGCCCATGGCGAAATTGCTTTCACCGCGCCAGAAATAGGCGTTTCCGGCAAGGGCGTGCCTGGGATAGGTCTTTGTAAAATCAGTAAAAGAGTTAAGCGCCTCCTGATAGCGCCGCTTATTGAAATTATTGAGCCCTGTATCGTACAGCGCTGTGGCCGTATCAGCAGGTTGTTTTATCTGAGAGGCCGCCGGTGCGTTTTTCCCCGAACCTGCTGCGGGAGCGCTTACTGACGGATTGGCTGGGGATGACGTGTTTCCGGTTGCGGGCTGAACAAAAGGCGGCTGCGGATTGTTTACAGATGAAGGCAGCTGAGAGCCGGAGAGTGCCGACGTTTCGACTGGCAGCGGCAAATCCAGGGCGAACTGCGTATTGATGCGCTGCAGAGCCTGCTGGTGGTTGTTGACGTGGGCCACAAGACCATCCAGCCCGCCTATGGCCGCGGCAGAGTTGTTGAAATTGTCCATAGCTCCCTGTACGGCGGCCATTTCCTGGCGAAGCTGCTGCACCTGCGCCCAGGTGTCGGCCTGAGCGGGGCGCATGGCGGAAAGCTGCTGGATTTGGAGCTGTTGCTGCTGCACCTGCGCCTGAAGCATGTCATAGTCATCCTGAGAGACGCATCCCGTCAGGCCAGACAGGCAAAGGCCGGCGGAACACAGAAGAATCAGTTGTGGAGTTAACAGTCGGTTGTTCATAAGGCACCTCACTGGAGTTACAGGCGGCGTCCTGCCTGCCGGTATCCGAAAAGAAGGTAGGCGGCGCCGCCGATGAGCGGCAGAAAAACACAGGCCATCACCCAGCCCATACGGACGAGGGGGGAGGCAAAACTGTGCGTATAGGCATGCCAGATGCCCCACAGGTTCAGCAGGGCCGGCAGCGCGAGCAGAAGAAGCTGCCACCAGGGCAGGGTAAGCAGAGTCATCGTTTCCCCTCTTTGCCTGAACGGGAAGAAGACGGGGGGCGCCACAGGATGAAGCAGGCCAGAATGGCCCCGCAGCAGATGGCCGTATCCGCCACATTGAAGGCAGGCCAATGCCAGTCGCCGATATGAAAATCCAGGAAATCGATGACGGCGTGAAAGCGCAGCCGGTCGATCAGGTTGCCCGCCGCTCCTCCAAGTACCAGCCCCAGGGCGAAAGGAAGCCAGTGGTTTCTGCCGGAAGAAGATTTCAGCAGCGAGAAGATCATGACAGCGGCGAGAATCGTCGCGCCGGCGAACAGCCAGATCTGCCAGTCAATATCGGCGCGGTTCAGAAAGCCAAAGGCGGCGCCGCGGTTACGCACATGCACAAGATTCAGCAGACCGGGGATGACCTCTACGCTCCAGATCTGGGGCAGACGGCTGGCAATCATCCATTTGGCAAGCTGATCCGCAATCAGCGCCAGCAGGGCGGTGATGAAAAGTGTTTTGTACTGATGGCGGGCGGGCTTGGCTGCGGTCATGTTTCTCCGGGAGCCCGGGGCGGCTTGGGACCGCCCCGGAAGGTTGATGGCATCAGCCGAGCTGGTGCATGACAGCCGTACAGCGCGGGCAAAGCTGGGGATGGGCGGGATCGCTGCCCAGATCTTCATGATAAATCCAGCAACGGGCACATTTTTGTCCGGCGGCGCGTTCCACCATGACGGCCAGGCCGGCTGTATCGCCGCGGACAGCATCAGCCGGAGCAGGACCGGTTGAGATTACAAGCTGGGAAACAATGAACAGAGGGCGCAAATCCGTGCCCAGCAGATCAAGCAGTTTTTTGTGCTCTGCGTCCACATAAAGGGTAACGCGCGTATCCAGCGCATGTCCGATAACGCCAGCCTTGCGCAGCGGCTCTATGGCGCGGGTGACGTCGGCGCGCATGGCAAGGAAGGCTGCCCAGCGGGAGCGTTCGGCGTCTGTAAGGCGAAAAGCGGCGGCTTTTGGTTCGGGCATGGCAAAGATTGTGGGGGCGGCGGCTTCGGCGACGCGCAGAGCGGGAGGAATGAAGCTGTACACTTCTTCGGCCGTGAAGCTGAGCACGGGGGCCATGGCCCGCGTGAGCAACAGCAGGATATGGTAGAGCGCTGTCTGAGCCGAACGGCGTTCCTTTGAGCCAGGCGCTGAAGCGTACAGGCGATCCTTGAGCACGTCCAGATAAAAGGCGGAAAGATCCGTCACACACAGCCCGTGCAGGGTATGGAAGACTTTGTGAAACTCATAATCGTCATACGCCTGAATCAGCGTGGAATAAGCCTGGGCCGAGACGTCGAGGGCGTAGCGATCGAGAGGATCCAGCTCGTCCAGCGGGAGCAGGCCTTCCGGCGTCAAATCAGAAATACTCCCCAAAAGGTAGCGGCAGGTGTTGCGGATGCGCCGGTACGCATCCACCAGGCGGTTAAGAATTTCCTCGGAGATACGGACGTCTTCGCGGTAATCCACGGACGAAACCCACAGGCGCAGGATTTCCGCGCCAAATTTGTTGATAACCTCGTCAGGCGACACGACATTGCCGACAGATTTTGACATCTTGCGGCCTTCGCCATCCACGACATAGCCGTGGGTCAGGACGGCGCGGTAAGGCGGCACGCCGCGGGTGCCCACAGAGGCCAGCAACGAGGAATGGAACCAGCCGCGATGCTGGTCGGAGCCTTCCAGATAAAGATCTGCGGGGAAAGAGAGTTCCGGACGTTGTTCCATGACGGCGGCAAAGCTGGTGCCGGAATCAAACCATACGTCAAGAATGTCTTTTTCACGTTTCCAGTGGGTCCCGCCGCATTTGGGGCACCTGAGCCCGGCGGGAACGAGATCTTCCATGGGAGCGGTGTACCAGTAGTCACAGCCCGTGGGATGGTCGGCAATATGCTTGACGATGCCGCGCATCCAGTCGGCATCCTGCCACGCTTCTCCGCAGTCCTCGCAAAGCAGGGCAAGAATGGGCACGCCCCATGTCCGCTGGCGCGAGATGCACCAGTCGGGGCGGGTTTCGATCATATTATGGATGCGCTCCTCGCCCCAGGATGGAATCCAGCGGACATCATCGCGGATGGCGTCAAGCGCCTTGCGGCGCAGGGCATTGGCGGCCATGCTGATGAACCACTGGGTTGTGGCGCGGAAAATGACGGGTTTTTTGCAGCGCCAGCAGTGCGGGTAAGAGTGGGAGATTTTTGCTTTTGCCAGAAGATTTCCCACTTCTTCGACCTTGGCAATGACGGCGGGATCGGCCTGCTGGACCTGCAGACCGGCGAAAAACATTACGTCGTTGAGATAACGTCCCTCATCGTCGAGAGGGGAGTAAATATCGAGGCCATATCTGACGCCGACCTCATAGTCTTCGCGCCCGTGGCCGGGGGCTGTATGGACACACCCCGTACCAGCTTCGAGGGTGACATGTTCGCCAAGGATGAGCAGAGAATCGCGCTCATAAAAAGGATGCTTCGCCACCATGCGCTCAAAGCTCCGCCCGTTGGCTTTGCCGACGGTTTCATAGCCTGTCCAGCCAAATTCCCTGGCGCAGCCTTCCGCCAGATCGTCCGCCAGCAGATAAAAGCAGCCGTCGTGTTTGAGCAGAACATATTGCAGATCGGGGTGCAGGGCGACAGCCAGGTTGCTCGGCAATGTCCATGGCGTCGTTGTCCAGATCACCACGTAGGTGCGGGCGAGATCGGCTTCGGAAAGAGCGGGAAAAACCTCGCGCATGCGCGGGTCGGGCAAGGGGAAGCGCACATAGATGGAATCGGAGGTTTCGTCAGCGTATTCGACCTCGGCCTCAGCCAGGGCCGTGTGGCAGGAGCAGCACCAGTAGATGGGTTTTTTGCTGCGGACGACACTGCCTTTTTCCACGAAATTGGCCAGCTCTCCGGCAATGGATGCCTCATAGGCGGGCTTCATCGTGATGTAGGGATCATCCCACTGCCCAAGAACGCCCAGCCGTTTGAATTCCTTGCGCTGGATATCAATATATTTCTTTGCGTATTCACGGCAGTGCTGGCGCACGATTTCAGGCGGCAGCTCACGTTTTTTCTTTTCGCCGAGCATGTGCTCGACCTTGAGCTCAATGGGCAGGCCATGGCAGTCCCACCCCGGCACATACGGGGCGCGCTCACCTTTCATGTTGCGGGCCTTGATGATGATATCCTTGAGGATTTTGTTCAGCGCATGGCCAATATGAAGATTCCCGTTGGCATAAGGCGGACCGTCATGCAGCATGTAGGTTTTGGCCGTGCCGGCTGCGGCAAGCATGGCTTCATAGGCATGCTGCTCTTCCCACCAGTCAAGCATCTTCGGCTCGCGCTGAGTGAGGTTGGCCTTCATGGGGAAATCGGTTTGGGGCAGATTCAGGGATGCTTTGTATTGTTTGCTGTCGTCGCTCATTATAATCCTCGAGGTTGTGCGCCATCAAAAAAATCAGTTGTCAAAAGCCGGAACGGAAAAGTATTGGGGCAGAACTCCCATGCTGTCAAGCCTGCGATCAGGCGGAAACCATCTGGGTGCCGACCCCCTGATCGGTCAGCAGTTCCAGCAGCAGGCAGTTTTCCACGCGGCCATCCAAAATGGTGACGCGCTCAACGCCCCTGGACAGCGCGTCAATGCAGCAGTTCACTTTGGGAATCATGCCGCCGCTGATGGTGCCGTCGGAAAAGAGGGAGCGCGCCTGCTCGACAGTGATGGAACGGATGAGCTTTTTTTCGCTGTCCAATACCCCGGCCACATCGGTGAGCAGCAAAAAACGCTTGGCCGCGAGGGCTCCGGCCACGGCACCGGCAGCATCATCGGCATTGATGTTGTATGTGCGGCCGCTTTCATCCACGCCCACAGGCGCGATGACCGGCACGAACCCGTCATGAATAAGGGAATGGATCAGGGATGTCCCCACGCGGACAACCTCGCCGACATTGCCGATGTCGATGATTTCGGGAGGCAGGTTTTCCCTGTTAACGACAACGCCCTTCTTGCGGGCGAGCAGCAGCATGCCATCCTTGCCGGACAGCCCTACGGCGCGCGAGCCTGCCAGGTTGATCTGGTTGACGATATCCTTGTTGACCGAACCAACCAGCACCATCTCGACGACATCCATTGTGGCGTCGTCAGTAACGCGCAGGCCGCCTTCAAACCGGGAAGGGATGTTCAGCTGTTTCAGCATCCCGCCAATCTGGGGGCCGCCGCCGTGAACAACGACGGGATGAATGCCAACTAGCTTCAGCAGGGCGATATTCTTGGCAAAGGAAAGTTTGAGCGCGGGCTCGGTCATGGCATGCCCGCCGTATTTGATCACGACAATCTGGTCGTGAAACTGTTTGAGATAGGGGAGGCTTTCCACCAGCACCTGTGACTGGAGGCGTGCCTGTTCCATGGGGGTCATGCTTGTTCTCCTTACATAAAGACTGCGCGGATTACGCGCCGTAAAAAGCGGATATTAGCACTTCTTGACACGTCTGAAAAGAGCCTTGGGGTGTGCAAAATACGGCCGGATTGAATAGCAGGCGGGCTGGACCATGCCGGATTTTTTTCAATATCGTCGCTATTTGTTTGGAGAATGAAACCAGCGCCGCGAAAAACAACAGGAACTACGGCGCGAGAGGGGGTAACATCCGGCTTGAGGAGGAAACGGCAGGAAGCGGAGAAAGCGTTCCTCATGGTTCCCGGCATCTGGACGCAAATCTGTTTTTGCTTGTTAATATATTGAAATAATAGATATAAATTGAAGAAATAACGAAAAGATACTTTTTTAGACTTGACAATAAAAGGTGAATCCTCTATCTACACATTTCGCGTTGGGCTATCGTTCAATTGGCAGGACGACGGATTCTGGCTCCGTTAATCAAGGTTCGAGTCCTTGTAGCCCAGCCAGCGCAAGCGTCCCTGTCGTCTAGCCGGCCCAGGACAACGGCCTTTCACGCCGTCGACGGGGGTTCAAATCCCCCCGGGGACGCCAGTAAATTCAACGGGTTATCGTTTCGACGGTAACCCGTTTTTTTATACCAACTTGCTGACACAATTTTTATGACTCGCTGCGAGGGACTCCCAACAAAAACAATAACGTATCTGTATTGTTGTCATGCCGGCTTGAGGAGTGAATCAATTCATATAATTACATAATAAGTCGAACAAACCTGCTTCATAATGGATAACAGAATGGAGGGCAGGAGCGTCGGGCTTGTTGGTGAGTCAGCCAATATATTGACCTTTCTATTTGGGGCGTGTATTGAAAACAGACTTGAAAATCAAGGTAGTTGCGGAAATCGCTACACTTTCTGGAATCGGGTGGAACGATGGTTAACGAGCACAGTTGGCGTATTCATGAAGTAATTCTTGCGGTGTTGGCGTTTTTTGGGGTGCTATTTGTTAATAGCGCGATTCCGTTTTTGAGTTTACCTTTTCCTGTCCAAGTTTTTTGGACGACGGGTTTTTCGCAGTGTATGGCAAACGGCGCGTTATTCGATTTTTTCGCCCATGATATCGGGATCCCGAAACCTGCGTCAATTGCATTCGGATTGGCGGGAGCCTGGCCGACCAGTCTGCTGATTCGGCTTGGTCTGCACCCCGCCGATGCTTATGCCGGGATGGCTGCGTTCTGGCTGGGGATAGCAATGTTCTCAGCATATAGAATAGCTCGCCGGTTTTTTGGGGGAACAAGGCTGATCGCTCTGTTTGGCTCAGTGATTTGGATGACCATGCCGATTATCTGGGCGCATGGCGGATACTCGATGCTATCATTAGGAATTGCGTTATTGTCGTTTTATTTTCTGACCGCTTTCAGGCTTTTTTGTTTTGATGTAAAAGAGGATCGTGTTGCGCCATCATCAATTGCGCTTTATTTTGTAGCAGCTATCGTTTCTGTATTCATGGATGGCTATACGTTCATGATGTTTGCTGTCGGTGCAAGTTTCTTATTATTTTATTCTTTGTTAACGCGTCCTGAAATTCGCTCAACGCTTGTCAAAGTTGCAGTCCCCATCCATATATGCAGCTTTGCGTTGGCCTATGTCCTCTATGCTATCTATATTGGCAAGCCAAATTTTGAGGCTCATTCGATAGATTTTTTCAGAGGATGGGGGCTCGACCTTGCATTTACCGCCATTCCGACAAAAGGAATGCTCTGGCTGCCAGACTTGTTAGGTATGGGCGCTGCGCGGACTGACAGGCTGTATTTTGGGGATGGCTCTGTATGGACAACCACATTTGCGCTGCCAGTGATCCTTCTCGGTCTGCTTGCCTGGACGCGTGTAAGACATAAGACAAAAATAGCCACAGGGGTCTTGCTTGTTGCCGCTTTTGCTTTCTATATGGCCTTGGGCCCGTCATTGAAGATCAATTCGACAAAACCGGAAGCTCTTCAATTAAGCCGCCCAGGTCAGCAAAGCGCTCTCATGGCGCCTGAATATGCCATCGCCCCGACAGGGAATGCCTGGATATCTCAAAAACTGCCCGGCTTTAATGTCATGCGCGCTTCTTATCGGTGGTCAGCGCTTGGTATCTTTGCTCTGTGGGTCTTGATTGTACTCTGCATGTCAGGAGCCGGCAGGAAGGAGGCCCGGATTTGGCTGGCAGGGGGGCTTGTTTTGGCCTTGCTTAACCTGCCGCATTTCGAGAGAACGTGGCGCTCTGGAGTTCAGTCTCGAATGATGTTTCAGCGAATTGACCTGGAACTGGTTGCAGAACTTGGTAAAACTATCCAGCCAGGCGAAAAGGTTGTATTTTTGCCCTGGCGAAATGATTTTCTTGCCAACTATGTGGCTCCAAAAGCTGGCTTCCGCACTTTCAATATAGGCGGAGACAAAAACCTTGCCGCTGCGCGTCCGTTTTGGCCATCAGAAATGCGCAACCTAAGTAATAAGCTCGATCCCTCCAAAATAATGTCTTCTTTGAAGATGCTGATCAATGACGCCGCGGATGTGATCGTTTTTCCGTATTTTAATATGATGACGTCGGGTTACAGATGGCCTTCTGTCGACGAAACCTCAGAACGCAGTAAGCTCCAGCCAATGATTGCTGCTTTGCGCGCTTTGCCTTATTTGGACGTAACTGAAACCAATCTGTTTGCGGTCGTCAGGCTGCGTCCCGAGTTTACTGGTCCAGCGGATAGGCCAGCGTTGCTCAGAGCAGTCATTGGAGATATCCGATACCCGATTGTCGTGGGAGGTGGCTTTGCAGAAGCGCCTTATGTACTGCAGGAAGGATGGCATAGTGTAGAGCCGAAACATGTCTGGTCAAAATCGGAAGCCAAACTGCTGCTTCCGGTACCAAAGGACTGCGATACCGCAGCATGCGGGCTTAAACTCTTCTTTTGGGTTTTCGGGGCGAGTCCCTCCCGTCCGGTTGACGTCGTATTCAGCAGCGGAGAGCCGGGATGGGCATGGTCGGAAAAAATCACGGCCACTTCGGGTGGTATCATGGGATTGAGTATTCCCCTTGCCAGGGCAAAGGATGTGCGCAGCATCAATATTTCTATACCTGATGCGACATCGCCTCAGCTTTTGAAAGTCTCTCGCGATAAACGGACGCTTGGAATTGCGCTTCAACGCATTGAATTGATCAAGCCATAGTTTTTTTAAGTAGTTTTTGAAGTTGATGCGTAAAACGTTTGCGTAAGCAAAGCAAGCGGCGCTTGATGGCAGTCAATCCGTCAAGCGCCGCTTCCTTGATACGTAAGGCAATAGAATGGAGATATGCGGATGTATGTTAAATAGTCTTTATTTTTTGCATAGTTAAAGATGCACCAAAAAACAAGACATCACCCAGAACGGATATGCAGCGGCAGAGTAAACAGGCAAGCAGTAAAGCCTCCTCAGGGAAAGGGCCGTTTTTCGCCAGCAGCAATATGGCCGCTTCGCGCATGCCCAAACCAGCGGGAGCTCCTGGGGTGACAAAGCCCACAAGCCACGCTATCACATACCATATGGAACTCACGAGCAGCCAGTCCGGAGCACTGCTCAGACCGGTGATGCCCGCAAGGGTCACGCCCCAGGTGAAGGCCATACAAATAAAAAAGACAAGCGTCCAAAACATGCCATTATATATGTGTTTGTTTAAAAGATAGCGTCCCAAACACAGCAAGGCCGCGCACATACAAACAAACAGAACTAAGACCAATGAAAGAGGGCAGGTACGCCAGAACAACGGGACAAGTGCGGGCAAAAGAAAGGTGCCGCACGTAACACAAAGAAGCAGGATGTTCTCCCAGACCATTGAGGCGGCGACGGCTTTGCCAGGGAGGTTCTCCAGCATGGCGAGAGCCTGTCTTCCCGCCAGGTGCGCGACATTTCCGGGTATATATTTGCCAATTTGTGAATAGCCGTAAATTGCTACGGCGCGCCAGAGCGGCAGATCTACCCCCTGGCGGTGCAGACAGGCTAGCCACAAACGCGGCAAACACAGGTTCGCGAGACCGTAAACGATGCTTAGTCCTCCAATGACACCCCACAGCGCAAGCGGGAACGCGGATAAATCAATCTGGCTGGCATAAACCCATAAGCGTTTGCAAACAAATACCAAGGCAACAGCGGCCAGCGCCGAGCCCGCCCAATGCAGCAAACGTTTTGTTGAAGGGGTCATCGAGGCTTCACCAGTACCATGGTCCAGGGTATTGGTGTAAGCGTTTCAATGATTGAGAAGCGCTTGCGCAGCAACTCCAAAAAGGCGGAAGTGCTCCAATGCTGTATATGACCTGGCGTGTTGCCGCCATGAGCCAGATACTTCCCCCGCATCATATTCAACATGCGCCAGAGGGGTTCACGCGGAACGCTCAATAACAAATGGCGTTGTGAAATAGCATGAAGCCGGTCAAGAGCCAATTCGGGATTGTCAAGGTGTTCCAGTACCTCACAGCAAATGACAAGATCGGCTGCATCAGTAGCGTCAAGGTCATACACACTGCGGACAGAGAACAGGCCTGTCGCATCAATGCCTGCGGCAGCGGCGTTCTCCCTGGCAAGTTCGACAGCTTGCCGGGAAAAGTCGCTTCCGCGAACATTGAGCCCCTGGTTGAGCCAACGCAAAACCCAGTACCCTTCGCCACAGCCAACTTCATGTATATCGGACGGAGAAGCCAATTCCACAAGCCGGGTCAGCGCTTCTGTAAAATTGTTCATGACGTGCCGGACTAACACATTTCGGGAATTGTATTTGTCATATACATTTCCAACTGGGATGCCATTTTCT
>Ga0208297_1002532_pt1 | contig 10343 bp, 10 predicted proteins | sample LMS_cellobiose_e_FD_187367 | JGI IMG/M metagenome (GOLD analysis project Ga0208297, IMG submission 187367) | Rumen-fistulated moose microbial communities from Alaska, USA - LMS_cellobiose_enrichment (SPAdes) (version 2) | ecosystem: Host-associated > Mammals > Digestive system > Stomach > Rumen... | reverse complement strand
GAATAGGATTCACCTGCCTTTGGTTTTGTCTCGTCAACTCAACCTTATCACAGGTTCGTCCTATTCGCTTTTCTTTTTTACCTGAGAATTTGTGAGCAGCTTAGCTGCTCATGAATTCTCTGGTCTTCTGTCACACATCATTGTAACACCTACAAGCCGCCGGGCGCGCCACGGGCATTCCCCATTGATTCCCGGCCCGGTTTGGGGTACACTGGACAGGAGCGATTCCCCGGGGCGGGCCCGTCCCTCCCCGGAAACCCGATACAAGGAGGACAATTCCCATGCGGATCAACCTGTTAAGCCATACCAAGGCCGCCCTGGACGGCGCCCCCAGCATCGCCCCGGAGGACCGGGCGGAGACCGTGGACAATGTGGCCCGGCAGATCCTGGCGGACCTGCTGGCCGAGGCTGCGGACTATGTCACCCGGACCGAAGAGCCTCTGGTGGTGGAGCTGGAGACCGAGAAGGCGGCGGCGGAGGGGGTGGACCTCTCCACCCGGTACATGCGCATCCTGGGCCTCTACGCCGCGGCCTACTTCTCCGACGGCTATCTGAGCCTGGTGCAGAGCTTCGACCTGCCCATGTGACCGGAGGGAGGACGGCCATGGAATGGAAGCGCGTGAAGGGGGACACCTGGGTCCTGACCGGGGCCCAGCTGGTGGGGGTCTATGTGCTCCCCGGGGACCGGTGCGTCCTCTTTGACCCCGGCAGCAGCCGCCTGCGGGAGCCGGTGGAGGCCGCCCTGAAGGAGCGGGGCCTGACCCCGGCCTGGGTGGCATGCACCCACATGCACTACGACCACCACGAGACCAGCCGGTATTTCCGGGAGACCTATGGGGCGAAGGTCTGCCTGCCCCAGCTGGAGGCGGACATCGTCCGGTGCGAGCAGAGCCTGAAAAACCACCTGTTCAACTTCTCCATGGGTCTGGTGCGCACCGACCGGCGGCTGCGCAGCCTGGTCTGCCCCGTGGACCGGATCATTGCCTTCGGGGAGGAGACCGTGGAGCTGGAAGGCGTCCCCTTCGGGGTGCTGCGGACGCCGGGCCACTCCCCGGATCACGTGTGCTTCGTCACCCCCGACGACGTGTGCTTCGCCGGGGACGTGCTGATGACCGACGACGTGCTGGAGACCGCCATGGTCCCCTTCGTCTTTGATATGGCCGACGACCTGGCCAGCAAGGAGCTGGTGGCCCGGACCGACCACGCCGCCTGGATCCTCTGCCACAACGGGGTGGTCTACGGGTCCGTGGCGGACCTGGCGGAGCGGAACATCGCCCGGATCCGGGCCAGGATCCACGCCTGCCGGGCCCTGGTCACGGGGCCCATGACCTACAGTCAGTGTTACGCCGCGGTGGTGACCGCCTTCTCCCTGCCGGTGGGCCACCCCATCCGGGCCCAGCACCTGGAGCGGTACATCCGGCCCTATCTGGACTATCTCATCGACAGCGGCGCCGCGGAGCTTATCGAATTGGACGGGGCCCCGGGGCTCCGCCCGGCGGGGAGCGCCCGGTGAGGGACCGGTTTTCCTCCCGTTTTCCCTGCCCGGCGCAGGTTCACCTTCCCATTTTCCCGGGAATGTGCTATACTGGACCAGTAACTGCCCCGGCGCGGCCCGGCATCAACCAGGAAAGAAGGAGGGGACCTCCATGGAACCCACCGCACGCAAAGACCGACCCGTTCTCGATCTGCATATGCACACCACCGTCTCCGACGGCACTGACACCCCGGAGATCATCCTCTCCCGGGTCAGGGAGGCGGAGATCGCCCTGTTCTCCGTCACCGACCACGACGCCTTCAAGGGCTGTCAGGTCATCCGGCCCCTGCTCACTCCGGAGGGGCCCCGGTTTCTCCCCGGGGTGGAGTTCTCCTGCAAGGACGAGGAGGGGAAGTACCACATCCTGGGCTACGGCTTCGACCCGGAGACCGAGGGCATCCGGTCCGTGGTGAAGGCCGGCCACAGGCTGCGGATGAAGAAGGTCACCGCCCGGCTGGACTTTTTGAAGGACCGGTTCGGCTTCTCCTTCCCCCAGGAGGAGATCGACGGGCTGCTGGCCCTGGACAACCCGGGCAAGCCCCACATCGGGAACCTGATGGTAAAGTACGGCTACGTCTCCACCAAGGAGGAGGCCATCAAGGACTACATCGACCAGCTCCATTTCCAGAGCGCCTATGTCCGCCCGGAGGACGCCATCGCCGGCATCCTGGCCAGCGGGGGGGTCCCGGTGCTGGCCCACCCCACCTACGGCAGCGGCGACCAGCTGATCCTGGGGGAGGACATGGACCGGCGGCTGCGTCGGCTTATGGACTACGGCCTGGCGGGGGTGGAGGCCTTCTACTCCGGCTTCACCGACAGGATCCGCCGGGAGGTGCTGGACTTCGCCGCCCGGTACGATTTGTACGTCACGGCGGGCAGCGACTATCACGGCGCCAACAAGCTGGTGGAGCTGAAGGACACCGGCCTGGCGGAGGCGGCGGAGTGGCCCCGGGGCCTGCTGCGGTTCCTGGAGACCGTTCAGGACCGGATCTGGTGAAAGCCCCCCATCGCAATACAAGTGAACAGCAGACGCCCCGGAGCCGATTTAGACGGCGGTTCCGGGGCGTTTTATCAATCTTCTTCGATTTTCGTCAGCTTGAGCTTCTTCCGGTCGTAGACCTTCCCGCTGGGGACGGTCCGGGTCACCGGGGACAGGCCGTTCCAGGAGCCCCGCCTCTTGGCGTGGTATGCCTTTTGGGCCTTCTTGCTCTGTTTGCTGAGCTACAGACGGCTTTGGTCTCGGACCATGGCGGTCCGAGAGAGCCCATGGAGCCCGGCAACCGTCTTGCAGCCGGCAGCCGGCAGGAAACCAGGGTCAAGGGCTCCCCGGGGTAAGGTATCAGATTGGAATCCTCCGGATTCCGGACAGAAAAACGGAAAAGCGGCCCGGGCTGGCGAGACCCGGACCGCAACCACAAGAAAGGAGCGTTTCGCATGAAACCGAAACCCAAACGGACCAAAACGCCGGTTATCGCCCCCCTTCCCCCTCATTCTGAGGCCATTTTATCACCGAAATGTTGCATCCGCAACACGATTGTGGTAGTCTCGGAGTGTAGACAGTACATCCAGGAAGGAGAGCGAACCCATGAGAGACACGTCCGAAGAATTCTATACCGAGCGGCTGCCCGACGGCAGGATTGCGGTATTCTTCCGGGGGAAAATCCCTCGGCACATGCAGAACCGCAGCCGACAAGCCCGGTGGGACGGCAAGCACTATGCCACCCTCTCGACCCGGGTGCCGGTGACCACGGCTCGCCGCTTCGCCCGGGCCTGCCAGCGGGACGGCGTGACGGTCTATGCGGCCCTGAAAGCCTTCGTGGAAGCCGGGGCCCGCAGGACCCAGACGACGACCCGCCCCCCTGGGACTGGTGGAGACTTGCAGACGAGTTCTGATAGCCCCTAGCCCTTGGCCTGGTTCCTCCTGCCCGGCCCGGCCCGTGTCCCCCCCTCCGCTCCGGTCGGGGGGGCGCGCGGTTCCGTCCGGGCGCTTGGTGGTGCCGCTCGCGGCGTGGTCCGGCCTGCGGCCCTGGCCCTGGCCGTGGTGGCCGTGGTACCCGCCCCGCCGCTCACGATGGCCCCGAGCCCTGAAAGGTGGTGGTTCTATCCGGCCCGCCCCTTCCGCATGTCTCCCCATTGTACCCGGGGGTCAAGGGTCAAGACGAGCGGGCCCGAAGCGTCGTGCGCCCATCCGGCGGGGGGTCGCCTCCGCATAACTCCGGCTCCGTGTCCGGCCTCCTGCGCCCGGGGAAAGGCTCTGCGCCCGCCCTTGACACCCCGGGTCCAAAGGAGCCATCACGAAAGGGGCTGAACAGCCATGAAGAAAACCAGCATCACCAACGAGACGAGAAAGGCCATCTATCGCCGGGACGGGTACCAGTGCGCCGTGTGCGGAGACCCGAGACGCCTGCAAATCCATCACATCGACCACCGCAGCCAGGGCGGGGGACATGAGCAGATGAACCTGATAACCCTGTGCCCCATCTGCCACGCCCTGGCCCACGACACAAAGTTCCCCGCCCTTCCCGACGAGTTCGGGCCCGAGGATGTCCAGCAGGCGATTGTGGAGTACATGAGCGACCTGTACGCTGATCTTGGATTCACCTGGCCCGATGGTCAGCCCATCGGCGGGGTGGCCATGGCAGATGAAGAACTCGGCCGGGAAATGGGCCGGTCCATGAGCATCCAGGAGTTCCTGGATACCTTCGGATAAAGGGGGGTCTCCCCCCTTTTTCGTCAGGATTCGAGCGGAAACCGGGCTCGATCTGCGCCGGGCTCGATCTTCCGGGGGCATGGAAAAACCCCCGTGGATTCTGCGGGGGTGTGGGAACAAACGTTTCGTTTCTGGCGGGGGGGCGCGGGGTCACTGCGGCGTTGTTTCAGTGGTGCCCGCCCCCGCTCCCGTGGTGCCGTCCGGGGTGGGTCGCGGTGCCCGGCCGTCGGGTTTTTGCGGGCCTCGGTCCGTGGTGCTGGGTGGCGGCGTGGGTCGGCCCGCAAAAAGCCGGGCCTCCCTCGCCTTCGTGGTCCCGTGCGGGGTGGGGTGGTTCTCTGGCGTTGCCTGCGGGGTGCTGGTGGCGTGTGCTTTCTGCGGCGTGGGTCGAGGGCTCCCCCCAAAACCGGGGACAGGCCGTTCCAGGAGCCCCGCCTCTTGGCGTGGTATGCCTTTTGGGCCTTCTTGCTCTGTTTGCTGAGAGGGATCACGTTCTTCATGGGAGCCGTCCTTTCTGTTTGGATGTTCTGTCAGGGGGTCAGATCCTCCACCGCCACCACCACGAACCGGCCGTTGGGCTTCTGATAGGCGCAGGTGGAGAGGGTCAGCAGGCGGTCGCCCCACCGGGCCTCCGCGCCGGTGTCGTACAGGGCGGCGGCCTTTACCTGGTCCACGTAATACTCGAAATCCCTTCGGTCGGACAGGTCAGTGTACCAGTAGTACCGGAAGTTCCCGTCGCCGATGTCCTTCAGCTGGCGGTAGATGTCATAGTCCGGGTAGGGGGCGGTGAGGTCCAGCTCCTGGAGGGTGGACCAGGTCCCCAGGTCGTTGTCCAGCTCCTGGCGCTCGTCCTCGTCCTCGATGTCCGAGGCCTCGAAGATCTCGCTGTAAAAGGCCCCCAGCAGCCGGTATTCGTGCTCCCCGTGGAGGGTGTCGAACCGGAGGACGCTGTGGTCCCGGCCGTAGGTCTCGTCGCTGTACCGCAGCAGGCCGCCGAACTGCCGGTCGCCCCCGGCGTTGTGGCCGTAGATCAGGGCGGCGTTGTTCCCCTCCCGCCAGGGGATGGCCAGGAAGAGGGAGCCCATGGAATCCGGCTTGCCGTCAAAGTCCCGGGACAGGAAGAAGTTCTGGTCGGCGGGGGTGTAGAGCACCGGCTTGTCGATGGCGGTGTCCTCGATCTTCAGCCAGCCGATGAGATAGGGGTTCCGGGCCAGCAGGGGCTGGAATTTGGTCAGCACCGGCTCCGGTTCCGGCTGGGCCTCCGGTTCCGGCTGGGCCTCCGGCTCCGGCTGGGGGTCGGCCTCCGGGGGGGACAGGGACGCCAGCCCGGCGGAGAAGTCGTACAGGGCGGCGGCCAGGTCCCCCATGGTTCCGGCCAGGGTCCGGATCACGGGGGCGGGCTCCCACAGAGCCACCGGGGGAGCGGCCTGTCCGCAGGCAGTGAGCACCAGGGCGGTGAGGACCGCCAGACAGAGGATACGGATCCCTTTCATGGGGGGAGACCTCCTTTCTCTCCTGAGGGGTGACATTAAAATCAGTATACCATACCGGCAGGGGTCTGTAAATCGCCCGGAAGCTCCCGAAAGGAGGAAATCTCCCGGAAATGTGGTTGCAATCCGCCTCCTGCGAGAGTATAATGGGGATTAAGAAGCCGGACGGGAAAACCGGACCGGCAAAACGGCAAACAACGGACAATCGGGAGGTATGGAACATGAAAAGAACCGCGAAAATCCTGTCCCTGATCCTGGCGATGGTGTTCCTCCTGGCCCTGGCCGCCTGCGGCGGCGGAGGCGGGGCGGACGCCGACGATCCCAACCTGGGGGTCTACAAGCTGCAGAGTCTTATGGGCTTCTCCCTGGAGGAGTACGCCGAGATGATGGGCGTCACCGCCGACGAGGCCGCCGACTCCATGACCCTGGAGCTCAAGTCCGGCGGCAAGGCCGACTGGACCATCGACGGGGAGACCCAGACCCTGGACTGGAGCCTGGAGGGGGATGCCCTGACCTTCACCGACGGCTCGGAGACCCTGGAGGGCACCCTGGCCGACGGGACCATCACCATGGACATGGAGGGTGTGGAGATCGTCCTGGCCAAGTAAAGGAACCAAGTTCACCGGCGAAAAACGCGGGACACGGCAGGTTGCCAGGTCCCGCGTTTTCAGCGTGTCAAAAAAGGCTGACGCCTTTCTTGACACGAGGGGATCGCGCTTCACTCATCGCACGGGCCTGCGGCCCGCACGTTCGTTCCGCGAGAAGTATTTTTTCACCGGCAAAGCCGGCAAAAAAATGATGGTATCTCATTCCGTTTTCTGCGGAAAACGGAACTCTGCGAGGCTTTTTTGACACTCTTATGCGGGACACGGCAGGTTGCCAGGTCCCGCGTTTTTGTGGTATGATGGGGAAAAGAATCGGAGAGAAAAGGGGAGAAGCCCAATGAGCGAGCGAAGGGGCCTGGTGTTCGTCAGCATCGCGGCGGTGCTGTTCAGCGTAGGCGGGCTGGGGGTGAAGCTCATCCCCTGGAAGGGGCTGTCCATCTCCTGCTTTCGCAGTCTGCTGGCGGTCATCGTGCTGGTGATCTTCGCCAGGGCCATCCGTCACCCGCTGAAGCTGACAAAGGGCGTGGCCTTCGGGGCGGCGGCGGTGTGCTGCAACTCGGTGTGCTTCACCATCGCCACCAAGCTCACCACCGCGGCCAACGCCATCCTGCTGGAGTTCACCTCCCCCATTTTCGTCATCCTCTTCCTGTGGCTGGTCTTCCGGGAGAAGCCCCGGGGCCCGGACATCGCCGCCTGCCTGTTCGTCTTTGCGGGCATCGGCTGCTTCGTCCTGGACGGCCTGGGCCAGGGGAACCTGGGGGGCAACCTCCTGGCGGCCTTTGCCGGCATGGGCTACGCCTGGGTCTTCCTCATGAACCGCCTGCCCGGGGGAGACGCCCTGTTCTCCACCATCCTGGGCCAGTGCATCTCCATCCTCATCGGCCTGCCCTCCCTGGTGCGGGAGACCGATTTCTCCCCGCCCACCCTGTTCTGGGCGGTGATCCTGGGGGTGTTCCAGCTGGGCCTGGCCTATGTGTTCCTCACCACCGGCCTGCGGTCCGCCCCTCCCATCCCCGCCTCCCTGGTGGCGGGCATCGAGCCGGTGCTCAACCCCGTCCTGGTGGCCCTGGTGGTGGGGGAGACCCTCAGCGGCTGGTCCGTCCTGGGGGGCGTGGTGGTCTTCGTCACGGTGATGGTCTACAACGTGGCCATGGCCCGGAGGGAGAAGGCGGAGGGAATTCCGTCTTCCTGAATGCCCGCCGATCCGTCTCCTGTTTTTAAAACTGGCGGCGGTTGGGGGGAACTTTTTCCCCGTTTCGCCGTCCAATGGAACAGAACACCCGGGGCCGCGCCCCGAAGAAAGGAGCGAGGACCATGAAACGCATCCTCAGCATCGTGCTGGCTGCCGCTGTGCTGGCCTCCGTCACCGCCCTGGCAGTGGGCGGGTCCACCATCGAAAGGACGGTGACCGCCGTGGCCGCCTGGCAGGACAGGCAGAACGAGAAGACCGCCCCCGGATATCAGGCCGCGGAGTGGGCCAAAAGCGAGCTGGCCCAGGCGGAAAAGGCCGACCTGATCCCCGAAGCCCTGGCGGACCAGGACCTGACGAAGCCCATCACCCGGCAGGAGTACGCCGCCGCGGCGGTGGCCCTGTATGACCAGCTGCTGGACCTGAACCCCGGCGCCGTGGTCATGGAGCGGGAGGCCAGCTACCCAGAGGGGCGGCAGGGCCCCTTCACCGACGTGAACGACGAGGCCGTCACCCAGGCCTACCGCCGGGGGCTGGTAGAGGGCGTGGGCGGAGGAAAGTTCGCCCCCCATGGAAACCTGACCCGGGAGCAGGCCGCCACCATGCTCCAGCGGGCCGTTTCCCTCACCGGGCTGACCCTGCCCGGCCTGTGCGGCACCAATTACGCCAACATGACCGACACGGACACCGTGTCCGACTGGGCCCGGGAGGGGGCGTCCCTGATGGCCAACCTGGGCATCATCCAGGGCAAGCCCGACGGGCAGAACGGCACGAAATTCGACCCCCGGGGCACCCTCACCGGCCAGGAGGCCCTGGTGATGAACGGGCGGCTGGCGGAGCAGATGGCCGCCTTCGCCCGGGACGCGGCGGAGCAGGCCCCCTCCTTCAACGCCGACTTCTTCGGGGCGGTGAAGAGCCAGGAGCCCAACAAGTCCCTGTCCCCCGTCTCCCTGCGGTACGCCCTGGGGCTGCTCCGGGCCGGCGCGGCGGGGGAGACCCGGGCCCAGCTGGACCGGCTGCTGGCCGACGCGGACTTCGACCTGTGGAACCGGGCCCTGACCACCGGAGCGGAGGGCCCCACGGTGGAGGTGGCCAACAGCATCTGGTTCGACACCTCCGTAACTCCGGACAAGGGGTATCTGGATACCGTGAAGCGGGACTTTGACGCCGAGAGCCAGACGGTCTCTCTCGTCACCCAGCAGGCGGTGCAGACCATCAACCAGTGGGTCAGCCGGAAGACCCACGGCCTCATCCAGTCCATCCTGGACAAGCCCCTGCCCGGCGAGGCGGCGGCGGTGGTCCTCAACGCCCTGTACTTCAAGGGGGACTGGCAGGCGCCCTTCGACGGGAACGACACCTATGACCAGACCTTCCACGGCAAGGGCGGCAAGGACATCCAGGCCCCCTTCATGCACGACACCCGCCGGGGCCTGCAGTACATCAGCACCGACACCTGCGTGGGCGCGGCCCTGCCTTACCGGGGGGCCGACGGCTGGTGGATGATCGCCCTGATGCCCAAGTCCGGCGAGGCGGAGAGCCTGGCGGCGGAGAACTTTGACGCCCTGCTGTCCAATGCCTCCAGCGCTTATGTCAGGCTGTCCCTGCCCAAGTTCACCGTGGAGGGGACCTACGACCTGACCGGCCCCCTCCAGGACATGGGCCTGACGGCGGCCTTCGCCGGGGGGGACTTCTCCGGCATGGGCACCTGCGCCAAGGGGGACCTGACCCTGTCCAGCGTGATCCAGAAGACCTACCTGCGGGTGGACGAGAGGGGCACCGAGGCCGCGGCGGTAACGGGAGCCGTGGTGACCGCCACCGCCTTCAATCCCGGCACCCCCATCGACCTGACCTTCGACCGGCCCTTCCTGTGCTGCCTGTGGAACAGCCAGATCAGCCAGCCCCTGTTCCTGACGGCGGTGAATGAGGTGAAGTGAGGCGCGGCTGGGTCAGAACCGAATAAAAACACCGCCCTTGCCTTGACAAGAGCGGTGCGCGAGGGTATACTGTAAGCGGAAAGGGCGCTGGCTGAAACGGTCAGCTCCCGTGAGCAGTTATTTCAAGGAATAACCGTCCGGGTGCAGCCGGGCGGTTACTTCTTCTTTATGAGCCAAATCAGGGCCAGCAGGTCGATGACAGCGGTTGCGAACAGACAGATGTCTGAAAAACTCAACGTGATCATACGCCACTCCCCCTTTCCAGGGGGCGGAAAGAAGGCTTTCGCCCCCTTTTCTGTTTTGTAGGAAAAGGGAACTGACCGCCACAGACCAGCGGCGCCAATGCCGCTGTACAGTGGACTTAGGATACCATATTCCGACAAAAAACGCAACGCCCCCGGACGGCACGGACCGTCCGGGGGATTCTTGCGTTTTCCTGATTACACGTGACAGGCGTCGCAGCTCACGTCCGGCAGCAATTTCGGGTCGTATTCGATCCCGTGCCTGTCGTAATAGTCCTTCAAGGCCGACTTCACCGCCTCCTCCGCCAGCACGGAGCAGTGGAGCTTGTGGGCGGGCAGACCGTCCAGGGCCTCCACCACCGCCTTGTTGGTCAGCTCCAGCAGCCGGGACACCGGCTGGCCCTTGATCATCTCCGTGGCCATGGAGCTGGAGGCGATGGCGCTGCCGCAGCCGAAGGTCTCGAACTTCACGTCGGTGACCACATCGCCGTCGATCTTCAGATAGATCTTCATAATGTCGCCGCACTTGGCGTTGCCCACCTCGCCCACGCCGTCGGCGTTCTCGATGACGCCCACGTTCCGGGGATTGCGGAAGTGGTCCATCACTTTTTCACTGTATAATGCCATGTTCCCGGCCTCCTC
>Ga0208297_1002530_pt1 | contig 10355 bp, 8 predicted proteins | sample LMS_cellobiose_e_FD_187367 | JGI IMG/M metagenome (GOLD analysis project Ga0208297, IMG submission 187367) | Rumen-fistulated moose microbial communities from Alaska, USA - LMS_cellobiose_enrichment (SPAdes) (version 2) | ecosystem: Host-associated > Mammals > Digestive system > Stomach > Rumen... | reverse complement strand
TTTGCAGCGTTCTTTCCAATTATCTCATGCGCAAGTGCCTTAATTAAGGATTTGTTTTCCCCATCGTCTGCGCTTTGTGAGATATTGTATGACGAAAGCGCCCCCAACTACTTAATTGGTGAACTTATAGAACAAATAACGACAAGAAACAAGAAGGGTGAAATTCTTAAGGTTTTATCTGTCAACAATCAATTAGGGTTCATTGATCAATCAGAACAATTTGAAGGCCGCTCTATTGCGAGTCAAGATACGTCCAACTACAAGATTGTCTCAATGGACGATTATGCATATAACCCTGCGAGAATAAATGTCGGGTCTATTGCTAGGCTAAAAGACTTCAAGAAAGGGATTGTTAGCCCTATGTACGTTTGCTTTCATTGCAAGAAATCAATTCTTCCAGGTTATCTTGAATCATTCTTTGAAACGGATTACTTCTTTTTAGAGATGGAGAAACGTCTTGAAGGGAGCGTTAGGAAGTGTCTATCTTATGAAGAACTGTGCAATATCCCCATTGCCGTTCCCGACTTGCAGATACAGAATAGAGTCGAACGCAAGATTCAGGTATTGAAGGACAAAATACGGCTCGAGGAATTGTTCAACAGACAGTTATTAACCCAAAAGCAATACATTCTCTCTCAACTGTTTATATAAACAGTTGGTTCAAGAGATAGAACTTCTGTCTGTTAAAATCATTGAGGATGTTATTCTCAAGTTCAAGTTTGTGATTAACAGTGGTAATCGTATCTCCTATCATATTCTGCTCTTCTTTGTTAGGCATAGAGAAAGCAATTTCCATGAAACCATCCATGCTTAGATTTCGACGAACAATGCTTGCTCCTTGTTCTGAAACAAGGGAATACTCCCAAAGCGCCTTCTTTGACTTCAGTAAAGACGCCACATAGCGACTATTGAACATAGGATTGATCGAGAAAACCTTGTAAGAAGGAGAGACAATGCCGATATCAAATTTGTCATTGTAATTGATATTACCCATCCACAAGTTTTGAGGACTAAGAACAATATCTCCTCGGCGAATGACCTTGTAACCTGTATTATCTGCGCTTGCTATTTCCTTATTGAAATAATCTCTTTGGGTGTAAATGCCAGAGACTGTTGAACTAAGAACTTCATGCTGGTTGTTCCTCATACTTTTTTCAATTCTCTCGATAAGAATATCAGATACGCGTACCGATTCTCCTTTCGATTGATAAAAGCATCTATCTTCTATCGCAGACTTTAGCTTTTTCAAATCCTCAATTACCTTGTTTTGGGTGACAATTCGTTGATTAAGTAAATCCAACAACCTAGTTATTTTATTCTGCTCCTCTAAGTCTGGGAAAACTACTGTATTATCAAGAACCTCGCTGTTTCCTATCTTCATGTCGTGCTTGGCACCTATGCGGACTATTGGCTTGAAATACCTATTCGTTCGCTGAGGACTGGTAAAGTAATGCTCGACAAACCGCCCGTTGACGTTCTCTCTATGATGATATACAGCATAAAGAGTGGACACAATCCCATCATTTCCAGAGTTATACTTTACAATACCGTAGGGATACTCTTTCAAAGGAGATTTAGTATACACAATGTTTCCTGTTCGTACAATATGATAATCAGCTACACTCTTGCCGGCGAAAGAACGTCCCAGAAGTTCAATCTGATTAACTATTCCACTATCACCTGATACAGAAAGGACATCAGACTTATTGAATTCACCAGCTCTATTCCTTTCTTTATTCTCATAGAGATATGTCGATAGCTTATTGCATACCCACTCTCCCTCAAACCCCGGGAATCTCAAATTCGGGACATTAGGTTTTGTATGTTTCTGAGTATCACTCATAACGATTGTCTGTCAGTCAAATTCTTGATTAGGGATTAGATGATGCCGAGTTCTTTGAGGTACACGTCAATCTGGGCATCTAGTTCGGCTCGCTTGGCTTCGAGTTCCTTGATTTCTTTCATCACAGCCTTGATGTCAATCTCTTCTTCCTCTTCGAAGGTATCAACGTAGCGCGGGATGTTGAGGTTGTAATCATTGTCCTTGATCTCCTGGAGCGTAGCACAATGGCTGTACTTCTCAATCTCCTTACGCTCCCTGTATGTGCTAACAATCTTATCAATGTGCTCCTGACGCAGCTTGTTCTGGGTCTTGACCTTCTCAAACTCTTTGCTGGCATCGATAAATAGAATGTTGTCATCTTCCTTGCGGCACTTCTTCATCACCAGAATACAGGTGGGGATGCTGGTGCCATAGAAGATGTTGGCCGGAAGACCAATGATGGCGTCGATATAGTTTTTCTTCTCAATCAGGAACTGACGAATTTTGCCTTCAGCAGCTCCGCGGAAAAGAACACCGTGAGGAGCTACGCAAGCCATTGTGCCACCATCATTTAGGTGGTAGATCATGTGCAGGATGAAAGCGTAGTCTGCCTTGGATTTTGGGGCCAGAACACCGGCCTTGCTGAAGCGGTCATCGTTGTTGAACTTGGCATCGGCCGACCATTCCGCAGAGAACGGAGGATTTGCAACCACCGCGTCAAACTGGCGGTCGCCAAACTCATCTTTCTCAAGTGTATCACCGTTCTGGATGTCAAAGTCCTTATACTTGACTCCGTGAAGCAGCATATTCATGCGAGCCAGGTTGAAGGTCGTAGGATTCTTTTCCTGACCAAAGATTTCATCTGCATTACCGCCCCGGGCTGTGCGGAGCAGCAATGATCCACTACCACAAGTAGGGTCATATACTGTCTTGAGACGAGTCTTACCTGTAATGACTATCTCTGAAAGAATCTGACTAACTTCCTGTGGAGTATAGAACTCACCGGCTTTCTTGCCGGCGCCAGCAGCAAACTGGCCAATCATATACTCGTAAGCATCGCCAAGAATATCTATATCCTGAGCATCGTCTAAACCAAAATCTATGCCATTAAGGGCTACAAGGACATCGCTGATGAGTTTATTCTTATCATCGGCCGTCTTGCCTAGCTTCGGCGAAGCAAGATCTATATCAGAGAATAGACCACCGAAATCATCACCGCTCTCGTGGCCAATGGTGCTGTCCTCAATTTTTTTGAGACTGCGCTCCAACTGAGGTAGTATGTTCTCCTTGTGACAGATGCTTGATATGATTGAAGAGTACAGAAATTCCGGCTCAATGAAGTAACCCAGCTCATCCATACAGATACGTTGAATCTCAGCCTTAAGTTCTGAGTCATGTGAAGCCCACGCCTGCTTGAAAGTGAGATTATCTTCGCTGAGCTGGTCATCGATGTACAACTCTATTTTCTCGGACAGGTACTTGTAGAAGATGAAACCGAGGGTAAAATACATAAAGTCCCCGGCGGTCATATTCCCTCTAAGTTTGTTGGCGACATCCCAGAGCTGGGTGCGCAACCTCTGTTGTAATTCTTCGCTCATAATATGCTACGGTTATTCCCAATTAAACAGTTCTATTATTTCTCTCATTTTTCCAATAATACGACGAACAGTTTCACTACGTGCAAGCAATCCCATTTTCTTTTTGCGTACTGCCTCTTGAATAATTTCCGGTTTCTCGCGACCCAAGTAGTCATACTCAGACATGAATTTTCCAAGAGCTTCAGGGTCCACATCTTCCTCAATAGCCAACTCCTCAACAGCCTGGGTCTTTTTCTCAATAATATAATTCCTGAGACGCGTTTCAAGGTCGATGGTGCCGTCCGCTTTGGCTCGTTCAAAGCCTTCTTTATCTGAATCCACATTTGCCATGATAAAGCCATCAATTAGACGAGTCTTTTTGCGCATTGTGGCATCCTTGATCATGGTGTCAAGAATCTCCTGCCGTTTTTCCTCATAATTTGCGTCTGACGGATTCAGGTTATTGATGAGCGACAGGATGTATGCAACGTTAATGACATCACTATGCAACAACTCCAAACAGAAGTCTATATCCTCCAGGCTCGTATCACCATATTGTATTTCAGGTTCCTCTATTCCATCGATCTTTTCCGATTGATCTTCCCTAACGAAGCCCACAGTCATGTCCAGGTATTTGGAACGGTAGTCATTAAAATCCTGATCTGACAAAATAAAGCCAGGATCATCTGCATCAAAATCTTCATATATCTGAATCTCAGCTCGCTTTTTTATGATGTCACGGAACGCAAGCAGAAAATTCTTCTTATCATACTCACTTTTAAGAGCATCGACGATATCAAGTGTAGGAAACTTCTGTAGGAAAGCTTCACTTAACTCATTAAACTCTCTCTTTACCTGCTTATACTCAGGGCGTTGAACACCCACATTGGGGTCACCATCGCAAAACAATTTAAGGGACTCATCGACCTTAGTCTTTAAATCTCTGAAGCATAATATTTTACCAAAACGCTTCTTCTCATTCAGGATACGATTGGTACGGCTGAAAGCCTGAAGCAGGCCGTGATACTCAAGATTTTTATCTACATAGAGAGTATTGAGCTTTTTGGCATCAAAACCAGTAAGGAACATACCTACCACAATGAGGAGATCTATGGGCTCCATACCCTCCTTGCGCTTTTTCATACGCTCATTGATATCATCGTAGTATGCGCCAAAGTTATCTGTTGTGAATGCTGTACCGAAGTTGGCATTATAATCATCCATGATGGCCTGCAGTTCATCTGCCTGAACTGAGTCTGTCTCAAAGCCCTGATTCATTCCAGTCTTGGCATCATCCTGACTGGCATTAGCTGCATAAGTAAAGATGGCTGCTATCTTGATGTCAGGCTGCAGTGCTTTAAATATCTTGTAGTATTTAAGAAGCATGGGGACAGACTGGACTGCGAAGAGGGCATTGAACTCACCGTCAAAGGTTGACTTACGGAAGTTATTGACGATGAATTCCGCAATAGTCTTCATACGGACTTCACTTTGTTCATTGGCATCAAGCTTGCCTTGATAATACTCAACCAGGAAACCAAGTACATTCTCATCAGCTATGGCATCCTTGATCATATACTTATGAAGACATTCGCCAAAGACCTCATAGGTGGTGATATCCTGTTTGGCATTCTCCGGGAAAATTGGCGTGCCGGTAAATCCGAATATCTGTAAGTTACGGAAGAAATTGACGATATTGCGATGGCACTCACCAAAATGACTGCGGTGACACTCATCAAATATCATTACAAATTTCTTGTCACGCAGTTCCTGAATACGTTTATTGTAGAAGTCCTTCTTAATTGCTGTGTTCAGTTTCTGGATGGTGGTAAGGATAATTTTCTTATCTGAGTTAAGGCGCTTGACCAACTCATAAGTATCATCAGTTCCATCAACTGCGCCAGGCTCAAAAGCCTCATACTCACTCTTGGTCTGAGTGTCCAAATCGTGACGATCAACAACAAAGAGAACTTTATCAATGCCGTCCAGTTCTGCCACAAGCTGGGCAGTCTTGAAAGATGTAAGTGTCTTACCTGCTCCGGTGGTGTGCCAGATGTAACCGTTTTTGTTGGTGTTTTGAACCCGGTCAAGAATCTTTTCCACAGCATAGTATTGGTATGGACGGAGCACCATCAGACATTTGTCTCCTTCGTGCAATACAATGTATTTTGAGATAATCTTACCCAGAACACATTTATCGAAGAAATGGTAAGCAAACTGGCTAAGATCATTTACGGGCTCATTGTTTATCAGTGTCCAATTAAATGTAAACTTGTAGCCACAATTGGGATTGTTGGCGAAATAGCGTGTGTTAACGCCGTTTGAAATCACAAATATCTGGATGTAATCAAACAATCCATGGAATGAAGTTTTGGAATATCGCTGTACTTGGTTGTAGGCCTGCTTTAATTCAACGCCACGCTTCTTAAGTTCAATCTGAACCAGAGGAAGGCCATTGACAAGGATAGTTACATCATAACGACATAATTTTCGCCCTTCTGTCGTAATTTGATTGGCTACTTGAAATTCATTCTGACACCAGTGATTCTTGTTTATGAACTCCACCCAGATACGATTTTGTCCATCCTCTGTTTCCAGTGGGTAAAGATCACGGAGTTTCTTGGATTTCTCAAAGAGTGTACCCCCTTCAAGGTATATACAGATCTTCTCAAATTCCTTGTCTGTGAATGCAGTCCTTCCAATGCGCTCAAGAGCCTTTGCGTTATGCTTCTCCAGCTGTGCCTTAAAGTTCTTGTAAAGATTGTCCTCCTCCTTGATATGGACATATTCATAGTTCATATCTTTCAGAGTTGCAATCAATCCATTTTCAAGAGATTGTTCGCTTTGTGCTGTCATTTCTTCTTATTACGATGCCCCTGGCAAAATACTTAATTCCGCAAAAATAATTAATTTCCGCCATTACTCAACCCTACCATGTGCAAAAAAAATAATCTAGACCCTTTCTCAAATAGCTCAGACTATAAGCACTCAAAGCAACCACACCCTCCCCAAAATGATTCGAAGCATCCTAGCTCCGTCTGCGGCCTGGCTGCGGTATAAATCCGGCGGACTGGTGGCGAAGCACTGTTTTCTTCTGTGCTGAGCACCAGTCCCCGGATTTCAGCGGTCGGCCGCAGGAATTGGACATCTCAGAATCTTTCGCTAATTTGGCAGCTCGAAAAATGGATCACCACTATGAAACTAAAGAAACGCAAAATCAAGTATGCTGCCATATTCCTGGTCTGCTGGTTCGCCTTGTTGGTACTTCTGGTAGACGGCATCGTAAAATTCCAAACCCTGGTTGATCTGGTCGGGTCGTACGCACTGGTCGAAACCATCTTGATACTGTTGGTCATCCTGCCGACAGTGGCGGTTTACATCTTCACCAAAGAGAAATAGCCTTCACTTGCCCACTCCAAGACATCGAAGCAGCCCGGGGAAGAGATTTCGCCGAAACTTTTCCCCCACCCCCACAATCCGCATCAAAGAAGTCTTGAATCGCCTCACGATATACCTTCGATATTGCTACCATTAACCCACGATATTGCCACCATTAACCCACGATATACCCACAGCCTTTTTATTCACTTCCGTTAACAGGAAAATTCGGCCGATTATGGTCGTCAGACGAACCATGCATCGGTTTCCTGTAAGTGGAAAATTCAGCAATGAACTGCAACAACTGCAACGCAACGCTTCAGGCAGCGCCTAGCCAGTGTCTAGCCAGCGCCTAGGCAGGGTGCAGGCAGGGTGCAGCCATACCCTTTTCAGCGATATGCGTCGCTCAAACCGCAGGCATATCGCTGGCATATCCCTGCCATATCCCTGCCATATCGCTAGCAGTACCGAGAAAATGCTTCGGTTGTCAACCTTTTCAGGAATACTGTCAACGGTGATGACGCAGTGGTTGTTTTGCAGGGATTAGAACGACTATCTCCAATCTTCTCGATAAATTCCGATTTGTCTGTTTACACTTCTATCTTTTTAATCACCTTGGCTGGAACACCACCAACAATGATGTTCGGTTCTACATCCTTTGTCACCACCGCACCAGCAGCTACTACGGCTCCATCGCCGATGGTTACTCCAGCAAGAACGGTGGCATTGGCTCCAATCCATACGTTTTTGCCGATGTGAATTGGTGCATAGCTCATGCTCTGACGCTTGGCTGGGTCAAGGTCGTGATTGATGGTTGCCAGCACGACGTTGTGACCTATGAGTGCACCCTCGTCGATGGTGATGCCGCCCTGATCTTGGAACTTGCAGCCCATGTTGATGAAGACTCGCTCACCAACGATAGTGTTCTTGCCGCAATCGGTATGAAACGGAGGGAACAGGCCTACCGTCTTGGGTACCTCACGTCCCCAAAGCTGTTCCAGCAAATCGTGCAGCTGCTCTGGTGTATGATACTTGCCGTTAATCTCTGCTGTTATCTTCAGTGCCTCCTGCGACAGCTGATGAAACATCATGTGGACATCACCACCGCCAACGACAGGCTTGCCTGATGCCATGTAATCACGAAATTCTTGTATTGTCATTGTTCTTTATTTCCATTTACCACATCTAAATCAATCTAATACAGACAAATACTTTGAGCGAATAGCCTTTGGGAGTTTCGATGCAATGAGTTGGTATGACTCTTTAATCAACCCCTTTACTATTGCTTCGTCCATTTCTTCATAATATACGTCGCTCCAGTGCGTCTTGTTCCAATGATAGGCAGGTGTCACAGTAGAGAATTGTTCTCTAAGTTCGATATTTCTGTCTGGAGGTAACTTCAAGGCAATTCTTGAAGCACCGTCCTTCATATCATACCAGCCACCGCCTAACCATAGGCAGACGAATATCTTTCCTTCCAAGCGGAAATTAAGGATATCTTCACCAAACGCCTGGTCTTCGGTCACTCCTGGAAGTGACAACGTGTACTCTCTGACCTCTTCTATATTCACACCCAATCAAAGTTTGTATTATCGGCACCAATTTCAAAATGGTATTTGGCAATGCCTAAATCCATCTTTGTATAGCCAATCATTGAGAATCCTTTCTTTGCTCTCACTTGATGGCGATTGTTACTTGTACCGACATACTCAAACGAAAATTTCTGCTGGTTTACGGCTGTTGGAGCAAGCAGGGCTGCTTCAACTCCCTTCTTGAACCATGACGGAGTGATGTCACTTGCATTGCTCACTTGCTCGACGGTCTTGATTTTATGGCTGACACCTTGTGTCTCACCATAACCGATGGCAATATAACAAGCAATTTTCTCGTCTTCGCCAAGCTCATACGTTCCTGGCACCTTCGAGTAGGAGAGACCTACCCAACAGGTGTTTAATCCAAGTGTCTGAGCCAATAACACCAGATGTTCACCACAGTAGCCAATACGTTCATCAATATCTTCGGCTTTCTTTCCTGCCATGACAATATAGTTGTTGGCATTACGGAACTTCCCATATTTGGCCATAGTTCCTTGGAATGCCTTTGGCTCGTTAAGGATCAACTGCATATGCAGCTTGCCTTCACGATTCAGGACAACAATCTGCTCTTCCAGTGCCTTTACTACATCATCTGCCAAAGGCTCGTTTTTATATGCCCTTACACTATGCCGGGCTTCAATAGCTTCTTGTAGTGTCATTGTTTGTCTTCTTTGATAATCGGGTTCTTCCTTTCGTTCCATTTCTTGATTGGGCCAGAATGTGGGCCACGATTTAGTGTTATGCCATATTTGCGCAGGATCCTGAAGATACCAATGACAAGACGTCCTTGTAGTGGTTCTCGTCTGCTATGTACTTGATGAAGCTCATTTCAACTGTTTACCGTCTGAGAATGCTATGCCAACAGTCTTTCCCAACTGAATGTAAGTATGATGTACTGGGTCGAATGTGATAAGTTTCATTTTATCTACATCTGGCTTTCCATCTTCTGCCAGGTACTTTTCATCACAGAGGATATTGACGATTTCTGCAACGAGATAATAGCCTGTCTCGCTTTCGTCTATCTTCTGCTTAACCCGACATTCGAGCGTCATTGGGAACTCCTTGAACACAGGAGCATTGACATTGGGAGCTTTCTCAATAGTCCAACCGGTCTTTTCCATCTTGTCTGGTGTGTTCCTGCCGCTTACGATACCTACATAGTCAGAAGCTATCATGGTGTCAGCAGTAGCGAAAGTAACCGTAAATTCAGGGTTTTCAGCAAGATTGTCGGTTGTAGCATGAGAACTAAGAGAGATAATGATTTCGTGCATATCCCACTGACCACCCCAAGCTGCATTCATTGCATTGGGCTTACCGTTCTTATCATAAGTGCCGAGAATCAGCACGGGTTGTGGCAGTAGCCACGCTGTAGACTTAAAACTTTTCATATTGTTTTTGATATTATAAAATAGACTATTAATGCGAGTTGAACAATGATAATAACTGGGACACCATACTTGAACTCCTTATGCTGGGTTTTATGATGCCAGACTTTCATTCCTAACCAAGCTCCGATGCTTCCACCAAGTACAGATAAGCCCAATAATGCAGTCTCTCTTATGCGCCACTTGGAGTTCTTAGCTTTCCACTTGTCGATACCGTACATGAAGAAAGTGACCACGTTAATGACAACGAGGTAGATAAGAACTACATGTAGATGTTTCAGTGGTATCATCTGTTCGCTAAATTCCGATTTATCGAAGCAAAGTTACACATTTTCGGTGACATGCTTGCATATCTGTCCCGCCTGGTACCAGCAGCACATCTCGAAGATTATTCGTACCTTTGCTCCCGGAGGTCTGATGCCAGACTTCTATTGTTAACACCCGGTGCGCCCCTGCTGCCATGCGGGGACGCACCTTTACTTTTTTTGTCCCCCGAAGGACTTTTTCACGAAAAAAGTTTGGAGCCTCAAAAAATTCGGGGACAGCAGGGGGACAAACGTGAAAAGGTCAAAAAGTTAAAGTATTTATTTACAATAAG
>Ga0208297_1002523_pt1 | contig 10393 bp, 8 predicted proteins | sample LMS_cellobiose_e_FD_187367 | JGI IMG/M metagenome (GOLD analysis project Ga0208297, IMG submission 187367) | Rumen-fistulated moose microbial communities from Alaska, USA - LMS_cellobiose_enrichment (SPAdes) (version 2) | ecosystem: Host-associated > Mammals > Digestive system > Stomach > Rumen... | reverse complement strand
GAATTTATCTGGAATCTTTGCAAAGAAATGTCGTGATCCTGTCCTCTTTCCTGAGTTTATTTGTCCTTAATGCATGTTCCCCTCCTCTTTGCCGCGCTTGACAAAACTTTGAAAATCAAGTATATTTTTTACGGTAATTTAATTGGGAGAAGCAGTATGAAAAAGATCGGCAAAACCACCCGGATCACGGGACGGCAGCTGACCGATATACTTCGGCGCGAGATCGTGGAACATTCGGTCTCTCCCGGCATCCAGCTGCCGACCAGCCGGGAGCTGGCACTGCGTTTCAGGGTTTCCGCCAAAACGGTTGACCGGGCCCTGCGCAATTTGGCCCAGCGAGGGATGGTTGAGCGGGTACCCGGCCGCGGAACTTTTGTTAAAAACAATCGTCCAGAAATTGCACGCAACCGGATCGCGGTGATATACCTTTATCATAACACACCACTGGAACCGGAACTGCATTATGCTGCCTATGAATATTTTGAAGCGAAACTAATTGAGTCATTGGAATCGGGAGGCTATCATGCCGACCTGATTAGGGTAAACCGCGACGAATTCAAACTCGGGATCCTGCCTGCCGTCAATTTCCGCAAATACGATGTGATCATTTCCACCTGTCACGATGAAGCATGGCGCGACCTGCTGCTGAACAATTCTCCGGTTCCTGTCATATTCTCCAACGATGAAGTGTCCCGTCCGGGAGCATTTCATCAGGCTTATTATGATTTTTTGCCGGGATTCCGCAGTCTGTGGGAAGCAGCCTTGAAAAGTCATTTCCACCGGTTCGTTGTGATTACATGCGCCGAACATAATTGCGATCGTCTTCAGAGCCTCATGGATTCGGCAAGGAAAATGAATATCCCCGCATCAGGCATCCGTACCTTCTCTCACCGTGCCAAGTTGATCGATTCTCCCATGCTCGCAGGCATTAAAGGAGCTGATTATATCATGAAAAACAACTTGCTGGATCATTTGATCATCACACCCAGCGATTTTATCGCATGCGGGCTCCTGGAGGAATTTGCCAATCACGGGCTGACTGCGGGTAAGGATTATTTTCTCATCAGCTACGACAATACCGAATCGCGCAGTTTGTCTCTGAAAATGGGACTTACCAGCATAACCCATCCGCTTGAGGCTATGATCGAAGCTTTGGTGCGGATCGTCGAAAATCTGCTCCGCTGTCCAAACGGCGGCAAGTATTACTGTTCGTATCAGGTTCCGGCCAACGAACTGGTGTTCCGAAGGAGTTTCCCCGATCCGGATACAAAATACGTCCAATCAAAAACGAATAGCAGAAATAACCAACCAATAGAGGAGACAAAAAAATGAAAAAAACAACCGTTCCCGAGAGTGACCGCCGGATGAAAGGATTTACATTGATAGAACTCTTAGTCGTGATTGCGATCATAGCCATCCTGGCTGCCCTGCTTCTGCCGGCGCTGGGAAAGGTGAGACAGGTCGCTGTCGGTGTACAATGCCTCAACAATCAGAAACAAACCGGGCAGATTTTTATGATATATACTCAGGATTTTAATGGCTGGCTGATGCCACCTCTGCGTAAAGAAGGCTCAATATCTTGGTGTAATCTGATTATAGATACAGGCTACCTCCGGCAGCATAAGGAATACATTTCCGGACAAAGCGTTCATCTCAGTCCGGTCCTCAAATGTCCAGCCACGCAATTGATAGACGATGCAAGTGCAGCATACGGACTCCGCGTTTATAATCAGGAAAGTGCCCGGCATATCCGGCTTGGTCAAATGAACCCTTACCTGTCCTATGCTTCTGCGCCGTACAACGCATCTCCTTCCTTGAAATGGAAATCTCCGCAGGAAATGATCTTGCTGGGGGATACCCTTTTTCGGGCATACAAAACAAATAAAGGATATTTTAAACAACATTACTGCATGGATGATACCAATTATGCCGATAGTGCAAGAGGATTACCGCATTTCCGGCACAATGGTAAATGTAATATTCTTTTTGCAGACGGTCATGTTACCGGAATTCTTCCTGCCGGCTTGACTGATTCTGTAAGAAAGACTTGGACGTGGTTCAACAAGGTCAATATAACACAGGGGTTGCACCCGTAATTTTTTTACGAGGAGAAATTGTAAAATGAAAAATTTGTTAAATGGTCTGTTCATTTTCGCAGCGGTATTTAGCTTGAGTACAACGGTGAAAGCGCAGATAAAAAAAATGTTCAACAGCAAAGTTGAGATTGCAGGCGGTAAAGAAGTTTTCAAGAGCGGCGAGACTATCCCTCTGAAGATTACAACGGAATATCCGGATTATTATCAGCTCACCGGTTGGAGAGTCATTGGATACGTACATGCACTCCCTGCGAATTTTGCAAAAATAACAAAGCAAAAAGTCGTCGCCGACAAAGATCCAAAATGGTCTGCGATCCATTTGAAATTCTGGACATGGCTGCCGATTGAAAAACGTTCCGGGAAAGAAATCGATGGGAAATTCAGTACGAAAGGATTTCCTCCTGGAGATTAACAGTTGAATGTCACTGTTCTATTCCAGGGAAAGAACAAAGCGGAAAAACACAAGGACGTCTATAACTCTGCCTCATTCATTTTTACATTGGAATAGTACTTGAAAGGTCAGAAAACTCCCTGCGATGAAAACAATACTGCTCTTTATAAAGGTTATACTGCTGCTTATGGTGGCAGTTATGCCGCTGAACGGACAGGAAATCAATATTCCATTGAAAAAAACAACTCCGGTCATCGATGGCGACCTTTCCGATGCGGTTTGGAAAGATTTGCACTGGCACAGTGATTTTACATTGCTGCTCAAGCAATCCCTTGCTCCGGTTCAGACCAGATTCAAATGTTATCATGACAGTCATTATATTTATTTTGCAATAGATTGCGATGAACCGCAGATGGCAAAGTTGCGGTGCAAACCATACAAGACCAACGCAGGGAAACAATACGCCAACGATTCAATTGAGATCAGTCTGGTCCCCGATGCAAAGTTGATGTGCTTTTATAAAGTTGTGATCGATTCCAACGGCACGTACAGTGATTATCTGGGGCAGGATGACAACACGGACCGGAACAATTATATCTTTAACGGATTATGGCGCAGCAGCGCAAAAGTCGGCGTGAAGCACCATAAAGACAAGTATACGGTGGAAGTTGCCATTCCTTTCGGGTCGATGGATTTCATTGCATCAAACAATGACAAGTGGCGGATTAACGTCAGCAGAAATCGCTGGTGCGGAAAGCGCGAAGAATTATCAAGTTTTGCCCCGATCCCCAAATATACACACGCCATGCCGTCTGCATTTCGTAAAGCAACAGTGGAAAAATTTAAAAATGAGGATTACCTTTTTGATATTGAGGCTTTCAAGGGGAAAGTCCTGCGGGAAAATGACAACCAGCATTATAAGATGACTGTCATGATCCACAATAATACGCCCTCTTTCCGGATTCTACGCATGAATTGTGTATTGACAGATACCAAGACTGGTAAAATCTTCAGTACATCCTCAAGAATGACCGTAACCGGGCGTTCATTCCGGAATCATTCCGTTATTGCGCAGAACATTCCGAACGGGGAATATATTTTGACTTGGGACCTTTTCAGCAACTGCGCCGAACAGTTTTTAATCAAACGGCTTATTCTTCCCGTAAAAATAGAATATATCCCACTGCGGATTACATTGAAACGCCCCGCATACCGTAATACTATTTATCGCACGATGAAAGATAAGATCATCGAAGCAGACATCGCACTACAGGAGATCTCAGCAAAAGAAATATCAGTTCTTCTCGAAGGGAAAAATTACAAAAAAAGTAAAAAACTTCTTTGCCGTGAGTCGATTAATACCGTTATTTTCAATGGTGCAGAACTACAGGATGGAGAATATACACTGATTGCTGAAGCAATTCAGAACAACAAAAAGCTTACAGCCAAAGCACGGATCCAGGTTTTGCCTTATCAGAAGGGGGAAGTCTTTCTGGACACACGCGGCGTCCCCCATGTTGATGGCAAAGAATTTCTTTCTTTCGGTTGGTACGCCGGAAACGCACCGAAACAGCCGTATTACAACACCATATTGAATATCGCAAAATTTTCAAAATTGCCTCAGGCAGTCGCAACAGTCAAAAATGCTTTTGAACAATATAACCTGCGCTCCATAGTCTTTCCCTTCCAGGATCTGGGCGGATACAACGATTGGCGCTGGGTTATATTCAAGGATCCGGATACCCGGAAAAAGAGACTGACTCCGCTTCAGAAACAGAAAATTCGCGAATTCATCAACGGGATCAAGGATCAGGAAGGATTGCTTGGATATTATATGGCAGATGAACCGGAATGCAGGGATGGCAATCCCGCATGGTATGAAGAAGCGTATGCACTTATCCGGGAACTGGATCCTTATCATCCATGTTTTATGCTCAACTGGGGAACCTCCGGCGTAAGTAAATATTATAAGGCATGCGATATTCTGATTCCAGACTGTTATCTTCAGTATTTTGAAGATGGGTCCACGGCAAAAAACCGCTGGATGCCTTCTGATTATGCGAAATTCACAACTGCTCTGCGTCCGTCATGGCAGATGCCTTTGGCAACTGCATGGCCCGATCTTTCCAGAGACGGCAAATTGAAAGGGATACCGCCTTCTGTATTTGACTTTCGCAGTCAGGTATTCCAGGCGTTTGCCCATAACGTCAAGGGGATCAATTACTATATCTGGTATGAAAGTCAGAAATATACTTCTGCTGTTACCACTCCGCCCGCCATCGGCAAACTCCTTCAGGAAGCGGCACCATATCTGCTGGAAAATTCTCTCCCGGACGGTGTAAAAGTTACGACAGTGCCTCATGATACCAGGTTTCAGACCGGACTGAAGATCCATGAAAACAAACTGTGTTTGATCGCAGTCAATACATCCATGAAAAACCTTTCTGTCACATTCAATATAAAAACAAATCATACCGGCATTATTTATCCGGAAGGAGCAAAACGTAGCATCAAAGTTATCAACGGTGTTTTTAACGATACATTTCTGCCGAATGAATCGATCCTGTATTTTACGGATAAAACGCTTGCAGAAAAATTCATCCCCGGCAGAGAACTTGATGCTGCAACACAGAAAATTCGACAGGAAAGAAAGAAAAAAGGAAATCTCGTTGCCATGGGGGAAATGTGTTCAATCGATTATAAACGGTTCTATAAAAAACAATTCATTCCAGGTATGCCAGTTATTACAGCTTCCAGTGAGAGTATATCTTACGTAACGTACCGGACCGGGTCTCTTTATTTCCTGGTTGATGGACTAATTGAACCGGCAAGAATGGAATTTACCTGGACACCTCTCCCCAAGGATAAACAGCCTTTTGTACAATTTGCTCTGGCAAAGAAATCAAAAGTAAGCAAAGTCATACTTTATACCCCTTACGGTAATTTGCGCAGAGGATTTATTACAGTAAACAACAAAGATTATCCTTTTGACAACCATAGAAAAGAAAACATCATCACTGTAAAACTTCCGATAAATATTGTTACGGATACGGTCCGAATCACTTGCCGAAAATTTGAATATGCTGGAAAACTTGGTTTGAAATCCCGTTTATTGACTGAGGTTGAAATATATTAACAGGATGTGATTGCCACGAACCCCACTCGAGCTTGTCTATCAACAAGTCCATGTTATGAGCCAAAAGACAGCCATCGACGAAATAACATAAAATTCCATCGATGAGGTTTACTTATGATTTGGCATTTGTACTATAAGTCAGCAAAGACTTGAAAAACTGGTGTTTCGCATTACTTTATTGTTGACAAACAGGCAGGCTATGAAGCAGATGTCGGAACAGTCATTGAACGAGAGGTGCATTCAATGACGCATTGACAAATACCGGCTGCGGAAAGCTGCCCTTTTTTTAATTGCTATTCCAGCAAATTTTATTCTGCAGAAATTTTAGCATTGTTTCCGTCGTAAGTCAGCGGTCTTTTCAATGTGCAGATATGATCCATTGCTGCTAAATATTCGGCAATGGATGAAAAGAGAGGCTTGTAATCATCAACGATCTCTTTTGCACGTTGTCCGTTGTTTTCCAAAAGCACACAAGCGATTGATGCCTGAACAACAGCAGGATCAAACACTGCATATTCCGGATAGGTAACTTGGCAATCCACCGCATGTCCAGTTCCGCTTATACCCGTTGTAAAGGGTTGGATCACAGGCATGACAGCGCCGACATTACCCATATCTGTTCCGCCGCGGTTTCGAATTTTTCTACTCCGATCGAAAATGACATTTTCTTCGCCGAAAAGATCACATCCGACTTCGTAAGCGACATTTTGAAAGTCCGGGCAATCGCAGTCCTTTTCCGGGATATACATTTCAAGATCTTCGATTTCGACTTCTGCACCCACTGCAAGTGCACCTGCAGTGTATGCTCTGTTGATTTTTTCGTTTATATCTTTCAAAACCCGGTAATCACAAGCGCGGACATTGGATTCAATGACCACCTTGCCGGGTATGTATTGTGGGGTGGTGCCGGCTTCGGTGATAACGGAGGCGTTCCGGATAAGACAATCTTCCGGGAAAACTTCGCGCAGTGCGTTAATAGCGGTTGTTGCGACATGCATAGCAGAAAGCGCATTTACACCGCCAGCGGGGTATGCTCCGCTTTTATTTTGACTGCCGTAACAGGTAACTCTTTTTGCAATAATGCCATTGGTTCCCGGGGCAATGCGGAGATTATGATTTGATCCTGTATCTGTATGGATCATCATAGCAAGATCGACTCCGTCAAAAAAGCCTCTGCGCATAAATTCTCTTTTCCCTGAAATGCTTTTCAAAATACCTGCCGCTTTCATTGCGGATCTATCGCCAAGTTCGATCAATTCTTCTGCGGGCACAGCCATGATACGTATTTTTCCGCAGAGCTCCTGAATGATTTCAGGATCATTCAATACCGCAGCGACACCGAGGAGGGCAGCGGATTGACAGTTGTGACCGCAGGCGTGAACCGCTCCTGTTTCCGGATCGCTTTCCGGGTGTTCCGATAAAATGATGCTGTCCAGTTCAGCGATAATGGCAGTTGTCGGACCATCTTTTCCAGTATCAATATCGAAGAAAAAACCGGGGATATTCCCCGCCTCCACCGGAATGAATCCCAAGCCGGAATATTTTTTCCTGAGATAATCGTGAGCAATCCACTCTTTGAAGCCGGTCTGCGGGTGAGCCCAGATATATCTTTCCGCCTCGAACATCATTTTTCTATATTTTTCCATTTTCCGGGAGATGATGTCCGGCCATTTGCTGTTTTTCTTTTTCATCGTGGTCATCACTTCAATTTTTTCAAGGTTTCTGCTTAAATATGGATCATACCTGAAGCCGCAAGAATGACTTCATGGACTGTGTAATCGTGAACGCGGGAGTATTCGTCTTTTTTCTCGCCTCTGATCATTGCTGCGAAATCCTGCAGCTGAGATTCATAGCGATCCTGAACAGGGCCGAATTTCAGAGTTCGGACGCCGGATTTGAAGTCCCCGAAATCCTCTCTCAATGCAAAACGGACCTCGATTTCATTTCCATCATAGCGTTCGACCGGTGAAAATTCAAGTGATCCATTTGTTCCGCCGATCCGGAGACGTCTTCTCATTCCCCAGTCGCGGCTGCATACGGTGACAATGGCTATTGCGTGAGGGTATTCCAGTATGGCAACACAGTTGTTTCGCGATTTGTCACCCGGACATGCCGATTTCAGGAAGGAATGAACATGTTCCGGACGCCCCAGCATTGCAACAATATAATCAATCAGATGGCATCCCAGATTGAACATGATACCGCCTTTGAAACTTGCAAGATAATGCTGGTTGTATTCATCTCCTCCATAACAATGATTCATATCGGCCTGGATCTCAAAAACATTTCCCAGCATTCCGGTTTTTATGGCTTGGATGGCAAACCGGATGGCAGGATTTCCCCGGAACATATAGCCCATTTGGAATGGCAGATTTTGTTTTTCGCACAGATCCAACAGTTTTTTATACGCTGGAAGATCTTCGCCGCAGGGCTTATCAACATGCACGGGGATCCCCCGTTCTGCAAATTTCGTGGCGACAGGCACGAGATCCAGGTTCGGGACTTCGATCAGTACTCCGTCCGGGTTTTCCTCATTCAACGCTTGATTCAGAGTGATAAACCGTTCCTCTTTATAGGAATCAAATTCATTTGCACCGACAAAACGCGGCGTCAGAGCAAATTCACGGTCATCCACCATGCCGATCACCTCAAAGGTATCCTTCATGCTTTTCAAAGTTGTGAATTTTCCGAGAGCGTGCTCATGAGAGACACCGACCTGAATCATCCGGAGTTTTTTTTTCATTTTTATATTCTTCTTATTTTACCATATTCCAATCAAGCAATACGCCTAGGGGCGGATTTTTGGAGGTTGCAAGTTCTGCATACAGGGATTCTGCTTCTTCAGGCGATACCGTTTTACCGATCAGCGGAGCCGCACGCAATCTGCCTGCTTTCAACAGTTTGAGATATGTCCGGCAGTCATCGGATGCAGTCCAAGCCCCGGGCCTTGATTCGAGTTTCGGCCGTGTTTGTGTATGACATCCGATCAAGTGGATGCCGCGCCGGTGTACATACTTGTAGTAATTAATGTATTCATCGGATATTCTGGTGCAGCCGAGCAATGCAATCCGCCCTTCATACGCAACATATTCCAGTGCCTGCTGAAGTGCAGAAATGTATCCCGTTACTTCAACGACAGCCTCCGGTCCTTTTCCGTCTGTTGCGTCCTTGACTTTCTGAATAAATCCGGGATCACTCGGATCAAAAACCAAATCGGCACCGAGTTTTTTCGCAAGCGCCCGCCGTTCCGGTGAAAAATCGCATGCCGTCACGGGATACGCCCCGGAAATTTTTGCAATCTGGACGGCAAACAATCCCAGCAAACCGAGTCCGGCGACCATGACAGCTTCCCCCACTTCGATCTGCAGTTTCCGAATGCTCAAAAGCGGGAACGTAGCAAGAAAAGCGAAAGACGCCTCTTTCAAATCCACGCCATCCGGAACCGGGATCACTGCCGTCTCTCTTATTTTTGTGTAAAGACAGTGCGAGGCATTGTTGATCAGGATCCTGTCTCCGGAACCAAATTTCCGGACGTCGCTTCCTACCGCGACAATATGTCCTGCCCCACTGTATCCTGGATAGACGGGGAACCCGCTTTCAGTGCCCCAAGTATTCGGCAAGGCTTTGTAATATGCTACTTCTGTTCCTGCGCTGATGACATCCCAGTCCATTTGTGCGAGGATCTCATCCGGCTTCAGTGTTTGATCCATTGGTTCTGTTCTGAAGGCTGCTTTTTCCGGCGCCGGCAAAATAATTCTTTTATTCTCCATGATGATTGCTCTTTCTTAAACCTGTGAAGACTTTTGCTTGAATTTAATTCCCGCTATATACTGTCTTTTAGCAGTTTTTTCAACCTTGCAATTTCTTTCGGTTTCTCCCAATTGAATTACCGTAAAAATATACTTGATTTTCAAAGTTTTGTCAAGCGCGGCAAAGAGGAGGGGAACATGCATTAAGGACAAATAAACTCAGGAAAGAGGACAGGATCACGACATTTCTTTGCGAAGATTCCAGATAAATTCCAGATATACGGTCCAAGATGCCTTGACTTTTACCGCTTTTGATGTTATATTGCCATGGTGTCGGCAATTGAGCACGAATTGCCGACACCATGAAAAAGATGCGATTGGAATTGATTTGTTGCACACAACTGTTATGATTCACATCTTGGTGAGGGTTCGAATCGAATTTTTCGCCCCATATTGGGAAAAGTGCTTTTAAAAAACGTTGCGTCTCTCACTCGAAATCGGCGATTTCGCCGATTTCAAGTGAGACGGCTTTCCGGTCGGCACGGCTCAAGCCGCTGCTGAACTGCAAACCATGAGGAGGAAGCATTTCGCCGAATACTTTTATCCAGCTTATTGTTCCGGACATAGTTGATTTGATGACTATTTGCTGGTGGCATGCTAAATCTCTGCTTTGCCGAACAGCTTACCTTACATCAAATTAAATATGGCCATGACAATAGTTCGGGAAAGGGGAGAAAAAACAGAAGCAGGGGGAACTATGCGCTCCACAATACAAATAAAAACAATCAGGCGTTGCCGCCAGTCAAATAATTCTTATTCGGAGCCAGTTCTGCCTGCTTCCTGACCAATAATATAGCACAGTTTCCGGAAAAATCAAGTCCGGAAAAAACAGAGGCAGCACTGAAGAATCATTTTTCTGCGGAAGAAAACTTTTTCTGTGCGGGAATTAATCATTTTTTTCGGACGATGGGATTGCCTCCGTTGCGAAACGGTGTATATTACGGTATAATTTTTCAGTTTT
>Ga0208297_1002514_pt1 | contig 10437 bp, 10 predicted proteins | sample LMS_cellobiose_e_FD_187367 | JGI IMG/M metagenome (GOLD analysis project Ga0208297, IMG submission 187367) | Rumen-fistulated moose microbial communities from Alaska, USA - LMS_cellobiose_enrichment (SPAdes) (version 2) | ecosystem: Host-associated > Mammals > Digestive system > Stomach > Rumen... | reverse complement strand
CGAAGATTCCGAAACATAATTGAGCACCACGGCCGCCAGATATTTCTCCTCGTTATGCAGGGTTTTGAAGAGTCCGGCAAAAGCGGGGACGCACTGTGGATTTTCTTTCAGCAGAAAATAGAAAAATGCCAGCTGGGGCAGCGGATTGAAATTGTTTTTCTCCCGCGCTTTCTGCTTCGGCAGATTCGCCAGGAATTCTCTGAAGGCGGGAATGATATATTCCGGACAGGGCTTCCGGTAATAATTCGCGATTTTTTCAAATGCTTTCGCTCCCGGTTCCGGATCGACCTTTTCCACATATTCCACGCTCGCGGACGCCTTGACCGTCTTCTCTGCGTTCCGGTCGGTCAGTTCCAGCTCGAAGGCATAATTTCCTTTGGGGTCAGGCGGATCGAAGGAGACCTGCAGATTCTGCGGCAGCAGAAACACGCCCCGCGTGTCGCCGCTGAGCTTCATGGTCAGGTTCTGCAGCGGGAGCTCTGTCTTCTTACCGCCCGGAGCGGTGTAGGTGATTTTTCCCGCCAGCGATATCGACCCGTTTTTGATTTTCGCTCCGGAAAAGATGATCTGAACGGAAAACGGTTCGCCGCAGACGGCTTTACCGACCTTGGAAATAAACGGCGGACGACCCGGCAGTATCCCGGCAAACTGGTCCGCGATATTGGCGGCCTTGGTCGGGATGATTCCAGCGGAAAAACCCGGTTGTTTCTCCGCTGCGGAAACCGCGGCAAAAACAGCGGTCAGCATCAGCATGGCGAAAAGTGATTTCTTCATGGTTTCTTTCCTCCTTCAATTAGATCAAAACCTGTATCGTCACATTTGTTATACGGATGGAGATACACGCCATCGGCATATTTCCCGTCCGGTCCGGCGGAGTAAAAACGGATGCCGCGAACTTTCCTGCCTTTCTCCATGAACTCCCCTTTCAGAACCTGAAACGGTTTTCCGGTAAATGGATCAAGCGGAGTTGCTTGTTTTCTTAAGCCCAGATGCCGTAATGCCGATCTAGCCGCACGAATCATGGCGATCCCGTAGAAAAAACGTATATTCGCCTGATCAACATCCAATCCAATAAACGCCGGACACAAGACAAAACCATTGGGAAAATGATTCAGGGAAGACATTTTTCGATAATTTTTCATGGAGACCAATTCCGTCAGTATCTTTTGATATTGCACGGCCGCAAAAATCCATTCCCGCGTCCAAGGCACGGCAAAAAGGAAAAGCACATGCCCCTCCGGGGTTCGCAGGGAATTCAGAGAAGGATCCGCGATCCCGTCAATGAACCTTGAGATCGTATCCAGTCCCCATACAGATTCCAGATACCATGCCCGCCGCCAGTTCCGTCGGAGGAATTCCTCGTCTTTCTGCAAACCGTCATCCACTTCCCGTAATTGTTCCTGTGTCAGTTTTCCCCGGCCCAGAATGTCACTGAGACCGTTTAACCGGTAATTCTCCACCGCGACCGATACCAATCCGGCAATCACGGGGCCGTCCATATTCAGCAGGACGCGGCTGCGTTCAAAATCGGCCAATGCGCCGGAAACATCACCTGCATCCGCTTTTGCCTGCATCCGCATTTGAAAGACCCTTGCCATTGTCCGGTAAAGATTAAGGGAAAGCGGCTGGCTGACAAGACCTTTCCCGGAGTCCCATACAGCTTTTCTTTGAGGCAAATCCCCAAGCATGGATTCGATCTTTTTCCAATCATCCGCTATGGACGTGAGATATTTTGTCTGTTGTTCCCGGCGTTTCGCATCGGGAAAACGAACCGGCAGTTCTTTCGGCATTTTTTTATCAACGTGATCCGTCAATATTTTCAGTTCACGGTATCCCCGCTGATTTTCCTGCGAACCATTCAGGTAAAAGCGATACGCATCGGCCCAATTGCAAGGAATTCCGGCGGCGGCGAACTGTTGTTCAATATGTTTCCGTTCTTTCAGGAGTTCCGCATATTCCGCACCTGCGGCATCCCGGTCAAAGGCAATGATTTCCTGCGTCAGTTTACTATGAGGGGATGCCGGAAATTTATCCGGCAGCGGTTTTCCCGAAATAAAACAGAGTTTTCCGTTTCTGACCAGGAATTTGTAGCCATACAAACGGACGGGGAATCTTTTGGTTTTGATCCTCGTCTGAATGATTTTGGATTCCAGTTTCGGGTCAAGCGGCCGAACCGGAAAAGCCCCGGAATAAAGGTGGGAAATAATCTGATCCGGAGCATCATCAAAGTTCAGATCCATCATAACCGGATTTTCGGAAAAAGCGGAAAAAAACGGAAGAAGCATAATCAAAACGGTAATTATGGCATCTCGAACAGACATACTCTCACTCCTTGCGTCGGCAGTTTTCGATCAAGTCCCGAATGAATGCAGTGATCACCCAGCCGATCCCGCCGCAGAGATACAGAAACGGCAGCATGACGATACATCCGGCGGTCTGCGCTTTCAGGTCGCGGGCACGGGGATGATAGTCATGTTTCGCATACTCGGCACGGGGTTCCGGCGGCATGACATTGATGTTATGCCATCCCTGCGGCGTTCTGGCGAACCGGTCATACAGTTCCATGCGGTAATGGAATCCGCACCAGGTGAAACCGATCTGCATCGGACCGATGAGGCACGGCCAGATCAGCAACCACAGCCAGAACCGGCGGTTCAGACGGATCATCAGCAGCAGCGCATAGAAGAACCATGCCGCAGAAAGGATCAGCGTCAAAATGCGCCCGCATTCATAGATATAACTGTAAATTTTGAGTTCAAACGGAATCATTTCTGCTGCTTTTCCTTCATAATTCCCCTCCTCAGAAATATGTGATCGGCAGATGTCCCATCTTCTCCGCCAGTTCGGGCAGAAGATCGAACAGCAGGGCGAGACGTTTTACCGATATTCTGCATATCGGAATACAGCTTCCGTCATTCTTCACTGCAAAGAGGCCGATGACGCCTGAACGATTCATGGAAGACAATGAAGAACAACTCAGATGTTCCACTTCCGTGAACGATACGGATTTCATTTTTCCGGCCGATTCCGGACGGAAACGGCGGCACATATAAAATTTCTTTTCCTGAAAATCAAATACCGCCATGCGCGGAGCATACAGGGAATACACGACAAATCCGATCAGGGCGACCAAAAGCCAGCAGAGGGGAACAAAAATCGAGGCGGTCACTGCTGCAAGAAACAGGGCTCCGAAGGCGATATAACCGACTTTCGAATCATGCTGCCGCAGAATCCCGTAACGATGATCCTGCCGATATTCCATCGGACAATGCAGCTCCACATTGCTCAGAACGGCGGCAGGCTGCTCCATTTGCAGCGCCGTATAGAACCGTTCCGGAGGGAAGGACGCGATATAATTTTTCAAGGCATCAGGGACGGTGATTTTCTTCACGATGCTCATGCGGATGAACACTCCGAAAAGTATGATGGACAGGAGATAACAGAATGCGCAACGTATCCAGCGGATCAGCCCCCAATGACCGCGGTACCAAAACATGACCGCGCAGTCCTGCGGATTTTCCGGATTCACGATCACCTTCCGATGCGTCCCGACTTTCAGCGCCGGAAACGTTGAGCTGTCATAAACGATCCGGGTTCCGGTATATTTCCGACCTTTATAAGTGTATCTGTATTCCACATCGGCAACTGTTTTTCTGGATTTCCCTTTTCCGACCTGTTTCGTGGTGTTTTTCAGAATGATCCCGTCCGCCTTGTCCCAGTTACGGACATGCCTGTCCCAGGCAAGCTGTTCTGCCATATCGCAGAATCCTATCAGAAACGTAATGATGGCGAAAATTGCGAAGAGGGTTTTTTCGGTTCGGGAGGGTCGGAGCACATGGTCTGTCCACTTCTGGATATCCGGAAGTTTCAAGGCTGTTTTCGGCATTTCCCGAAGAGGGATACGGCATTCCAGTTCCTGCTTGACCGCCATGCTCACCGGTCCGGAAAAAAGAGAGAGATCCCAGCTTTTGATTTTTCCGGAACCCAGCTGAAAAAAGACTGCCGCTGGAGCGTCCGGATATTTCGGTTGACGTCCCCGGAAACTCATCCCGGTCACCTCCGCATAGTCGATCCGGACGGGGAAAACGGTGCAGTAATAGATAACAGCATAATGCGGTTCGAAACGGATCCGCCAGGAAAAGAGCAGCCAAAAGAGAATGCCTGCTCCCGCAGGTATCAGCAGAAAATAGCCGTCACCGCGTTGAAAGACAGCCGCAAAACCGGGGAAACCGGGTTTCGACGGGGCGTCAATGAGCAAAATGATGCTGGAAGCAAAGAAAAAGCCGCAAAGTATCGCGGGAAATCCCCATTGACTGAAAAAAGTTTTGCTGTCGTTATTCCGGTCGGTCATTCAGTTTCCTTTTGTTTCAAATATTTCCATTCCCAATTGATATTTTCGAACCGGCTATCTTGTTCCTGCATCTTTAATTTCGCCCCGGTAACCATCATGTTTTTTAGTAAAAATCACCTGTTGCTGTTTTTTATTACTAAAAAAATGCGGTCTTATGAGAATCTTTAAAATCGGACTCTCGGATTTATGCGTTGGTGCGTGATATTCCGCAGTGCCGATATCGATAGAAGTTTTGAACAAATCACCATCGGGCAGACGTAATGTTTTCAATAAACTTTTCATATCCTGCTGAGGAGGATAACTTCCATTCAATTTTTTATAGTCGTCCAACCGGGTATAAACAAGCAGGAAATTGTGTCCCAGGTTAGTCAAATCCTGTTTTCTTTGGACTTCGAGAAAAAACCAAAGCATTTTCGCCGCGAATCCAATGACAATTATTCCGCACAGGAACCATACGATCAGTCGTTTTTTCATTTCAGCACCTGCTATTATTTCCCATGGGTAATTGACTGCACATTAAAACTATCAGGCAGATTGTCTTTTCATATGATGTCTCCTGATGTATTATCTTATCCCTTTTTCTTTGTCGGACAATTCCTTTTCCTTGCGCTGGATCCACTCCAGTTTCATCTGCGTTCGGGCCAGGTCTTCCTGTTTTGCGGCCCCCTCGCGGATCTTCTTTTCGATTTCCGCTTTTTCTTTCAGAACCTGCTCTTTCAGCCGCTGGAGCTGAGACATCGTGATCTGCGGCTGCTGCCTGTATTGTCCGGGCGGCATGGCATTCGGCGGGGGACCATCGACCCGCACTCCCCCGCGGTAATAATATCTGGTCCCGCCGACCAAACGACCGTTGCTTTCCATCTTCGATATCAGTTTCTGGTAAAACGGACGGATTTTCGGCTCGTTGTGCATGGAAAGCAGGTCGATCCTCTGAACGGTATTGAACGGAGCGTACATAACCCCCGCGGTATCTTTGACCGTTTCCGCGGCGCACGCGATCCACGTCCGCAGAAAAGTCTTATAGCGGCCCTGATCCCTGATTTCATACGTGTTCGAGCTGAACCAGTCCAAGACCTCGAACGTTTTGACGGGGGAAAGAGAAAATGCCGTTTTCAGATATTGGACATTTTCCGGATAACGGATAGTCTGCAAGCCCAGGATCAGGTTCGCGGAATACGCCGAATCCGGTTTATCCAGATACGGCAGCGCAATTTGTTTCGAGGATTCGTATTCCCCGGCGCAGACCAGCGTGAAAGCATAAAGGAGGCTGTTGCGGTCGAGCGGTCCGGACCCCGGCATCAGGGTTTCGATCCCCGCGCAGATGCACGCCCATTCCCGGATGGGTTGAGTCCGCCATTTCCAACGGTCGTTATCCGGTTTCAGCATTTCCTCCGCTGCGGTTCGGATCCTTTTGAACATCGCCGGTTTCATGATCTCATACGGACTTCTCCGGATGATGTTGAGTTCGTTCGGAAACAGCTGCCGGCGAACAGTCACACGTCTGTCAAGCGGGGAGGAAGATTCCTGCGCGTCGGACAAGGTTGAATTGAACAGCACGATCAAAACCGTCAGACAGATTGCTCTTTTCATACGATTCCTCCTGAAAGGGTGATTTGCGGGTTCCGTTTTACAGATAATATAACAGCAGTGATGATTTTTGCAAGGGGGACGCTTGGTTTTCCGCGAACTTTGTCGGACAAGTCGGACCTGTCGGACGGGGCCGACAATCGCGCAAGACTGGTCTTGGCGCGAGATCTGCGGGATTTTTCCTTGGCATTTTCCACTCCACCCCGGTTTACGTGCTTTGTCCGTCAGGTCCGTCCAGTCCGTCAGGTCCGTCGATCGCGAATTGCAAGTCATGACGGTTTCCCGTCATTCTGTTGCACAATTGAAGATCGGGAACCATCTGCACAGCGCGGATTTTTTTCATTATGGTTCACCCTTGTCATAAATCAATTTCATAACCCAATTTCCAAACCTTTTTCTGAAACTTTGCCGGATTAGAAGAAAGACTTTCCAATAAAGAATAAAAATCTTCTTTGTTCATTTGAGATTTATGCGATATTAAAACATTTAATTTCAATAGATCATTTCCAACCCCACCGGTTTTTCGCTCCAACCCCAAACCATATAACGTCCAGGTTCTTGCAGAAACCATATAATTATTTTGCCGCAAAGAATCCACTCTGATACGGTTGCGGCTTATATAGCGGGACAACCGGGTTTCATATTTCCGGTAATACACTCTGATATTCCACAGTTTGATCTCACGTAAAAGCAAACAATCCGGATATTCGAAATAATACTGATCTGTTATTTCCAAAGCAGCAGCTGAAAATAGACACAAAGCAACAATGACAGCTATAAGAAAATATCTTTTCCCATATCTATTCATACAGTTTTTTTTCTCTCTGTCTTCGTTCATTATACTGTGTGCCGCCTTCCGCGTGTTCATCCAGGTCCCAGAATCTCTATATACAAAATGATCCCGCTGTATTCCTTCTGTTCCGGCCACAGCGCCAGATACAGAAGTCCCCGCGGCATTGCATACTTGATACAACGGGACGGCTTGCTTTCAAATTGGATTTTGTAATATTTCTGGAAATTCTCCCGCATCAAGTCGAAATGATCCCCTTCCACGCCGCCCTCGGGAAAAAGCGCCAGCACCTCTTTCTCCTTCCCCCGCGGACAGGAGAAGAAAATACAGCAGACATCACCGCGGCGCACACCGGAAACTTTCGACAGCAGGGAATGCACATTCCTGTTCTGCAAGATGTTTTCGAGAGTGGATGCGCTGCATTTTCCGCTTTTGCTCCATTCCCGCAAGGCGACCGCCGCATCCAGAAACTGGTCGTGGAAAATGAAAAAGGAACTGACCAGCACAACCGCCACGATCAGCAGGATCGCCGGAATGATGATGCGCCAGTTGATTTTTTTATTCATTTTCCGGCCTCTTTCCCGGGAGAGAATGCATCAGAATGGCCCTGCATGAACATTTTCAGTTTCGCACTGAGATAATCATGCGCCCGGTTTTCGGCGGCAGTAGCATATTCCGAGTGCCTGAATTCATTATCAAAGGTGCAAGTAAATCGGAACAAAGTATCGCGCTGCCAATAATATCGGATTTCATAATCCAGCAGCGGACGCAGGACCGCTCCGGTCAGGAAAAGGAGCAGCGCCAGCGGCAGAAGCATGGACCGGGCGTATGATGCAAACGGTTTGCCCCTGGTCTCATTCCGGATAATACCGCTGAGCGGAATCCAGGAAAAGAGCAGCAGCCCGATTCCGAGGAGAAGACGGTCCAGATTCATCCGGAGGTAAAACTCTCTTCCGCTTAAAAAATCAATATGGGTATAAAGCAGAAAGACCGCCAGCGGCAGAAGCATGCCGAAACCGATGATGCGAAGCCGGCTTTTCAGACTGAATGTCACTGGTTCGCCCCGTTTGCAGAGTGCAATGGCGGCATGCAGACACCATAACAGCAAAACGCCCACGCAGAATCCGGCCAATGCCAGTTCGTCGATAACAAGATAATTGATCATGCGTTCCGGTGTCAATTCCCAGACAGGGATCGAATTCCGCATTGCCGCTCCCGGAATCATCATATTGCTCCAAATCCCGCCGTGCTGTGTGATGTTTCGGTCCTCCGGCTTCTGTTTCCAGTATTGCTGAATAAAATCTTCTCCCTGTCGATAGAGTGCAGCCGCTTCCCGGTCACCGACCTTTTCCGCATATTCCAGATACAATCGGTTCAGTCCATAAAAAACCAGGATTTCGATCAGATATCCCTGGTCCTGTTTCAGCAGCAGCCGGAGTAAACGGGGTCCGGAATGGAGGATCGCGCGGCACTCCGCCTCTTTTCCTTCCTTGTGCAGCGTTTCCGCATAGAAAAGGAGACGATAGACCATTTCTCTGAGACGAATTAAATAACTCTGGTTCATCCCCGAGGCGATCACATTCCGTTGCAGGTATCCGAAAGGATCATCCTTCAAGCGCAGCAGACGAATGAGCCGGTCGGGAAGACCCGAACTGCAGGAATCATAAAAGGATTTCCGCAATCCCCGATCAAACAATAGGACCGCCTTTTCCAGCAAGGCACGGTCACGGATGGTATAAACCTTCTTCTGCGTCTGACCGTCATCCGACACCCATTTTGCTTCCACAGCCTTCTCGGAAACGAGCAGGAACTCTTCAAAATCAGGGAAAGCGTTCTCCGGATCGAGTTTTCGGAATTTATCCAGCAGCGAGTGCAGTTCAGAATCCTTTCCTTCAGGCTCGCGTGACAGCGCATCAATATAGGCGGCAAGGAAAATTTTGTCTTCCGGGTTCGTTTCATACATGGTTTTATGCCAGGCCAGATCACGTTCCCGGAAATATCCTTCCGCAAAAGTCCGTTCCGCGGGGGAAAGTTTCAGCTTTTTCAGATCGTATGCCGTATCGAGATCCATGAAAAAACGCGAATCCGCCGACCGGGTCCGGCTGTCCATGAACCAGACCATTTTGAGCGTCCGGAAATTGATGCAGAGGAATGTCCCCGCAATCAGCAGGGCAATAGTCAAAAGCGGAAGATATTTTTTCATTTCAGTCCGGCTCCGATCTTTTTTCTGAGTCTTTCCAAGGATAATAGGCATCGATTTTCCCGTCGGACCAGAACCGATGCCGCAGGTCTCCGGCGTGGCCGCTTCCGTCCTCAAACAGGATGAACCGGGGTTCTTTCCAGCTTCGGCCCGCACCGCGATACCGGACTGTATGACTGCGAGGGGACGAAATCTCGAAGTTGTCCGGCAGTTTATCGGGATATTTATCAAGCAGTTCAAGCCAGGCGATTTTCATATTCAAAATACAACTTGCGCGCCGGCCTTTTTCCCGCGGCGCACAGAGACACGGCGGCAGAAACATAAGCAGCAACACCACGATCAGCCCCAGCAGCGCACTTTCCCAGATGCGCAGTTTCCTGCCGTTGGCACGGATCGCCCATACACTAAAGCCGCCGGCAATCAAGCCGCCGCCCACCAGACACCACGGGGAATTATGATCGTTCAACGCGAGGAATTCTTCAATGGGGAAATATATGGACGGCGGCAGGAGCGACCGGAATGCCGGCCAGTATTGCGCTCCGTAACTCCAGAGAAAGAGCCAGAGAAAAAACAGAACGGCACCAGCGGCAAGAATGACCGCCGCTTTCATCCGATGAGGCTGTTTTTCCGATTCGGGCATGATTTATTCCCTCGAGCTTTTGGGTGGCTCCTGCCGGCTGCAGTTCGTTCCGTCGGAAAGCATCATATTCCGGTAGTGGAACGGATGATTGCCGGGGCGGTCGGCCAGCAGCAGGAACGGCGGATCGGTGATCTTGTGTCCGCGTCCGAAATATTCATAATCGATCCGTCCGGGTTTCTCATTTTTCCGCTGTGTCGGGCAATAACAAGTCTGGTCGTCAGTCAGATAGCATTGGGTTTTCAAGGTCTCCAGATCCGGCGGGAGGAAGCCGGAATAGTCATCTGCATACATCTTCAACGCAAGATAGATCTGTTTGAAATTGGTGTAACAGACGATCCGGCAGGACGTTTCTCTGGCCCGTCCGAGTTGAGGCAAGGCGAATCCCAGCATCAGCAGGGCAAAACACAGATACCCGGCGCACCAGGCAAAACGCTGTTTCCGGGAAAGATGTTTTTCCCATGGAATAATAACGATCCAGAGCAGGGTAATGAATAGAATACAACCGCAAAAACCTCCGAAGAAACTTCCCCTATCCAGGAAAAAAGATTCCCAGCGGATCAGCAGCATTTCGTTTCCCGTGGCTTCCAGATATTTCCGCAGCAGAAATACGATTCCTTCAATCACGGTCAGTCCCAGAAACATCAAAACCGGGACCAGCAGCAGACCTTTGCTCATGCGGTCGGGCAGTTTCATTTTCATCACCTGTTGTTTCGGTTATTTTGACATGTTTGTAATATATCTCTTCACATCTTCATTTTCAAGATGCTTTCAATATACAATAATTTTGCCGACCGGGGATAACAATCGCGATAATGATCCAGAATTTTTTTCATGATCATATCTTTGTTTTTCCCCTTTTCAAATTTCCG
>Ga0208297_1002510_pt1 | contig 10460 bp, 11 predicted proteins | sample LMS_cellobiose_e_FD_187367 | JGI IMG/M metagenome (GOLD analysis project Ga0208297, IMG submission 187367) | Rumen-fistulated moose microbial communities from Alaska, USA - LMS_cellobiose_enrichment (SPAdes) (version 2) | ecosystem: Host-associated > Mammals > Digestive system > Stomach > Rumen... | reverse complement strand
GGCATCGCGGGCGGGGTCGTCTGGTTCTGCTGATCCTGGCTCTGCTGACCGGGCATGGCGGGCGGGGTCATCTCGTTCTGCTGCCCCTGGCTCTGCTGGCCGGGCATCGCGGGCGGGGTCATCTGGTTCTGCTCAATCCTCTGCTGCGGCTGGGAGAAGGAATTCTGTGGCATCGTATCTGCCAGAGAGGTTCCTGCGATGGTTGTCATCAGCATAGCTGCTGCAGCGATGCCGGAGAAAATGCGCTTCATATTCTTTACCTCCTATGAACTGTTCAGAATGTATTTTCGTTCTTACCCGGCTTTTAAACTGTGCACCGTCATCCAGCCGGTAAAAGCTCTGACTCTTGTCGGATTGAGCTTTTCACTATATCATTCGGAGTCAAAGAACCAAAAAATGGGGTAGAAAACAAAAATCCGCTCACTTTTTTTCGTGAGCGGATCAGAAATTTCATTTTGGCGGCTGATTCCCCAGGCCACCCGGCGCGTTTCCCGGAGAACCCTGTGACATATCATTGCCCTTCATGTCCCGATCGGGTGGGGAGGACAAATCCTGTTTACCTCCATTTTGCTGCATGGCCTTGGAGCCTTCTTCCTGTGAGGGCCCGGCGTCTGTCCCCGTTTGCGTCTCATCTGGCGGCTGACTACCGATTTTTAGAGATTCACCAGACTTGCCTTCGGACGCGGCGAATTGCTGATCCTGCCTGTCTTCCGTAGTACCTACATCCCGCCCTTGCTCAGGCTCGCCAAATGTCGCATCCGGTTCATTGGAACTATTGGAGTTATCCCTGCTTTGGGGCATTTCCAAAGGCTGTTGATTTGGACTGTCTGGAGCGCCTTGCTCCCGCACGCCTTCCGCGGGAACCGTGAGTGCGTCTTTTTCCGCCTGTGTCGCTCCGCTTTCTTCAGGAGCTACAGGAGCAGCTTCTTCGGGTTTTCCCATGAGCTCACGAACCGGCATATCCGCATATTCCTCCGGCTTCCTGTCGCCGCCTTCCTGTTCCCAGACGGCGTAACGGCCTGTGCTCATATCGCTGTCCGCGGCGCGTTTTGCAGTGGCGCGGTCAGAATAATCGACACGGTATTCCATGGAAGCATCACGTCCCATGGCGCGCTCCATGCCGGTCTCGATCTCAGAGGCCACCCTTTCCTGAATACCGGCGTTGTCAGCGGAAATGTTCATCAGCACATAGTCTTCATTCTCCGCGCCAAGGTATCCTTCTTCTTCAAAAATGGTCATGGTTCTGTCGATGGCATTAGAAACCGGCATGAAGCGTATTCCTTCCGCTTCAAGCATCCCGACTGCCTCCGCGGCTTCGTCATTGACTGCTCTTACTTCAAGAACCCTGCTGCGCTTATTGACAGTGTACACAATAGACGGATTCACATCCAGGCTGATCTCCGCATAAGCCACATAGTTTGCGTCATACCAGAATCCACCGCCAATGCCGAGCCCCACGACAACCGCCGCCGCGGCTGCCAGCCAGCGACGAAGGGACGGAGTTTCATCCCTGTAGTCGATGGTCTCACCGACCCGATATTGCCCGTGGGCGATGCGGAAGGTTCCATCCTTCAGGAGCACCGCAGCTTTCCGGCCCCTCGTTTCCATCACGACAGCTTTCATATTATTCAACCTCTTTGATGTATTTCAGATACTCCGCCAGGTGCGGATAATCGCCGTCCAGGATCTCAGTCGCGGCAATGATATAACGCCTATGCCGTTCCAGTATTTTGATAGCGATTTCAAGTGCTTTGGAGATGGCTTTCGTCGGCAGACTGTGTTTTTTCCTCATTCGCAGAATCCGCTCCGCTGCCGCCAGCATCCAATTCACTGCGCGAGCGCAGCATATCTTCGTCTTGCCTGCTTTCGGAGACGCTTCCGCCAAATCGAAAAAGGAAAAGCCGTATTCCCGGAGGACACCACCAAGTGCCTCGATTTCATCCTTGACGGTCGTAGTGTCCTCTTCCTGCACTATCTTCTTCTGAACCTCGGCGATGATTCCGTCTGTCCGCTCGTCCTCCCAGGTCATGGAATAGCCGACCGGGATCTCTCCCGCGTGCCGGGTCTCTTTGTCGAAGAAATCCATCAGCCGCCTGCGGATCACCAAAGCCGCGAAGCCATTGAATGATCCGGCGGAAGGATTGAAAGTCCTGACCGCCTCCCAGAAGGCCAACAGGGCGACCTCGTATTCGTCGTCGCTTTCGGTGATGAATCGCCTGCACGTTTTTGACGCACACCGCAGGATGAAGCGCTTGTTTTCGTTTACAAGCCGCTCCAGCGCGATGTCGTCATGCCTGGCGTTAAGAACCTGCCCCTCCACTGTGGCGCCTCCTCTCTGCAGAATGATTGATCTTGAGAGAAGTTTAGCAGGCAAGCCTTAAATAGACCTTTAACCGCTCATTATTGATTTCGGGAAATGGCCGCGGAAAAATGGGGGTATAAAATATCTCCCCGATCCGAAGACCGGGGAGAATAATAGGCCGACGCAGATCAGTCCGTCACTTCAAAGCCGTACCGTTTACATACAGGGTGTAGTCACCCAGAACATTCTCGGCATTGCCCTCGAAGCTGCTGACGTAGGTATCCGCCGTCAACGTCCATGTGCTGGTCTCGTCCAGAATCATGTTGACCGTGCCAATGTCCGTGGAAACGACAGTTCCCTTCGCGTTGGTGATTTCGCCGCTCACGGTTCCCTCAAAGGTGGAGCCGTTGGTCAGACTGAGCTTGAGGGTGGAATTATCGCCCACGAGAATCGTGCCGTTGAGCGCCTGCGCGTCCGCAATCAGCTCCGCCGTGTTGGATGCGCCGCTCCAGCCATCGTCGCACACGGAGAGCAGGATGTCGCTGCCCTCGTTGTTCAGCTGCACACCGGAGAGGGTGATCACGGCGTGAGTGTTCGTCACATGGAACATATGCCCGCTCAGGCTGGTCAGACTGCCGCCCGTCATAGAGAAAGCGGACGTGCCGCTGTCCGCGTCGCCGGACATGGATTGATAAATCATGATGGTGTCCAGGAACGTGGCGTTGCCGTTCATGGAGGTGTTGTTGGCTGTCATGTCGCAGTTTTCCAGCGTAATGGAATTCATGCCCTCGATGCACACGCCCTCGGACAGGTTGGAAACCAGCGTCGCATTGCTTACGGTAATGTCCGCCGTGGAGTAAATGGCAGGAGAACCAAGGCCATTGGAGGTGTAGCTGCCGCCGTCCACGATCACCGTTCCGCCGCCGCGGTCGGTGCGGATGGGCGCGGAGGAGCCGCCGCTGGTCTCGACCGTCAGGTTATTGGCGTAGGTGATGCCACCGCCCGTGGTCATGATGCCGCCGGAACCGTTGCCCGTAGTTGTGATCGTCACGTCGCTGATGATGGCGGTCGTGCCGTCGCCACCCGCGCCGTTGGAAGCGCCGTTGCCGCCGTAGCAGAATACACCGTTGGCTCCGGAGGCGTCGGAGGTGACCGTGCCGCCCGTGATCGTGGTGGTCGAGCCGCCCATCACCAGCAGCGCCGCGTTCAGGCCATAGAAATTGCAGTTGTCGCCACCTTCGGAATCACCCGTTTTGGTCACGGTGATGTTTTCCAGCGAAACAGCCTCGTGAGTATTCACGATCAGAGCGCTTTCATCGGCGGTATCCGAGGCGTAGGTCTGATCGCTTTCCGCCGCGGCGACAGTGATTTCCGTTGCGGCGGCATACTCAAAAGAAGATGTGCTGCCGCCCGGCGCGGTATTTCCGCCGAAGCTGCCGCCGTTGCCATCGGGAGGGGTACCCATTTCTCCGCCCATTTCGCCGGAAGGTGGATCGCTGGGAGGATTGCCTTCGGCAAAAGCCCCAATAGCGCTGACGGCCAAGATCAGCGCAACCAACAAAGCCAGAATCTTCTTCATCTCTGAATACCTCCTTATTTGCCCGTCATCTATCTGACAGATATATCATACTGCAGATTGTTTAAATGAAGCTTAAGGCTGATGGGTTTTCAAGAATATCCGGTATATTTCAAAAATCCGGGGAAAGCCACAGGAAACCAAATCCCGACGTGGCCGATCCGAAAGATTTACAAACGAACCCGGCCCATGTTGCAGGCCCAACCATGTATTCCTTCGAAATACGGGGATAAGGGCGGCAAAGGGCCGGGTTTTGCATTGACCGGCCCGCGCAATTCCCAGCTGATGCTGACGCTGGATCAGGACGGATACCGCACCAAGTAAAACGGACAACCACGATCCCGGCACGATGCCGGGTGTGGTTGTCCTTGTCTTGTATTACCGCATACCAATATGCTTATTTCTTCTGCCTTAGCCTATCGAAAAATTGCCTGATCTCCTGACGTTTATTCTCTACCATGGCGTTCCATTCCGCCTTCTTTTCCGCCCGGAGCTTTGCCCGCGCTTCCTTCGCCATTTTACGCTCAAGGGCCTGCGCTTTTTCGACTTCCTCAGCGACCTCCGCAGCGTCATGCCGGATGATTTTTACCTTGAAAGGATCAAACGCGCGTTCAAACCGCATTTCATCGTCTTCCTGAACCAACGCAATCAGGGCTGTGCCGCCATCGCGTATATCCGTGCATACCTGTTCGATAAGCGAAGCGCTCTGCACCGCGTCATCAGCATCTACCGTGCTCCCGACCAATGCGCCCATGCTGCCGCCAAACAGTACGCCCAGCGGCCCGCCCAATATGCCAACCAGGCTGCCGATCAATGAGCCATATGCCGCGTCATCCGCAGTATCGACGCCCGTATCAAAGCCATCTTTTAAGACGATATGCCCGTTTTCTTTCTTGATCAGACTGGCCGCAGATACGAAATACCCACTGCCGTCCGGGTGGCGCTTTATTTCCGACAAAGCCTGATATGCTTCGCTCTCCACATCGAAATTGACTGTAATAACGCTTTCCTTCATCGCTTTTCGCCTCGTCGTCTACATGCAAATTCAAAAGGGAAGCCCCTGCCGGAGCAAATCCGGCAGGGGCAGATTCTGTTTTATCCCTCAATCATGATGACCTTTTTCTCGGGAAGCTTCTTTTCTTCCTTCTTGGGGATGTTCAAGCTCAGCACGCCATGCTCCAGCTTTGCGCCGATGTCCGCCTCCGTGAGGGTATCGCCCACATAGAAGCTCCTCTGCATCGTACCGGCCCAGCGCTCCTGGCGGATGACCTTGCCCTTCTTCGTAGTCTCGTCCTTATCGAGGCCCTTCGAGGCAGTCACGGTCAGATAGCCGTTCTGCAGCTCCAACGTGATGTCTTCCTTCTTGAAGCCCGGCAGATCAATATCTACTTCGTAGTGATCCTCGTGCTCATGCACATCCGTCTTCATTTCGCGGGCGGCGTTTTTACCGTACAGCTGACGATCCATTCGCCGCATCTCACGATCCCAGTCACCAAAGAATTCGTCAAACAGGTTTTCACCAAAGATACTCGGCATCAACATAACTCTTACCTCCTTTGACCCTCTTGCGCTGGTCGCGCACCCGCTATCGGTGTGCTCCCTTTCGGGTGGCATCCTCGGGCAGGCTGTCGTGTCGGCGTCGGTCTTTGTATGTTGTTATCCTGAACCTTCGGGGCTCTTTCTATCCTTCCCCCTCGGTTCGTATATTATTATACTCATTTTGTTAGCACTGTCAATAGGTGAGTGCTAATTCGACGGTGAACAATTCGTGAACAGATTGCAGAGAATTATTCAATCCAGAATTTATTGATTCGCCCCAGGGATCATCGTGTGAATTCGAGATTTCTGAATACCGGTGGCGGCCTATGTTATTGCTGGCGAATAGTATAATCACCGCAAAGGACAACCACGATCCCGGCACGATGCCGGGCGTGGTTGTCCTTGCTTTTTCCGTTATTCCGCCAGTATGGATTTGATGAACGCAATCATTCGGTCAAAGGCGTCCTTCGCCACTTCGTCCACCCGTTCGGATGCGACAAAACAATGCTGCTTTTCTACTCCGCGTTCCGCCAGGGGGTCGACCAGCTCGTGCCTGACCGAGGCATCTTCCAAGGCGGCATCCATCAATCTCATATCCGCGTGATATTCGCTGCCCAATAAGACACACGGGGGATAATTGGCGTCGATCCATCCAATTATGTTATACCGGCGGATTTCGTCTCTGCTTACGAAGATAGACCCTCGGATATAATTGCCCACAAGGACTTTGGTACCGAGCGAGAAATGCTCATAATCCAGCGGCGCGTCATCGATCACCAGCGCTTTGACCTGCGCGGGCTGCAAGGCTGATTCTATCTCCAGCAGCTGCGCATAGGCCGGGTTTGTGATAATGCTGCCCAGCTGGCTCGTCATGATCGCACCGGCGGACGAACCCATGATGACAACGCGATTCATGTCCAGATGGTATTCATCCGCGTGTTCCATCAGGAATTGAAACGCCATGTTGGCCTGGATCAGAGGCACCGGGAAATGGTATTCCGGCACAAGCGCATAGTCGATATTGACCAGATTGAACCCTTCCGCGCATATGTCATCCAGCAGGGCAGTCGCGTCGCTGCCCGCCAGCGGATCGCCGACGCTCTTGCTGCCGCCAAAGAATCCGCCGCCGTGAAAGTAGATCAGCGTGGGCCTTTGTTCAGTCATGTCGGCATTCGGGTAGGTTATGTCGAGGTAGCTGTTGGGGTAAACATCCGAATACTTGATCTCCGTTATGATATACTGCCCGTTTTCCTTCACGCCCTCCGTCGGATCGCCGAGCGGGCTGAACAGGTTTTTCGTGTTGACCGTGCCCTGCGACAGCTTCTGTATGGCCCCGACAATGATCTGCGTGTGCGTCATAAGGTAGAAATACCCGCCAATGGCAATGATTAGTATAATGGCCAGCGCCATCAAAAAGCCGTGCCTCCGTTTTCCTTGTTTCTTGCTCATAGATTCTTCTCCACATCCTGCCAATACTCGTTATGAAGGATTTCCGCGTCCCCGCCCACAAAGACCTTCGCGGCTTCGGGATCGTCCATCAGCTGATACAGCATCCAGGCCGTCATGTATCCGTCGCTCCGGGCAAGCATATCCTCATGCTCCGCCCCTGTGGCGCGGCCGCGCACCTTTGCCACCGAATCCGGCAGAGAGTTGTAGTTTTCGACCAACGAGGAGAGCGGAGCGACGCCCGCATACTCCTTCGTCGGGTCGGCCTTGCCGTTGTCATCCGAAGAGCCTGTTCCCGCTGCCATAAAATACGGTATGTGGATTTTACTCACATCGTAGTGCCAGCCGAAATTGCCCGCCATGAACTGATATGCCGCGCTCCCGGTGAAAATGGCCTTGTAGGTTGAGCCGTTTTCATACTCCGACACAGCCGCCAGCGCACCGGCTCCGCCCTGGGAGAAGCCGACGATGCCGATTCTGTCCTCATCGATCCGCCCATACAGCGTGTGGTCTTTCGGCAGATTCAGGATGTAATCCAGCGTGATGGAGGCTGTTTCGCCCGTTCCGGTCTGCGGGTCTTCATTGCCGATCACGACAAATCCCCAGGAGGCCAGGCGCTTGAACCAGCCCTCATACTTATAGGCCGGTGTATTGCTGGCGTTGACAACGAGGATCGCGGGATACAGGGAGTCTGTGTCCGCCGTCTCGGAGGGATACCAAACGCGAATCTTCCCGATGCGCTTATCATCGGACGGCGTATCCACCGAGGATACCGCGTATTCGCCCGGCTGTGAATACTTCTGCTCCAACGGGCTGGGTGAAGAAAAATCGGCATAATAATCTTCCCTGACCGAGGGCTTTTTCGACTGGATATACCCCTTGATGACCAATGCCGCGACAGCCGCAACCGCGACCAGAATGACGATTCCCAATACCTTCATAACCCTTTTCATGGAACCCTCCTTGACAACACGTTGAAACAAGTGTATCATAGATTCTGCGAAGAAACAAGTGTTCCAGCAAAATGAAACACCGGGCGGAGGTTTGTATCATCCCATGAATATGAATAATGAGCAAAAGAACACCTGGGTCAAGCGGCAAATTACCGCCGCACTGCTCAATTTGCTGAAGGAGAAAAAGCTGGCCGACATATCTGTAAGCGAATTGACGGAGATGGCGGGAGTTGGCCGCGTTTCCTTTTACCGGAATTATCAGACGAAGGAGGACATTCTGAGGGAAGAATCTGACCGGCTGATCCAGGAATGGGGAAAGCTGTATGAGGCAAATCCGGAATCCGCACCGGAAACACTGTTCCCATCTTTATTTGATTTCTACCGCGAGCATCGGGATTTCTATACCACGCTCTATGAGGCCGGTATGTCCACGATTATGATGGATACCATCATCAGCACCATTCAGATTACGCCGGAAATGCCAAACCTGGAAGCCTATATGAAATCATTCTGGGCGTATGGCATCTATGGATGGATGCTGGAATGGATCAAACGCGGAATGCAGGAGAGCGGAAGTGAATTGATCGGGCTGTTTCAGCTCGCGCGTGTGCAGTAGGAGAGCACCATTTGAAGGGAGGTAATCCTATCCGTACACGGATTACACGAATTACACGGATTACACGCCGTACACGCGGTACACGATAAATCCTGGGAATTCCACGGGAAACTGACCCCTGGCGCGGCTGATCCGAACAATTTACAAACGAACCCGGCCCATGTTGCAGGTCCAACCGTGTATTCCTGCGGAATACGGGGGATAAGGGCGGCATTGGGTCGGGTTTTGCATAAAGAAAAGCGAACCCATCATTTCTGATGAGCTCGCTTGCAGCACCTATTGTCGGTGCTGATGCGATGACGTTACTAAACATATCTTTTTGAAAATGCCTCAAACCCATTGAAATATCGAGACTTTTGGTGTATATTCATATTGCCTTATTCTCCAAGGTGAATATATAAGGTTACTAAATGGGTGATGCTGATGGCTGAACGGCAAATTCATGTGATAAAGGCCAGGCGTAAGATGCCGAAGCCATTCTTGAACGTTGGCGTTTATTGTCACGTCAGTACACCGTCCCAGGAGCAGCTCCACAGCCTTGCGGCCCAGGTTTCCCATTTTGTCCGGAAGTATCATGATTTATACAATTATCGCCTGTATGATGTTTACATCGACGTGGTCAGCGGCGCGAAGACGCTGGCCCGGCCCGAGTATCAGCGAATGCTGGAGGATTGCCGGGGAGGGCACATCGATGTAATAGTCACAAAGAGTATCAGCAGATTCGGGCGGGATACCGGGGAAACACTGAAATGCCTGCGTGAATTGATGTCCATGAATGTGGCCGTCTTGTTCGAGGAAGAAGGCATAGAGACCGAGCGCGGGAATGAACTGATTCTCACGATCATCAGCGCCATTGCCCAGGAGGAAAATGAGGCGCGCAGCCAGAATACCCGTTGGGGGATCAAAATGGGAGCCGCAGACGGTACCAGTAAGCTCTACCGGCGTAAGTGCTATGGCTATTCGGAAAACGCGGAGGGAATATTGGAAATCGTCCCGGATCAAGCGGAAACTGTTGTCCTCATATTCGATCTCTTTCTGCAGGGGTATTCCCTCGATATGATCCGGAAGGCATTGCGCGAAAAAGGAATCCCGTCTCCTGCGGGTCGGGATGATTGGAGCAAGAGAACGATTAGCGCCATCCTGGAAAATGAGAAATACTGCGGCCATGTGATCCTCTTGAAAACCATGCGGGCAGATGGCCCGGATTTCAAGAGGGTAAAAAATCGAGGCGAACGGGAAAAGTATCAGCTTATGAACCATCATCCGGCAATCATAAGCGATGAGGTATTTGAGTGCGTTCAGAAAGAAAAAGCACGGCGCAGCAACATCGAGGAAACAGAGACCGGCTATCAGCGAAGGAAAACGCACTACTCGGCCAAGCGTGATATGGGAGGGAAAAACAGTGGCGAAGAATGTCGTAACAATCCCGGCGTTGAACATGGACAGGATTGATCACAAACGGGTCGCCGCATATATTTGCTTTGATCCCGGGGACACAGCTGGATTGAGAGACCACTCCATGAAAATGAGCTTTGTGGTCAAGGAGATATATCTAAAGCCCAAATGGAAGCTGGCCCAGCTGTATTGGGATTACGAACCCTGCTCGCCGATGACAGAGCGGCGGGCATATAAAGACTTCGTGGCTGATGCATCCGAGCAGAAGGTAGATATAGTGTATATGTGGTCGATCCGGCAGTTAAGCCGGGATCGTGGAGAGATAACGAACTTCCTGGCGCTGCTCCGGAAATACAACATCACGCTGCGCACTCATATTGAGGAAATCGACAGTTCGATCATATCAGACAATCTGATCCTGGATTTGTGGTTTATGGGAACGTGATTGTCCTATCCGTACACGGATTACACGAATTACACGGATTACACGCCGTACACGCGGTACATGCAAAAATCGCCGTGCGAGCCGCACTTGCACGGCGAAATAGCCCCACCGTGACGGAGTTTTAGCCGCACTCTCACGGCGAAGAGCCGCACCCCTTATAATTGGGAATGGCACACGACAGTGTGGCT
>Ga0208297_1002504_pt1 | contig 10540 bp, 6 predicted proteins | sample LMS_cellobiose_e_FD_187367 | JGI IMG/M metagenome (GOLD analysis project Ga0208297, IMG submission 187367) | Rumen-fistulated moose microbial communities from Alaska, USA - LMS_cellobiose_enrichment (SPAdes) (version 2) | ecosystem: Host-associated > Mammals > Digestive system > Stomach > Rumen... | reverse complement strand
CAGTGGGTGTTGTAGGGATGATAGATGGGCCCGTCCCAGCAGGGTTGGCCGTTTTGCCTGGCAGCCAGCCGGTCGAGCACCTCTTGACGCGGAGCGCTGACATTGCCCGGCACCAGGATATAGGCCAGCACGGGGCGATCTTTCTTGGTGGCCAGCTCGGAGAGGCGGCGCAGGCTCTGGACAAAGAGGTCGAGCCCCTTGTTGCGGAATTCGTAGCGGCCGGCGGTAGCCACCAGCAGCGTATCCTCGGGCAGGGCGTAACCCAGCAGGGCTTCGGCTACCGAGAGGAGTTTCTGCCGGGCACGGGCGCGCATCTTGCAGGCCTGTGTCTTGGGCAGGACAAATCCGTCTTCAAAACCGTTGGGGGTGACCACATCGGGCGCCTTGCCCAGCAGGGCGGCGCATTCGCGGGCGGTGATCTCGCTCACCGTGGTAAAGCAGTCGGCTTCCCAGGCAGCGGCTTTCTCGACCGAGTGCTTCGACTGCATGTTCAGCTCCAGAGCCATGATGTCACCGTCGTATTGGTCGAGATACTTGTACAGGGCCTTGTGGTTGCTGCACAGCGAGCGGCCGATCGAGGTGGCGTGGGTGGTGAACACGGTGGCCACGGCGGGCAGAAAATGCTTTACATAGAGCAGGCCCATGCCGGTGGTCCATTCGTGGAAATGGGCGATGGTCCGACCCGTGACGACATCGGCCTGCCGATAATGGCAGAGGCTTTCAATCACCCGGCCGGCGGCGTAGGCAAAGGCGCAGGATTCGCGGTAGTCGCCGTAGGCGTGCAGGGAATCCACCCCGAACCACTCCCAGAACTCGGTAAACATCCGGTCTTGCTCGTGGTAGAACAGCCGGAAATCGACCAGGATGGCCAGCGGCCGTCCGGGGATCTCCCAGCGACCTACCCTCAGACGGAGTTCTTCCTTTTCGCAGGCCTGGCGGCACCAGTCGGACAGCGGGCCTTCCTCTTCGGTGAAGAGGTCTTCCGCCTGCTCGGGGCAATAGATGGTATGGATGTCGGGGCCGATGAAGCAGAGCCGGTCGCCATAGCTTTTGCCCAATTGGCGGGCATGGGTCGAGAGGACGGTGTAGATGCCGCCCACCCGGTTGCAGACTTCCCAGCTCACTTCAAACAGCCAGTCTTGTTTTTCCGCTTGTTTCACTTGTTTTTCCTCTTTCTTCATCAAGGGTCGGAAGGGGGCTTAGTTCAACATCACCTGGCCGCCGGTGATAGGCAGGGCCTGACCGGTCTCACCCAATTGCTCCATCAGGTAGAGCGCTCCCTTGCAGACATCCTCGGGAGCGCAGCCCTTGCGCATGGGCACCTGGGCCAGGTAATAGTCCTTGACATCCTGCACGGTCTTGGCGCCGGGCACCTTGCCGGCCTTCAGGTACTGGATGAACAGGCCGTTCTCGGGGTTGCTCCACAGCGGGCCGTCGTAGAAGTTGCCCGGGCAGATGGAATTGACCTTGACGCGGAAGGGCGCCAGCTCGAGGGCAAACGACTGAGTGAGGCCCACGCCGCCGAACTTGCCGCCGGCATAGGCGAAATTGGCCTTGCTGCCCCGCAGGCCCGACTTGGAGTTGACCTGGATGATATCGGCATAGTACTGCTCGTCAGCATACTTGGTCTGCAGCTTCATGACGCGGCTCACCACCTTGGAGCAGTAGAAATAGGCATAGTAGTTGATCTTGGTGACAAAGTCGAAGTTTTCGGGCGTCATGTCCTCCAGGCCGCCTGCGCGCAGCACGCCGGCGTTGCTGATGAAGGCATCCACGGCACCGAACTGGCAGATGGTCTCGTGCACCAGGTTCTCGATGCTGGGAATGTCGCTCACGTTGGTCTTGACAAAGATGGCGCGGTTGCTCTTGGCCATCGTGTTGAAACGATCGACCGTGGCCTGTCCGACCGTCTCGTTGAGGTCGGCCACCACGATGTTGGCACCCTCCAGCAGCAGGCAGCGGGCAATGCCCTCGCCAAAGCCCTGGGCAGCGCCCGTGACGATGATGGTCTTGTTTTCGGCCCGTCCGGCGGCGCCTCCGGCAGCCACGCTACGACGGTAGTTCTCCACTTCCCAGTTGTCGATGAAATCGATCTGGGCCTGCGTCATCGGATGCGGTCCGCCAAACTGCTCGCTGTAGGCGGCAATCTTCATGGCGTCTTCATAGACATCGAGGATGGTGTCGCACTGGGCGGCGTTGTCGCCCACGGCCACGATACCGATACCCTTGACCAGCAGCACCTTGGGCAGGTAGCCGAATTTGTCGACGAAGGCCGGGATGGCTTTTTCGGCCTGGGCGATCATGGCTTCGGGCTCCTCGGCGTCGATATAAATGTAGTTGGATTTGGCATAGACGATGCCGTCGGGCGTGAAGGGACGGGCAATCTTGGCGTAAGCTTCGGCCGAGTCGTAGAACGACTTGATGAGGCTGTTCTTGCGTACCTTGAGCACCTTGAGGTTGGCACCGGCATAAGGGTTGCGGATGCCCTGGCACTGGCAGGCCGACTGGCGGATGGCCTGACGGCAGAGCATCATGCGCAGGGCGGGCAACACCTTCTCGACACACTCGCAGGTGGGACGGTCGGTGATTTCCAATTCCTTGCCGCTGAGCTTGGAAAGAATCTCGTCGTAAATCTTCCTGATTTCGGCTATGGTGTTGGCGGCTACGAAAATGCCGTGGTTCTGTAGCCAGATCACGGAAGGCTCCTCGTTGAAGCGGGCACGGTGGGCCTGGATGCCCTCCTCCACTTTCTTGAACAGGGTGTAGCCCGGATCGGTGTAGGGCACATAGAGGGCCTTCTCGCCAAACAGGGCGTGGAGCTGCTGCTCGGCCTTTTGGGAGCACATCAGGCCATTGACGGCCGTGGGATGAAGATGGACCACGAAAGCATAGTCGATGATGTTGTGCATCGAGGTCTCGACCGAAGGACGGCGGCCCTTGGTGATACAGGCGGCGGCCAGGTCGTTCTTGACCTGCTCTTCACGCTCGGCGGTGTTGGCGCTGTACTGGCGGGTGCTCAGCACTTGCAGCTTGCTGCGGTCGAGCACGGCGAAACCGTCTTCGGTGATGGTGGCCAGGGCTGAGCCCGAAGCCTTCACCCACAGCTTTTCTGCGTTCTTGTACGAGGTGTTGCCGCCACCGGCGATGACATAGCGTTTGTCTTTTCCGTAGAACTGGGAAATGGCAATCAAATCCTGAATTTCCGACATTGTAGTAGTATTTTGCTTGTTCTTTTAAACCGAATGAATCAACTGGTCGCCCAGTTCGATGAACAGGGGTCGCTTGCTGGGGTCGGCCTTGCCGCTGGCATCGACATAGCCCGTGAGGCCCTGGCGCACCAGGTGCTGATGGGCGGCCACCACGCAGGCACCTTCATAGTTGATCTGCAGCAGCTTGTCAGTGAGCGGTGTGCTGTGGCGGGCAAACAGTTCGACCGGTTCCATGGCCGGGGTGTTGTGCTCGCTGCCCAGCGTGACCACGAAGCCCTGGTCATTGAGATAGGAAGCGTATTTCTCCAACAAGGCAACATCGTTGCGGGTGGTGATGAATTCTACCGAATAGAAACCCCTCTGGCGCAGCACCTTGGCCACCTTTTCCAGATCGCCTTCGAAATCGGTGTATCCGCCCTTGGCATCGTCGGCCAGGAAGGGGTAGGTGGGGATGCCGCCGCCGGCCAGGATGATCTGGCAAACGGTCTGCATGGGCAGGAAGGCCTTGGGATCTTCGGGCACGAAAGCGGCGCCGCCGGCCTTGAGCAGGTTGCTGCGGATCTCGTTCTCGACAGCGGCCTGGTTTTCGACGGCCGATTTCATCTCCTTGCCGCCCCAGAGGGTTTCCAGGAGGGCTTTGATGCGCCGGGGATCGTCCTGGCAGTGTTCATAGACTTTCATGCGCAGTGCCTTGGCCAGATGGCGCTCGCGGATCGAGCCGCGGGTCAGTTCCTTTTCGATCCACTGAAAGTCGAGCTGGAAACCGGCCTGCTTTTCGGCCAGTACGGCATTGAGTTTGCCGCACATGCTCTCGACCTGGGCGTTGGCTTCGCGGCGCACGGCGGCCAGCTGCGAGGCGTAGGGTTCGGCCAGGTGGAAAGGATAAGACAGGCCCTTGCCGCTCAGATAGGTACGGCCGGGGTTGCCGGGATCGTTCACGCGAAGGCCGGCTTTCTGGTCTTCCTCATTGAGGCTGATGAACTCGATGTTGAACAGGGGATACAGATGCCGCTTCTGGCAGCCTTCGGCCCAGGCCTGATAACCGGCCGTCGTGTAGAAATCGTTGATTCCCAACACTTTCACATTTTCCTGCACGGCTTTGTCCAAGGCTTCTTCCACGCCCGAAAAGGCGCTGAAAGAATAGGGCGTATGCAGGTGCGCGTTCACTTTCTCGATTTTCATAAGCTCAGTCTCTATTTGCAAAAATCAATAACACTATAATTCTCAGCACTGTACCATAGAATTGTCCACTCTAGCGGCATTCTATGAATTAAGGTGCGAAGGTAGTGAAAGCCAAGCGCAAATGCAAATGGAATTGCATTTGCAAAGGTTTTTCAAGGAGGAGTTTCGGAAAGCTTGCTTTCCGTTAAACGACAACGACGAAAAACCGGCAAAGCAAAAAAAAGTTTTTTGCTTTGCCGAGGCGCCTCCTAGCTCCTCCGCTTCATCATGGAGTGATGAGGCGGGAAGGTAGTGAAAGCCTCATCATGGAGTGATGAGGCGGGAGAGGTAGTGAAAGCCAAGCGCAAATGCAAATGTATTTGCATCGCCTTTTTTTGCTCACCTCAAGGAAATGGATTACATTTGTGCAGAATCAATTCAACGAATTAGCCATGACAAACAAGAAGAAAAATGAGATTGAACAGGGCCGGATGACAGTCCAGGATGCTGTATCGGCGTATGGATCCTCCCAGCATGACGTAATTGGAAACGAAGACCGCATTCCCGAAGGGTATGTTTCGTTTGAACGCTTCGGCGAAATCTTCCATCAAACACTAGACGAATGCTATGAAAAACTACACGCTCATCGTCAGTGAGTCTGCCATTTCAGACTTACAGGACATAGCTGTGTACGTTGCTGGTTTATATCACTCCGATAGTGGTCATAAGTATGTCAACCGAATACTCGGTCAGTTGGCAGGACTTAGCTATACAGCTGATATCATTCAATTTAGTCGCAGAAAGACTGTGAAAAGGATACACCCACACGCCAAGACTTTTTCTGTGGTAAACCGTCGTTGGACCATCGTCTTTCACACGGCGGGAAAATACGTCGTTATCGATCGAATCCTCCCCTCAAAGATGGTAACAGACTGATCTTTCCTGCCGCTGCGGTACAGATTTGGCAGCTTGGCGGCGAGGCGCTGTTTTCTTCTGCGCCGAGCGGCAAGCGCCAAATCTCAGCAGCGGGAGATGATAAAAAAAGCCGATCCTGAGGGGACCGGCTTTTCGCTGTATGGGGAGGGGTGATGCTTAGACACCCTTCTTGGCACGGATGATCTGCTGGGCTGCGGTCAGATTGGCCGTCGGGACGTAGTCCTTGAGCGGCATCATCTTCTCGTGAATGGCATCGAGGAACCATACGGGCTGCGGGAAGAAGGCCTCTTCCAGTTCGTGGCAGGGGGTGATCCAGTTGCGGGAACCCAGCACCACGGGAGCAGCATCCAGATAGTCGAAGCAGAGGTCGGTGATGTTGGCAGCCAGGTCGTTGAGGAACGAACCCCGGGCGCAAGCGTCGCCGGCGATGATGATGCGACCGGTCTTCTTGACCGATTCGATGACCTTCTCGTAGTTGAAGGGCACCATGGAACGGGCATCGATCACTTCAGCTTCCAGGCCGAATCTTTCCTTGAGCATGTCGGCAGCCTGCAGGGCGCGATAGAGCGTGGCACCGATGGTGAGGAAGGTGACGTCCTTGCCCTGGCGCTTGATGTCGGGCTCGCCGAAGGGGATTTCGTAGTAGCCTTCGGGCACACCGCCTTCGTGGAATTCCTCACCCTTGTCGTAGATGCGCTGGCTCTCGAAGAAGATGACCGGGTCGGTACCCTGCAGGGCGCTGTTCATGAGGCCCTTGGCATCGTAAGGCGTGACGGGGAAGGCCACTTTCAGGCCGGGGATGTGGGTGCAGAGGCTGGTCCAGTCCTGAGAGTGCTGGGCACCGTATTTGGAGCCGACACTGACGCGGACCACGACCGGCATCTTCAGGATGTTGCCCGACATGGCCTGCCACTTGGGCAGCTGGTTGAAGATCTCGTCGCCGCAGCAACCCAGGAAGTCGCAGTACATGATTTCGGGGATGACACGACCGCCGCACATGGCGTAGCCGATGGCCGTACCGATGATGGCGGCTTCGGCGATGGGCGAGTTGAACAGGCGGTGAGGCGGCAGAGCCTCGGTCAGGCCGCGATAGACAGCGAAGGCACCGCCCCATTCGCGGTTCTCTTCACCGTAGGCCACCAGGGAGGCGTCCTTGTAGAAGCGGTCGATGATGGCTTCGAAGATACCGTCCTTGATGTTGTACATTTTCATCTTGCTGACGGGCTTGCCCTCGGCATCCACATAGAAGCGGGTCTTGCCGGCGATGCTCTTGACACGCGGATTTTCCTCCATCGGATGGTTGACATCGGGCTTGGCCGTGCTCAGGGAGTCGATGCTCTGGTTGGAGAACATCATGTCGCCCAGCAGCTCGTTGTCCTTGACCAGGTCCATGCGGGGAGAGATTTCCTCGTCGATGGCCAGCTTGTACATTTCGAAGATGGTGTCCTTGACCTTGGTCTGGATGGCATCCAGGTCTTTCTGCTTGGCCAGGCCGGCGGCAATCAGTTTCTTGCCATAGGCGATGATGCAGTCTTCGGCTTCCCAGGCGGCGATTTCCTCCTTGGTGCGGTAGGATGACTGGTCGGAAGGCGAGTGGCCGCTGTAGCGGTAGGTGACAACATCCAGCAGGCAGGGACCCTGCTTGGCTTCCAGGAGCGCTTTCTTGCGACGGAAAGCGTCGATGACGGCCAGGGGATTGTAACCGTCGACACGTTCGGCGTGCATGGCATCGGGATTGAAGCCGGCACCCAGACGGGCGGCAAAGCCGTAGCCCATGGTCTCGCCGCGGGTCTGTCCACCCATGGCATACTGGTTGTCCATGATGTTGAACAGCACGGGCAGGCCACCCTTCATGTCACCTTCCCACATGGTGTGGAACTGGTCCATGGAGGCGAAAGTCATGCCTTCGAGCACCGGGCCGCGGGCCATGGCACCGTCGCCCAGGTTGGCCACGACGATACCTTTCTTGCGGTTAACCTTTTTATAGAGGGCGGCACCCACGGCAATCGAGCCGGAGCCGCCGACGATGGCGTTGTTGGGATAGATGCCGAAGGGGGTGAAGAAGGTGTGCATCGAGCCGCCCAGACCCTTGTTGAAACCGGTCGTGCGGGCGAAGATCTCGGCGATGGCACCGTAGATGAGGAAGCGGATGCCCAGTTCCTTGGTCGTGCCCTTGAAACCCTTGGAGGCAACGGCGAGCGTAGCACCGCCCCAGAACTCTTCCATGACTTTCTTGAGTTCCTTGTCGGGGAGGATTTCGATCGAGCGCAGGCCCTTGGCCAGGATTTCACCGTGGCTGCGGTGGGAACCGAAGATGAAGTCGTCGGTGTCGAGCATGTAGGCCATACCGACGGCGGCAGCTTCCTGACCGGCCGACAGGTGGGCCGGACCCGGGTTGTTGTAGGCCACGCCGTTGTAGCCGCCCGTGGTCTTGACCAGGTTGAGCATGGTCTCGAACTCACGGATGAAAGCCATGTCGCGATAGATGCGTACCAGGTCTTCTTTCTTGAAATTGCCTTCTTTTAATTCGTCGTCGATGCTCTTCTTGTACTGCATGACGGGAATCGGAGCGATTTTGATCTGCCCCGGCTTACGAACCTCTTTGGGATCGATGTAGATGGATTTTGGCATAGTATTTTGTTTTTGACGATTACAGACTGAAACTGGTTTCCTTCATGATCTCGCTCACGGTGGGATGCGGGAAGACGATCTCCTGCATCTCCTTGAGGGTGAGTTCCTGCTCGATGGCCATGCAGGCGGCGCAGATCATCTCGCTCGAGGTGTTGCCCAGCAGATGGACGCCCAGCACTTCGTTGTATTTTTCACCCACCAGCACCTTGCACAGTCCGTTGCCGCCTTCGTTCTCGGCGACGAAACGGCCCGAGAAGGCCATCGGCAGCTTGGCCACCTTGTAGGCGATCTTCTTGGCCTTGGCCTGTTCTTCGGTCAGGCCCACGCCGGCCACCTCGGGGTTGGTGTAGACCACGCCGGGGATGGCATCGTAGCGCATGTGGTCTTCGCGGCCGGTCAGGTTGTTGACCACCACTTCACCTTCGCGGGAGGCGGTATGGGCCAGCAGGCTGAAACCGGTGATGTCGCCGGCGGCAAACACGCCGGGCACGTTGGTGCGCATCTTCTCATCAACCTTGACACCGCGTTCGACGGCTATGCCGAGATTCTCCAGGCCGAAGCCCTTGGTGACGGCACGGCGGCCGACGCTCAGCAGGATCTTGTCGCCCTTGACCGACTGCAGCTGGCCGTCCTTCTCGAAGAAGACTTCGTGGCCTTCGATCTTGACCACCTTGGCTTGCAGGAAGAAGTTGACGCCCTTCTTGGCGTAGATGTCGCGCAGCATGGCGGAGATTTCGTAATCGAGGCCGCCGAGGATCTCGGGCAGCATTTCGACCACGGTCACCTTGGTGCCCAGGCTGTTGAAGAAGGAGGCGAATTCCATGCCGATGACACCGCCGCCGATGATGACCAATTCCTTGGGCTGCTCGGCGAGCTGCAGGATCTCGCGGTTGGTGACGACGATGTCGCCGGCTTCCTTCAGACCGGGGATGGGAGGCACGGAGGCCTCGGAACCGGTGCAGAGCAGCAGGTTCTCGGACAGGTAGCTCTCGCCGTTGCAGGTGATTTCAATGCCCTTGGGGCTGCGGCCCTGGATGAAGGCTTCGCCCTTGACCACGGTGACGTGGTTCATCTTCATGGCGCCTTCGACACCCGAGACCAATTTCTTGACCACTTTGTTCTTGCGGGCCATGATCTTGCCGAAGTCGTAGCTGACTTTCTCGGCGAAGACACCGTATTTGTCGCCATGCACGGCGTTGTCGTAAGTCTTGGCGCTGTAGAGCAGCGTCTTGGTGGGGATACAGCCCTCGTTGAGGCAGACACCGCCCATGCTGTTCTTCTCGAACAGGATAACATTCAAACCTTTGTGACCGGCGCGTTCGGCAGCCACGTAGCCGGCGGGGCCGCCGCCGATGATTGCTAGATTATACATGATCGCGTACGTTTAAAATCAGAAGATGTCGAGTTGCAGATTCTCGATTTCGACGGCAATCTGCTTGAGGAAACGGGTGGCCTCGCCGCCGTCCAGGGCACGGTGGTCGTAGGTCAGGCTCAGGCCGATGTAGGGCACGAAGGCATAGACACCGCCGCCCAGGTCCTTGGGACGGGGCACGATGGTGTTGACACCCAGGATGGCCGACTGGGGCAGATTGATGACCGGGGTGAAGATCTCCACACCGTAGTTGCCCAGGTTGGACACCGTGAAGGAAGCTGCTTCGGGGCTGAGCAGGTCGGGATCGATGCCGCCTTTGCGGCAAGCCTCGGCCAGGGTCTTGAGCTGGTTGGACAGGCCCACGATGCTCAGGTCGTCGGCGTTGCGCACGACGGGCACCATCAGGCCGCGGTCGGTATCGACGGCCACGCCCAGGTGCACTTTGTTGAACAGACGCATCGACTCGCCCAGGAAGTGGGAGTTGACATTGGGATACTGCTTCAGGGCCTTGATGACGGCGTAGCAGACCATGTCGTTGAGGGTGATGTTGGCCGTGAGCGTGCCGGCTTCCATGGCTTTCTTGCATTTCTTGCGCAGCTCCATCATGCGGCGGGCGTCGGCCCCCAGATGGTGGGTGAGCTGGGCCGAGTTCTGCAGGGAGGCGTGCATCGACTTGGCGATGATCTTGCGCATGTTGCTGAGCTTCTTGTCTTCGTAGTCGCAGCCATAGACGGCATTGGGCACCGCCTTGATGTCGGCAGCCTTGGCCGTGCCGGCCAAACCGGATCCGGCGGTGGGCTGCATACCCGTTTCGCGGGCTACTTCCTTGGCCAGGGCGGTCATCTTGGGACGAGCCTCCACGGCTGCCTGGACATCGCGCTCGATGATGCGTCCGTGAGGGCCGCTGCCGGCGATATCCTTCAGGTTGAGGGCCTCCTTGTCGGCCAGATGGCGGGCACGGGGTGAAGCGAAGGTCTCGCCCGTGGGGGCTGCTTTCGGGGCGGCAGGGGCAACGGGAGCTGCGGGAGCGGCAGGAGCCTCGGCCTTGGGAGCTTCGGCGGCTTTGGGCGCCTCGGCGGCGGGAGCAGCGGCAGGAGCCGGAGCTGCAGCGGGAGCGGCGGCGGGAGCGGCGCTGCCGGCCATCAGGGTCGACACATCTTCGCCGGGCTGTCCGATGGCCATCACATTGGTCAGGACAGGCACTTCGTCGCCTTCGTTATAGAGACATTCC
>Ga0208297_1002499_pt1 | contig 10572 bp, 9 predicted proteins | sample LMS_cellobiose_e_FD_187367 | JGI IMG/M metagenome (GOLD analysis project Ga0208297, IMG submission 187367) | Rumen-fistulated moose microbial communities from Alaska, USA - LMS_cellobiose_enrichment (SPAdes) (version 2) | ecosystem: Host-associated > Mammals > Digestive system > Stomach > Rumen... | reverse complement strand
AAAAATCCAGCGGGTTGCGATGGTCGAAATTGATAATGTAGTTGCCAAAGGTGGTTTTCGGACCTTGTCTGGGAGTGCAATCCATCGCTAAAATGTCCGGATAGTCCTTTATAATGTTTTGCACTGCCAAGACGGTTTTCTTGTTAATGTCTTCACCTTTAATTATCCATTTAGACAGATATTGCTGCGAAAAATAATTTGCGACCGGCGTCAGGACATTCTTTCGCAAAAGCTTCTTTTGGGAAATTTTGCTGACTTCTTTGGAAGTGAAAGAATTCACAATCTCGCCTTTATCATCGCGGTAGAATGTCGTAAGCGGGAAAGGCTCCCTTCCTGCCATTATGTCTTTGCGGCGTGCGGTATTGCCCGTGGCGCACTTTGCTTTGTTAACTCTGGGCATGGCAAGGTAACTGATTACATCGCTGCGGCGAAGGTAATCGTAATTGCCGTTAAAATCTCTTGTAAAAACGCCTGCCAGCTCGGGGGCGACCTTTATGAAATATAAAAAGAAAGGCTTGCCATCCACTTCGGTATCGGTAAGAGCCTTAAACTTCGGGGACTTTGTTTCGCTGAAGCATTTCCCGTCAGTGTATTCCATGAGCGCATCTTTGATTTCTAATAAAAAGTCAAAGTGATCTTTGTGCTCTTCGCCTTTTGCGGGGTGCCTGTATGCTTCGCGTATATCCTCTATTTTAGCAATAAGGGCAGGGACGTCTTCGGTCCTTGCTTTCCTATATTCGTCCTCTTTTGAACTATAATTCATTTTCTCTTTCCTTTTTAAACTTGCCAGTGGACTTTAACATAGACAAAAGTAAAAAGCAAGAGGGTGGGGTGTAGTATTTTGTGCTTGTAAAAAAGGGGCAGGTGTTATACAAATGAGTTCCATTCAAACAACAGTTTTAAGCAATTATGTGAATGGAAAAATAATGCAAAAGTTTATATTCGTTACCGGCGGTGTGGTGTCCTCTTTGGGTAAAGGAATCGCTTCGGCGTCCATAGGTGCGCTGTTGCAGGCGCGCGGTTTCAAAGTGCGAATCCGCAAGCTCGACCCCTATCTGAACATTGACCCCGGGACTATGTCGCCGCACCAGCACGGTGAGGTTTTCGTTACCGAGGACGGAGCGGAAACGGATCTTGACCTTGGGCATTATGAGCGGTTTTTAGGTGTGCACCCGCATAAGACCGATAGTATTTCCGGCGGGAGAATATACTATAATGTGCTGACGAAAGAGCGTCGCGGGGATTATCTTGGTGCGACGGTGCAATCGATTCCTCATATTACGGACGAGATAAAGCGGTTTATCTCCTCGGATTTGACGGACGAAGATTTTGTGATTTGCGAAATAGGCGGGACGGTCGGCGATATTGAAGGGCTTATTTTCCTTGAGGCGATTCGGCAGTTTGCAAACGATGTCGGCAGAGAAAATACTTTGTTCGTGCATCTTACCCTTTTGCCCTATATCAAGGCGGCGGGCGAGCTTAAAACCAAGCCTTCGCAGCACTCGATAAAGATTCTGCTGGAAGCGGGGATTCAGGCGGATATTATCCTGTGCCGCAGCGCCATGATGATGAGCGACGCCGAGCGCGAGAAAATTGCGCTGTTTTGCAACCTTCGCCCCGAAGATGTGATCGTCGCTTTGAACCTTGACAACATATACAAAATCCCGCTCGCCTACCATAAGGAAGGGCTGGACGAAAGGGTGCTTTATCACTTTGGTATGTTGGACAAGGCAAAGGCTCCCGACTATTCAAAGTGGGAAAAGGTGGAAAAGGCGCTTGCCAGTCCCAAAGGCGAGGTTACCATCGGCATCGTGGGCAAGTATTGCGGCTTGCAAGATGCCTATAAATCGCTTAACGAGGCTTTGTTCCATGCGGGTCTTGCCAATCAGGTTAAGGTGAAAATTAAGTGGATTGAGGCCGAGACTTTGGAAGGCGTGTCCGATGAAGAAGTGGCGGAGAAACTTTCCGAAGCGGACGGGATTCTGGTCCCCGGCGGTTTCGGTTATCGCGGGGTCGAGGGCAAAATCCGCGCCGCTAAATACGCCAGAGAGAACAAGGTGCCTTATCTCGGGATATGCCTCGGCATGCAGATTGCGGCGATTGAAATTGCCCGTGATGTCTTGGGGATAAAGGACGCCAATTCAACCGAGTTCACAAAGGATTGCACGCCTATTATCGCGCTGATGAGCGAATGGGAGCAGGACGGAAAGAAGCAAATCCGCGGTGAAAACGCCAACAAAGGCGGGACTTTGCGCCTTGGCGCGTATCCTTGCAAGATTAAGGCGGGGACTTTGGCGCACAAGATATACGGCGCGGACGAGATTAGCGAACGGCATCGTCATCGTTATGAGATGGATATCAGATTCGAGGACGATTTTGCCAAGCACGGTGTGGTTATTTCCGGTAAGTCTCCGGACGGGGTCTTGCCCGAGATTTTGGAAATTACCGATCACCCCTTCTTTATCGCGGGACAGTTCCACCCCGAGTTTAAGTCCACTCCTTTTGAGGGACATAAGTTGTTTAAGAGCTTTATCGTGGCAGTGAAAAAGTAAGGATTCCTCTGCTTTTTAAGGGCGTTTTGTTTTTACTATTGCTTTTTGTCGAGTTTTGAGATATGATAATAAGCGAAGATGGGGTGATGTCCGTCTTTCGCATATTGATTAGGATTTTTTATAGATTTATTTTTTATAACGAGTTCTAGTTTTCAGTCGTTTACATCAAACGACTTTTTGTTAGGAGTTAATAGGAGCGAAAAATGGTAGAAGAAACAAAAACTGAGCCCAGCACAGAAAGTAAAGAAGAAACGGCTGCTTCCATGGATGCATTAGGTGCTTTCTTTAACAGAGTGGAAGATGAGCGCGACGCTGCGATAGCTGAAGATGTCAAAGCAGCTAATGAAGAGGTTTTGAAAATTATGGGGAACCTTCGTGAAAAACGCAGCGTCGAAAGTAGCGAGATTCCCGATACTGCGGCTCATTTATATGCGATAGACGGAGTTCCTGATTACAGGATAAAGAGCGAGGAAGAACGAAAAGCTATTCGTGAGGAGATTGTTGCTCGAGTTGCAAAGTATGAAGAACAAAAGGATCTTGATGCTAAAAAAGCTCAGGATAAGCCTTTTGAGGATATGCGTAACAGCATCAGCGAAAAAGTAGCTGCCGGTGCAACTTTTGATGAAGCTAAAAGGGAAGCTTTGGGCGAGTTCTTCAGAGACAACTTTATTACTGATTCCGTAAAACAAGATGCTTGGGAAAGAAACTTGGATGCCTATTACCGCCGCATAGCGCTTGCGGAGGCTAATGCGCAGATGAAGCAGACATTGGCTAATGCTGCCGATAGAGTTAGAGCCGGTATGGCTGATGCGTCCGGCAGGGTTAAGGCCGGCGTTGCCAATGCTGCCGACAAAGTTAATGCCGGTGTTGCCAATGCGAGCACCCGAGTTAGAGCTGGTATGGCTGATGCGGCTGATAAAATTAACGCCGGTATGGCTGATGCATCCGGCAGGGTTAAGGCCGGTGTTGCCAATGCTGCCGACAAAGTTAATGCCGGTGTTACCAATGCGAGCACTCGGGTTAGAGCCGGTATGGCTGATGCGGCTGATAGAATTAACGCCGGTATGGCTGATGCATCCGGCAGGGTTAAGGCCGGTGTTGCCAATGCTGCCGACAAAGTTAATGCCGGTGTTGCCAATGCGAGCACCCGAGTTAGAGCAGGTATGGCTGATGCGGCTGATAAAATTAACGCCGGTATGGCTGATGCATCCGGCAGGGTTAAGGCCGGCGTTGCCAATGCTGCCGACAAAGTTAATGCCGGTGTTGCCAATGCGAGCACCCGAGTTAAGGCCGGTATGGCTAGCGTCAAAGGCTCTGTTGCCAGTGCTTTTGATAAGGCTCGTCAAGGCGTTCGTGATGCACATAGTGCTGCCACAAAGAGCGGTAAGAAAGTGCTGGAGAACGGTGTAGTTTCCAAGTGGCTTTCCAGAAACAAAAATAAGCTTTTGGGTGTTGCCGGTTTGGGAGTTAGCCTTGTGGCGGCCACTAATGCGGCTGTAGGCGGGTTCGGTCTTATGGCGCCGATTATGGTCGCAGGTGTTTCTTCGACCGTGTTCCCGCCGTATATTGCTGTTGGTGCAGCTATATTGGCAACAAAATACCTGCTTGCCCGCAAGGAGAACAAGGTTAAAGCGGCTCCAAGGCAAGTAAAGACGGGCGAAAAGTCAAAGAAGCCTATTTTGAACACTCTTAAACAAAGCGCTAGAAATTAGTCATGTAGTTCTTGCCCCTTTCCCTTCCTCCTTTTTTAAGCGGGGAAGGGGCGGGGCGAGGCGCTTTTGTTTTGATTATGCACAACAACTTTAAGGAGAATGAAAATGATTACTGAACAGGAAAAACAATTCATCGCAAGTATTGAGGAAGACGGCAGCATTGCCATTATTATTAAAGAAAAGAACGGGGAACCTTCTAATCCCAAGATTCTTTATGATGGCAAAGACCACGCCCTTTTAATCCGTAATGCGGAAAGCACGGTCGTGCTTGATTACCTTAACGATGAGCTTAAACCTTTGCTTGTTTCCGGTGTTCAAGTTGATGTGGTTGAGATGAAACTCCCCGATTTGGAAGATGTCGTTCGCTCTTATACCGCTACGGTTACGCGTATGGCAAAGCTTCCTCTTCATCCCGAGGATGTAATCTCGGTTGAGGCTTTTGATAAGGAAGCAAAAGAGGCTTTGGCACAGGTTGGAATTAAGCTTTAGAAAGAAGTCTATCTATAAGTTAAATGTTGCAGGTCGAGGGGCTTTTTCTTGCTCCTCGATTTGTTTTGTCTTTGCTTAATGTGCTTAAAGTGCCGCTTTAAACAGAAGGCGCGGGTGCGGGTGCCGATGCAGGTGCAGAGGTCGGATTAGGGACGGCGGGAGCTTCTTTGCTTTTCATTAAATCGGTGATGTAGTTGCCTTGGAAAAGGTTAAAGCCCATGGATTTGCCGATGGCCACGCTGGCGGCGTTGCCTACGCGCGAAAGAACTATCTTGGTTATGTCGTTACGCGCCAAGTCCTCAAAAATCGGGGCTTTGGGGTCGGTCGACATGAGCGGAATCTTGCTGTTCCAAATCAGCTTGATAATGTCCGCGCCGGTGTCTTTGCGGTTAAAGTAGCGCAGGCTCTGGGTCGTGATGCCGTCAATGCAAATCCTGTATCCGCACGCCTTTATAAAGCTTTTTGCCATGATGTATGAGGCGACATCGCTGAAAATGTCGTCCGCGGATATCTCTATGAAAATCGAGCTTTTGTTCTCGGGAGCGATGTTTTCGTCAAAGTTCAAAAAGTCAGGCGAGAGAATCGTCGAAAGGTTAAGGTTAAGGCTAAAGTTCTTTTGCAGCGCTCCGTCGTCGTGCTTCGCCGCCAAGCGCAGGACCTTTCTATCCAGCGTCTCGGTCAGGTAGTTCAAAAGCCACGGCGTAAGCGCAAGGTTCAAATCCGGCACTATGGTGTCGCTAAAGTCGGGGATAGATACAAAAACTTCTTCAAACAGGACATCGGGCGTGTCGTCAAGCAAAGAGCAAACCGGCTGCCTTCTTATCAAGCTGGTAAAGTCCGCGTTTTTAAGCGCGTTGTTTATACTCATTAAAAGTTTCGGAGTGAGCATCTTTTCGCCGCTTGCTGATATGGCCGGTCCCGACGAGGCCGCGGAAGATGGTGGTGGCGGTGTGGGCTTGGGCGGCTGTTTTATTATGGGTTCGGGTTCGGGCGGAAGCTCTTTTTTCAAAGGCGTGCCTACGCTCGATTTTACGACTTGGACGAAAAGGTTATACTGCGTCTTAAAATCGTAAAAAGTTGCAAAATCCTCGGGCGCGCTGTCCGAGACAAAAAACTTTATCTTGAAGACTATGCGCTCAAGCTGAATCTTTATCGCGGGCGGAAAAAGTATCACTATGTCCTTGTTTAAAAGCTCAAAGACTTTGCCGCCGTCCGAGTTGATAATCAACGGGTCAAACATCTCGTGAATCGTGCGGAGAGTTTGCTCGCGCCCGGCCTCCTTTATTTCCGATACTTTTAGGTAAAGCCCGTCAAAGACAAGGCGCGGGTAGTTCTTGCTGATGTTATCCAGCATCAACATTAATTGCGTTTCGGAAGGGGTAAGGTCTTTTTCTATCATCTTTTTTCGTCCTTTACCGTCTTAATCCTATAAAGAGCCGTTCCAAACAGGCGGGTTGTCCAACACATTCTTATAAATGCACTTGTCGCGAAGCGGTCCGGCAAAAGAACTGTAGCGGCTGATACATTCGGCTATAGTGCAGTTCGAAAGAGAGCAGTTGTATTTTATTGTCGCTGCCAGCATCGTGTCGATGAAGTTGCCTTGATAGAAAATTATGCCTTGCGCCGCGCCCCAGCGCAAAGCGTTTTCGCTGTCGCACCTTGCAAGTATGGTGTGGATGCTGTTCTTTGCTTCCGTAAAGCGCTTGACCGAGGCGGTAGCGGCAGGCTCGTTAAGCTTTTCGGTCCAGAAAATCTTTATCAAATCAGGGGCAAGAAGGTTTATATCTAAAAAGTCCAAAGTGTCTGCCGTCAGGGCGTCCAGCAAAATCTTATGCCCGCTGCGGTGCAGCATTTGCTTCATCTCGGCGTAAAGTTCGGGATTGTGAAAAACATCCAAAGGTTGGACTTCGGCAATAATCGTTATGCCTTTGCTCTTCATGCTGAAGTTGAAAATATCAAAGTCTTTTGAGGCAAGCGTGAAAAGGTTAAGATTGACGCTTATGCGGGCGGGGCTTACCGGATTGTGCGAGTTCTGTATCGCGTCAAGCAGTTTTATATCCAAAGTCTCGGTAAGCGCCCTGAACAGCCACTTGTCTGCCAAAAGGTTGATGTTCGGCATCATCTTTTTACCAAGCGCCACGCTCGAGGTGAAAAATTCGTGAAAGACTACGCCCGTGTGGTGGCCGTCTATGACCGCTATGACGGGCTGGCGCTTAATCGCGTCACTTACCGCTATCATATTCACAACATCAATTACGGCGTAAAGGTTGTCAGAGGAAAGCGGCACAACGGCCTCGGCGTCGGTTCTTTTCGCATCAATAAGCCGACCTTCCGCGTTTTCTCTGCCGGTGATTACCGAGCAAATGCGAGCTATTTCCTTTTTAAAGGTGTCCATCTCGGTCGTCAGATAATACACATTGATAAAAGGTGCATTCGCCTCGGGCTTGACGGCAGGATCGTTCGGGAAAAGCGCGCGGATTTTGGTAAGGGCTTTTGCCATGCCCTCGGTCTGGGATTGCTGGATTAAAAGGACTATCGCTTCGCCGTTAAAGCGGAAAATATACGAGACACCCTCTTTGTCCGCCTGTTCCAAAATTTTTATCAGAAGGGATATTTTATCTTCCGAGCGGTTTATGGGCTCAAGCCTTGCAATCATTACCGTATAGGCAACATAGCTGGTCGGGGATTTGCTTATCCTTTCCAGCGTGTCGGTGATTTCGTCCGTCGGTCTTTCTTCCGAGTCAGTCATAACCTTCGCCTCTTGTAGCCTTTATCCCGTTAGGCTAGGCGGAAAAGGTTAAAAATAGATGAAAAGGGAAGGGGGACTTTGCCCTCTTCCCGTTCACGGTTTACGGTGTAAGGGTTAACCTTTAACCCTTATTCGGCTTTTTCGGCTTCAGCTTTGGCTTTAGCCTTCTCGCTTGCGGACTTCAAAAGATTTTCCGTAATGCGAGCTGCCTTGCCGCGCAAGTTGCGAAGGAAGTAGAGTTTTGCTCTGCGAACTTTACCGCGGCGGACCATTTCAATCTTTGCCACATTGGGAGAGTAAAGCGGGAAAATCCTTTCCACACCCTCGCCAAAGGATATTTTGCGAACCGTAAAGGTCGAGTTAAGTCCGTCGTTCTTGCGAGCAATGCAAACGCCTTCATATACCTGAAGCCTTTCGCGTCCGCCTTCGCCTTCGATTACTTTGCAGTGAACCTTTACCGTATCGCCGGGGATAAAGTCGGGAATGTTCTTATTCAAAGAATCCAACTGTTCTTTTTCCAATGTCTTAATGAGATTCATAATTAAATCCTTTCGTTAATTGTTAATGTAATGTTGCCATAAATCAGGACGTCTGTCCTTGGTTATTTTTTCTGCCATTGCTTTGCGCCAAGCAGCAATTTCTTTGTGGTTGCCCGAAAGCAAAACTTCCGGAACTTCCATGCCTTGCCAAGACCTCGGGTGCGTGTATTGCGGATACTCCAAAAGCCCGTTTTCAAAACTTTCCTCGGTAAGCGAGGCGGGAGAGCCCAAAACATCGGGAAGAAGTCTTACTACCGCGTCCAAAAGGCATATCGCTGCCGGTTCGCCGCCCGATAAAACAAAATCGCCAATGCTGATTTCTTCAAGTCCATAGCGGGTGATAACCCTTTCGTCTATGCCCTCAAAACGACCGCAAACAAGAGTGATTTGGGAAAGACCGGCAAGTTCTTTTACCTTGCCTTGCGTAAGAGGAACCCCGCGCGGGCTTAAGTAAATAAGCTTATCGCTACTATCCTTTACGCTATCTAAAGCCGCGCCCAAAACATCGGGCTTCATCACCATTCCCGCGCCGCCGCCAAAAGGTGCGTCGTCCACCGAGCGATAGTTGTCAGTGGCGAAATCCCGAATGTTTACGGGGTTTATTTGCCACAGGCCCTCGCTTAGTGCTTTGCCCGCTAATGATTGCCCCAGTAAAGAGGGGAACATTTCGGGGAAAATGGTGAGAATGTTGGCCTTAAACATTGTTTTCTTCCATCATACTGCTACGATCTGCCGCTTTAAACCAATCGGTCGAGGCAACTTTTATAAAGCCGCCGTCAACATCGACAACAGGCACATCTTTCTTGGTGAACGGTATCATCACGCTTTTGCCGACGGGAGTGGTAATGTCCAGAATATCCCCCGCGCCAAAGTTGAAAACAGATGATACGGTGCCAAGATTCCTGTCCTTGTCATCGATGACTTTAAGCCCGATAAGGTCAGTGTGATAAAACTCGTCCTCCTCTTCAATTTTGGGGAGAGCATCTCTTAAAGCATACAGTTTGGCGCCTTTGAACTTTTCGGCGGTTTCACGGTCGTGAACGCCTTCCATTTCACAAAGCAAAATGTTTTTGTTTAGACTGAGATTTTTGAACGAAAAGGTCCGCGTAAGCGTCTCATCATACAGATCACCGTATGAGAAAATATCAGTCGGAGTAATGGTGAAACTACGGACTTTTACAAGCCCCTTTACACCATGCGGACCGGTAATCATACCTACAAAAACTTTTTCCTTCTTAGTCATAACAAAAGCTTCCTTTATTCGGCAGGAGTTTCAGGAGCGGGAGCTTCCTCTGCAGCTGCTTCGGCGGCAGGTTCTTCTGCGGCGGGAGCAGGTTCCTCGGCGGCAGCGGGCTCGGCAGCAGCTGCTTCTTCCGCGGCTTTGGCGGCAGCGGCTTCTTCGGCTGCTTTTGCTTCGGCTTCCGCTTTAGCGGCGGCTTCCGCTTCGGCTTTGGCTTTCTCGGCTTCGGCTTTGGCTTTCATGCGCTCAACAGCTTTGGCTTTAGGATTGGGCTTTTTCGTTTGGTTGGCAGGAATTGCCGGCTTTGCCACAACGCCCTTTTCCGAAAGCAAACGAGCAACGCGGTCGGTAATCTCGGCGCCTTTGCTGATCCATTCCTTGATGCGCTCGGGCACAATCGTCAATCTGCCTTCATGCTCTTTAGGCAAAAGGGGATTGTAGGTGCCGACCTTTTCAATAAAACGGCCGTCACGAGGAGCGCGTTTATCGGCTACGACAATTTTATAAAACGGGCGCTTTTTAGAGCCACCTCTTGAAAGTCTTATACGTACTGACATATTTTCTAGTTTCCTTTGTTAAATGTTAATTACTAAAAGCGTTTCCCTAAGAAAGGATTCGCTCCACCTTGTTTCGGCATAAGGGCGTCAAGTGAAGGGGGCATTCCCCCGCTCATCAGCGCCTTTAAGCCGCCCATTTTTTTCATCCGCTTCATTGCCATTTCAACTTGCTCAAAGCGCTTAAGCAGCTTGTTCACATCTTGAATGGAAGTGCCCGAGCCGTCCGCTATGCGCTTTTTGCGGGATGCTTTGATGATGTCGGGGTGACGGCGTTCTTTTATGGTCATGGACAAGATAATGGCTTCTTGTCTTATCACAACGCGGTCATCAATTCCGGCCTCGTCTATTTGCTTTTTCATCTTGGCAATGCCGGGTATCATGCCCAGCACGCCCTTTATATCGCCCATTTTCTTGATTTGGCGAATCTGCGAAAGCATGTCTTCAAGGTTGAAAGTGCCTTTCATCATGCGTTCGGCGGTCTTTTGCGCCTCGTCCTCGTCAATCTTTTCAATGGCGGTTTCAACCAAAGAGACAACATCGCCCATGCCCAAGATTCTGCCCGCCAAGCGGTCGGGGTGGAAGGGCTCAAAGGCGTCGGGCTTTTCACCCGTGCCAAGGAACTTTAAGGGCTTGCCCGTGATGAACTTTATGGACAGCGCCGCACCACCGCGCGAATCGCCGTCAATGCGGGTAAGTATGCTACCCGTAATGCCGATTTTCTCATCAAACTCTTT
>Ga0208297_1002495_pt1 | contig 10584 bp, 7 predicted proteins | sample LMS_cellobiose_e_FD_187367 | JGI IMG/M metagenome (GOLD analysis project Ga0208297, IMG submission 187367) | Rumen-fistulated moose microbial communities from Alaska, USA - LMS_cellobiose_enrichment (SPAdes) (version 2) | ecosystem: Host-associated > Mammals > Digestive system > Stomach > Rumen... | reverse complement strand
CATGCGCAATTCATACAGACCTGGGATCGCCATAAAAAATTATTAGAAGCGTATCAAAGTGGAGATATACAATTTGCGCTTACTGCAAATCGCCATCACATTCTTGTTGACTCTCTTAATGGAAGCCTTGAATTTCTCAAACTGACAGAAGGCTGATTTTATGTACGGGACCATTTTTAATATACAGTCGTTTTCTATCCACGATGGCCCTGGGATTCGTGACGTTATCTTTTTGAAAGGATGCTCTTTGCGGTGCCGTTGGTGTTCGAATCCGGAATCACAGTCAGCGACACCGGAGTTGAGTCATAACAGAATGCGTTGTTTGGGTGTCGACAAATGCGGGGCCTGTATTGAGGCATGTCCCAATGGTGCCATGCACGCAATGGCGGAAAATCTTCCAGTGCCGGACCGCAGCATATGCAAGGCTTGCGGACTTTGCGTCGACGCTTGTCCTGCCAAGGCAATGCGGATGATGGGGACAACAGTATCTGTCGATGAACTTTCGGACCGGATTCACGCAAATGATAGTTTTTATGCCCATTCCGATGGCGGGGTTACGCTCGGCGGCGGAGAGCCGCTGCTGCAGGCTGATTTCGCCATGGAATTACTGGCTCGGCTTGGCAGAGAAGGCGTACACCGCGCTATTGAGACCGCGGGGCATGTACCTTTTGAAGCTTTTGAGAAGGTATGTCCTGAGCTTGATTTGTTGATTTTTGATCAAAAACATGTGAATACAAACGAACATAAAAAATGGACCGGCGCGGGGAACGCGCGCATTGTGGATAATTTGCATCGCGTCGCAGAGACCTTTCCCAGGTTGCCTATTCTCGTTCGGACACCACTCATCCCCGGCGTGAATGACAGCGAAGCTGTTATCACGGCGATTACGGAATCCCTAAAACCATTGAAGACGGTTATTAAATACGAACTGTTACCATATCATCGTTTTGGAGAAGCGAAGTATCTTCAGCTTGGCCGAGAATATCCTTTCGACGGTCCCAAGGAAATTGATAAACAACGGGTTGCTTCATTACAAAGGATTGCTGATGTTATTGAGCAACTTCATGCCTGATGGAGCAATAAAACAGTAAGGAGCATATGATATGGGAGCTACCGAAGCGCTGAATACCCTTTCCCCCCAGGAACAACGTATCCTTCAAGGCGTAGACGATTCCCTTTTTTCTGAAGAGGCCCGCCAGCGCCGGCCCCGCATCCAGCGTTTGTTGAAAGATTTTCGCCTCAAGCGGCCCCGCATGGCCATTGAGCGTTCTGTTCTTATGACGGAGTCATACCGCACTACGGAAGGGATGCCTTTGTTTATGCGCTGGGCCGTTGCCCTGCGTCATATTTTAGAAAATATCAGTGTGGAAATCATGCCTGATGAGCTTATCGTCGGTCGTTGCGGTCCTGCAGGGCGGTATGGGCTGCTTTATCCAGAGGTCCGATGCGCATGGCTGGAAAAAACACTGGCGACACGTGCCGAAGGGAAAAATATCCCCTATACGCTGACAGATGATGAAGCAGAACAAATTCAGACGAAGTTGCTTCCTTATTGGAAAGGCCGCACGCTGTTCGATCGTAATTTTGAGCTTCTCCCAGAAGATACGAGGCGCATCCTATATGACGACGACGGGGTGACTCCGTCATTTGTCGTCGTAGAATCCTCAACTGAACGGCATACCCTGCAGTGGATTCTTGACTTTGAAAAGGTACTGACGATTGGCACGGATGGGATCAAGGCAAAGGCAAAAGCCCGTCTGGATTCCCTTGATCCTTGCCAGCCGGAAAATGGTTACGATAAGGCGATGTTCCTGCGCGCGGTTATCCTGGTTTGCGAAGGCATCGAAATTTTCGCTAAACGTTATGCGAAGCTGGCCAGGGATATGGCGGCGACCTGCGCTGACACAAAACGGCGGCAGGAACTGTTGCAAATCGCAGATCATTGTGAATGGGTGCCAATGCGCCCCGCCAGAACTTTTTGGGAGGCAGTGCAATCGCAATGGTTCGCGCAGGCCATATACCGTTTAGAGCACTATACGGCAGGCGGCCAGGGGCAAGGACGCATCGATCAGTATTTTTATCCATTCTATCGCAAAGATAAAGATGCCGGGATATTAACGGATAACCGTGCGCTGGAAATCCTGGAGTGCCTGTGGTTGAAGGTCGCCGAATCAATGACGATGCGCCAGGCTTTCGCCTCTCCGCATAAGCAGGGAAATGCACATTACGAGGCAGCGACTATTGGCGGCCAGACCGCTGACGGCCGGGATGCCACCAATGAGTTGTCGTATCTGATACTGGAATCCAAGCTGAACTTTCCATTGGATTACCCGGATTTGTCGGCCCGTATTCACTCACGCACGCCGGAGAAGTTTTTGTCCCGCATATGCGATGTCATCAAGGAAGGAACTGGATTTCCTAAGCTTTTCAATGATGAATGCATTATTCCGTATTTCCTTGAACGCGGTGTGCCGCTGGAGCTTGCACGGCAATATAATGTCTCCGGATGTACCGAAGTGCGTCTGCCCAATCTGGACGTCTATCTGACAGGTCACTGCCAAGTCAACATGGGCGCCGTTTTGGAGATGACGTTGTTCAATGGAAAGATGGCGTTAAAAAATGGTAAGCAATATGGCCTGGATTTGGGTGATCCGCGGCGCTTCAAAACTTTCGAAGAATTTTGGGAAGCCTTTACCAAACAGACCCGTTTCTTTATGCGTCATGTTTTCCTTCAAAATCAAATTTTCGATAGTTTCAAGAGTGAATTCCTGGCGGCGCCCTTCATGTCCATGTTGCACGATCTTTGCTTTGAGCAATGCCGCGATATCCACAAGGGAGATCAAACCGGCTCTTTGAAATTGGGCTTTTGGGAGCCAACCGGCTTTGCGACGGCTGTGGACTCCCTTGTTGCCATTAAAAAACTTGTTTTTGATGATAAAAAATTGACTATGGACCGTTTGCTCAAGGCATTGAGCACAAACTTTGAAGACGATCCTGTGGCACGTCAACTATGCCTTAATGCTCCGAAATATGGCAACGATGACAACTATGCCGATGAGGTTGGAGTCCAGTTTGAAACATTCTGCCGTTCACTGTCACGCGAGTATAAGACCGTATCCGGCGGGCAGCTGGACGTTCGCTATGTGCCTGTAACTGCGCATGTCCCCTTCGGGCGTGTTGTCGGCGCCACCCCGAATGGACGCCTTGCCAATGAACCGCTATCTGATGGCATTGCCCCTCAACAGGGGGCGGACGTCAACGGACCGACGGCTGTCATGTTATCCGTGGCTCACACCCAAGCCACAGCCTATGTTGAGGGGGCGGCGCGGTTATTCAATATGAAGTTAAGCCCTCAAAGCGTTAATGGTGCCTTGGGGACACGCCGGCTGTCCGCCCTGATTCGGACTTGGTGTGATCTCAAATTATGGCACCTGCAGTTTAATATTATTAATAACGCGACACTCATTGCCGCTCAGAAGGAACCGCAGAAATATCGTAATCTTATTGTCCGTGTCGCCGGATATAGCGCATATTTCGTCGATTTGTCGCCTGACTTGCAGGCAGAAATTACGCATCGCACAGAACATACCATGTGACGCTTTTGTGCACAGGGATTGAGGGGAGGAACAACGCCCGTAAGCTTTGCGTGTGTAACGGTTCGGTATCAAATATGTTGCGAGGTTGGAGTCACCTAACTGTACCCCTATAACGAGAGGAGAGTGCAATGAAATTTTTCATGAATTTGTTGGCCGCGTTGTGTTTATTGGTGCCTACAGCTGCCCAAGCTGCCTACCCTGACCGTCCTATTAAGGTCATCGTCCCGTTTGCGGCCGGTGGCAGCACAGACGTTATTATGAGGACGGTGGCACCCTATATTGAAAAGGAAATAGGGCAGAAGATCGGCATTGTGAACGTTGAGGGTGCCTCTGGCAGCGTCGGCGCCATGCAGGTCTTTCAGGCGCCCGCTGATGGGTACACGCTCCTCTGCGGCCAGACGTCCATGCTAACCGCCTATCATATGAATGTAGGCAAGTTTACGTGGGATTCCTTAACGCCTATTTGTAACATTGCCGATTTTGACTTGATTCTGACCGTTACCTCTGATTCCAAGTATAAAACCTTAAATGATTTGCTGGACGATGCCAAAAAGCGCCCTGATCAAATCAATTTCGGTGTGAATATGGGCGCTGGCGCGCATTTTGCGGGCATCGCGCTCGGGGTTGCTACCGGAGCTGACTTTCACTTTGTGGCGGCTGGAGGCGACGCGAAGCGTACAACTGCTATTCTCGGCAAGCATGTTGACGTCTCTCATCCCGGCGCCGGCGCAATCATCCAGTATGTGCGTACTGGCAAACTCCGTCCGTTGGCTTCTTTTGGTCTGAAGCGCACGCCTGGTCTGGAAGACGTTCCTACACTGGCCGAACTGGGGTATGACGCGTCTGTCCCATTTTTGAATGGCTTGTATGGCCCCGCCGGCTTGCCGCAGGATATCGTTGACAAAATCAGCAGCGCTGTGAAAAAGGCCGTTGCAAACGAGGCATTCCGCGACGTGCTGAACAAAGCCGCCATGTATCCTGATTATATGGATCAGGAAGCATTTAAGGCCGCCTTGCTGAAACTTGATGCTGACTTGTATCGCTTTGCACGTGCGGGCAAGTTGATTCCGAGCCGCATGACGAAGTAAATTGATCGGTTTCAGGGGGGCGGGGGCAAGCGCTTGCGCCCGCCCCATCTGGAGTCTGGGCTGAACCATGCACTTCGCAGGGATCTGTGATTAGTGTGGGGGCGTTAGGCATGAAGGCGTATTATCGTGATTGTATTCTTCCAGCATTGCTGATAGTTGGCGGCGCTTTTTTTTGGTCGGAAGCAAGTAAAATTCCTCCATCAAATTTCGAACCGCTGGGATCGGCATTTTTCCCAAAATTCATCTTGCTCGTTATCATGAGCCTGTGTGCATTGTTAATCTGCAACAATGTATGGCATGGGCTTAGGGACGAAACTTTCCCTGAAGACACGAAGCCGACAACGCTTAAAGGGTATCTCCGTATGGGGATGACTCTATTGCTATTATTTTCGTACGTCCTGTTGATTAATTATACCGATATTTCATTTCTCCTTCTGACATTTGTCTACATGACTATCTTTGGCTGGTTCCTGACGGCGTGGACGTTGAAAATGCTGCCGTGGATTTTTTTACTGGCTGGCGCCACGACAATTATCGTATATTATCTTTTTGGTGTTTTTCTTGGTGTCTTTTTCCCATAAGGGGTATGATATATGGATTTTTTAAATAACATCGTACTCGGATTCCACAATATCGCCAGTTTTTATATTGTGGGAATGATTTTCCTTGGTGTTTTTCTCGGCATCATCATCGGCGCCATTCCTGGTTTGTCAGCTACAATGGCAGTCGGCCTGGCCATCCCGATTACATTCGGCATGGAGGCGATGCCAGGGTTGGCCCTGCTGATTTCATTATATGTCGGCGCATTGACGGGCGGATTGATTTCAGCGACGCTGCTTAAGATCCCAGGGACGCCATCATCCATTGTGACAACCTTTGACGGATATCCCATGTCCCGCAAGAACCCCGGGAAAGCCTTGGGGTATGGGATTGTAGCCTCATTTCTTGGGGGTGGTTTTTCATATATTTGCTTGCTGACGTTGGCACCTGTCTGCGCGGATATTGCCGTCAAGCTTGGCAGCTTTGAACTTTTTTCACTGATCATGTGCGCCATGGTAATGATTGCCGATTCGACTGAAGGGAGCTTTACCAAGGCCGCGATTTCCGGTTTTCTTGGCATGATGGTTTCCACCGTTGGCATCGCGCCAATTGACGGTTTTACGCGTTTTACCTTTGATATCTGGCAAATCTCTAGCGGCTTTTCATTGACGGCTGTTTTGCTTGGTTTGTTTGCGTTACCACAAATTTTATCTGACGTGCAGCATTTTGACACGCCTATCCCAGAGTACTCCGTCGATTTCAAAAACGTATTGCCAACGCTTCAGGAATTGAAAGAGAATACCTGGAATATCATACGGTCATCATTTATCGGGACCTGGGTAGGGATCCTGCCGGGAGCCGGAGCTGTAACAGCGTCAATCGTCGCCTACAATCAGGCCAAAAATTCCTCTCCCCATCCGGAAACCTTTGGCAAAGGAGAAAAACAGGGCATTATTGCCTCTGAATCGGCCAATAATGCTGTTTCTGGGGGGGCGATGATTCCTATGTTGACGTTGGGCATCCCCGGATGTCCTGTTGCCGCGTTGTTGTTGAGCGGCCTGATCATTAAGGATTTGCAGCCTGGCCCAGCGCTGTTCGCGTCAAACCCCGGCCTTGTGTACGGATTTTTCTTGGCCTTCATTGTGGCGAATTGTGCGATGCTTATTTTAATGCTGGGCCTTTTAAAGCCCTTTGCCATGTTGCTCAAAGTAAAAAGCTGTTTCATGCTGCCGTTCATTCTCGTGATGTGTGTGATTGGCAGCTTTGTCTTGAACAACACCATGACAGACGTTTGGGTATTAATTGGCTTCGGGCTGTTTGGATACATTCTTGTCAAAAATGGATTTCCGTTGGGTTCCTTGGTGTTAGGCATCATCCTGGGGCCTATTGCTGAAATCAATATCCGGGAGGGGCTCACGGCCAGCCACGGTTCATTCATGCCGTTGATCACACGCCCCGTATCGTTGATTTTCCTTGTCGTTGCCGTACTGGTTTTCGTATTGCCGCGCTGGAAGGCCTATCATCGTGAGAAAATAGTGGGGAATACGGGCCGTTGCGGGCATTGTTGAAGATTGTCACAGGAGTTTTGTTGCCATGATCGGAATGGAGTCGCTGGTTCAAGGAATTGAAATCCCACTGATGCAACGCGTCAGATATATCATGGAGGATAGCCGTATTGCCGACGTGCGCGCGGTGATCCTTTCCTCATTTGAACAGTCTGGCATTGCCAAACGTCTTCCCAAGGGCGGCCGTATCGCTATCGCGGTCGGCTCAAGAGGTATTTGCCAATTGCCTGAACAGGTAAGAACTGTCGTCGAATGGTTTAAGAGCCACGCCACTGAACCTTTTATTGTGCCGTCAATGGGAAGCCATGGAAACGCGACCGCCAAGGGGCAGCTGGGCGTTCTGGAGGCGCTCGGTGTCACTGAAAAATCAATGGGATGCCCAATCCGTTCCGCAATGGACGTTGTCGAAGTCGGTACATTGCCGGAATTCAGCCTCCCCGTCTATATGGATAAAAATGCTTATGAGGCCGATGGGGTATTTGTCATCAACCGCGTCAAGCTGCATACGACCTTTACCGGCAAACACGAAAGCGGGCTGGCAAAAATGCTGACGATTGGCCTGGGCAAACAGATTGGCGCAGCATCCTGCCATGCCCTCGGCTTTGGACATTTTCACGAGATTATGCCGGCCATGGCGGCGTTGATCCTCCGGAAGCACCCGCAGATCCTTGGCGGTTTGGGTATTGTGGAGAACGCTTATGATCATCCTTGTTACCTCGAAGTAATGCCCGCGGAATCGTTATTGGAAAGGGATGCCGCCCTCCTTGAGATGTCAAAAAAAGTCATGCCTGCGCTCCCCATGAGGACGGCAGATATTCTGCTTATCGACAGAATCGGGAAGAATATTTCTGGGCTTGGCGCCGATCCAAACATCACTGGCAGGTATATTTCCAAATTTAAGAGCAACGGCGTGTGCATGACCCGCATGGGGTTCTTGGACTTGTGTGAGGAATCGCATGGCGGCGCTTGCGGCATCGGCTGCGCAGATGCCATTTCGCAACGGCTTTATGACAAGATCGATTTTGAAGCAACATATGCCAATGTCATCACAAGCACCAATCTTCCGGCTGCCGCGACGCCCGTGGTTGTGCCTACGGATAACTTGTTGATTCGTATGTTAATCAGGACCTGTAACTGCGGAACAAAACCACTGCGAATGCTTCGCATTCGGGATACGTTGAGCTTGAATCATCTCCTTGTATCACCGGCGCTGGCAGATGAACTGGCCGCAGACTCCCGCTGCGAACTTGTTGGGGAACCGTATCCGTTACCGTTTGATGAAAAGGGCAATCTGACCGATTTTGCCACGTGGGATTGCTTTTAACTTTGAAAAGTTTTTCCCAAAAGAGAGAATTGATTCTGCGTGGCATTAAACAATGGATGACAACATCGTAGCGGCGTATTTTTCATATCTTTTTACCGAAGCTGCCGCTATCTTTTCAAATACGCTGCCATCGCCTATGGCGACCGCAGGAAAGTTAACCAACGTTTAGACGGTAAAAGAGGAAAAAAATCTTGAGGCTGTCCCAGTTTATTTGCTCTAGCTAGGATAGCCTCAAGCTGATTTACCTTAAAAAAGGCATAGCTGCCAAAAGAAACATTCGAAAAAAAGCTTTTGTATTACGATAAGAATGAATTATGAATTCAAATTTCCCGGGCTCCCTCGCCATAAATCGTGACGCCTTCCCTTTGCTGGCCGTTTTCAGGCGCCTTCAAAGAAGGCTTCGCGCTTTCTAGACGATAGTCACCTTCAGTCCGTAGTGTTCAAAGCGTTTCAAAACCGCTTTGAGCTCTTCAGGCTGGTATGCCTGCATTGTGGGACGCGGAAGGTTCAGGGCGTCGTACTTGCTGGCGCCAAACGCGTGGCAAGGCAGAACATCGACCTCTTCTTTGCCATAAGGCCGTAAAAACTCAGACATTTTCATGATGTTTTCGTCCGCATCGTTGATACCCGGCATAAGCGGGACACGGATATGCACCTCCTTGCCGGATATCAGGGCCTGGTGCAGATTTTCGAGAATAACCACATTGTCAAGGCCGGTAAGGCGGCGATGTTCCTCTGGGTCCATGTGTTTGCAGTCAAATAAAAAAAGGTCTGTACGTTCGACAACCTTCCGGAACAGCTGGGGATTGCATGCACCACAGGTATCGACACAGATGTGGTAGCCGCTTTCCGCGCAGCCCTGCATGAGCGCAAGGAGGAAATCCCCTCCCACAGTTGGCTCGCCGCCGCCAAAAGTGACGCCTCCACCGGAATTGCCGTAGAAAAGGCTGTCACGGGCAACGACATCCATCACTTCCCTGACTGTCATTTCTTCGCCGGACATAACGCGCGCTTTGGATGGGCAGACCTCCACACAAGCTCCGCAGTCCCTGCAGATGGAGCGATCGCGGTTATAGCCGTGCTCTGTTCTGACGACAGCCCCATACGGGCAGACCCGTTCGCAGGCCCCGCATGAGACACAGAGGTTTTCAAAATACATCAGCTGGGGATGAATGCTCTGGGATTCTGGATTGCTGCACCAGGGGCAGTGAAGGGGGCAACCCTTAAGAAAAACCGTCGTGCGGAGCCCTGGACCATCTTTGGTAGACATCCTCTGAATATTATACACAATGCCGGATTCCATACGCACTCCTGGGATAGGGGAATATTACAGACTAGCACACTATAATTAGCCAATTTAATTGCATAATTTATGCCAAGCAGAAAAAATAATTTTCTATTCAGGCCATGTTTGGCATTATTTTTTACTTTTTTTGACAACAATTTGATATTGCTATACAATAAATATAGATATCACAATCGACATAACCGTTCGGACAATTTCCTGGCCATAGAACGCATCCTGTACTGAGTCCCTTTTCTTCCTCGATTACGGCAAACTGTTCCTTAACAAAGACACTTTGTTTCCAAAAAGTCTTCCTTGACGGAGGAAAACATGGGGCCTACGCATAGCGTCGATTTCAACGAATCGTTTGAAGAAATCGCAAGAAGTTCCAAAGCCGGGGTCTTTGATTTGCTGCACACCGGCATTGCCCTTATGTCGGAATCAGGACACTTCCTGTACTGCAACAAGGCCTTCATGACGATGTTCAAACTCGGCGACGTGATTGGCAAGCACATCACCGATGTATTCATTACGGGCGAACAGGGGGTGATGAACTGTATCCGGCAGCAGCAGATGATCGCCTCCTCAAGCCTGACCGCCGACAATGAGCAGGGCATATCGTTCCGCTATCCTGTGAAAGACAGCTCCGGCAAAGTACGCGGCGTCATCATCGAAAGCCTCTCAATGTCGTTTGCCAGGGACACGCTCCAGTCTCTTATCGAGACCGTACGCAGTCTGGAAGAAGCCGCCCAACACTTTGAGCAAAACAAATCCAGACATGTCGGCAGGCTTTTCACTTTTTCGGATATCGTGGGCGAAAGTCCGGCGTTTATGGAAATGAAACGCCTTGGGCAGCGCTTTGCCGTCAGTTCGGAGCCTATCCTGCTCTGCGGCGAATCGGGCACGGGAAAGGAGCTCGTATCGCAGGCGCTGCACATGGCCAGCCCCAGGGCGGGCAAACCTTTCGTCACCGTGAACTGCGCCGCGCTTCCGCCAGAACTCATCGAGTCCGAACTGTTCGGGTATGACGCGGGAGCATTCACCGGTGCCCGCCAGGGCGGCCTTGTCGGCAAATTTGAAATGGCCGACGGAGGCACCATTTTTCTCGATGAGATTGGCGAACTCCCCCTTGCCGTGCAGGCAAAACTGCTCCGCGTACTCGAAAGCGGAGAGATACAGAAAATCG
>Ga0208297_1002493_pt1 | contig 10586 bp, 10 predicted proteins | sample LMS_cellobiose_e_FD_187367 | JGI IMG/M metagenome (GOLD analysis project Ga0208297, IMG submission 187367) | Rumen-fistulated moose microbial communities from Alaska, USA - LMS_cellobiose_enrichment (SPAdes) (version 2) | ecosystem: Host-associated > Mammals > Digestive system > Stomach > Rumen... | reverse complement strand
GAAAGAGGCGCCGCTGACGACCGTTTCGGTGACGGATTTTTCACAAATAATCCCGGAGATGCTCTCCAGCGACGTATATATGCTCTACATCCCGATATTCGAGGCGATCACCCATATAGAAGAGCTTGAAAATATGATGCGCGCGCCAAAGGCGCCGATCTTCGCGGTGTCTTTGCCGAGGGTGATCTTCGACAGCGAATGGATCAAGGTCGCGCGTGCCCTGCAAAGAGTGTACGAGATCGGGATAAGGGATGTCCTATGCGGCAACCTCGGCCAGCTTGAGATACTCAAATCCGCGGGTTTCTACCTGCACGGGGATTTCGGGCTGAACCTCTTCAACTCACAGGCGATGAAAGAGGCGAAAAAATTCATGCTGTCGTCGTGCACCCTGTCTTTCGAGCTGAATTTCGCGCAGATACGCGACATATCGAAAAGTCTCGACTGCGAGATAATAGTGTACGGGCGGCTGCCGCTGATGATGATCGAAAACTGCGTCATAAAGAACCACACGGGAAAGTGCTCGTGTCAGACGCCGACGCAGATAATCGACAGGACGGGCAAATCCTTCCCGCTTATACGCGAGCTCGGCTGCAGGAACGTGCTTTTAAACTCCAACAAGCTGTTCCTCGCGGATAAGAAAAACGATTACAGAAAGCTCGGCCTGTTTTCGGCAAGGCTGATGTTCACGACGGAGAACCCGCGCGAGTGCGCGACGGTGCTCGACGCGTATCTCAAAAAGACCGATTACGAGCCGGGCATGACGACGCGCGGACTTTACTACCGCGGGGTCGAATAAACGGAAGGGAACTTTGATATGGCGATTCCGGTCAAATTCAAATTGATAAATCCCGCGCTTTCAAGCTGCGCCCCGGCCTTTGCGACCGAGGGGGCGGCCGCTGCCGATCTCGTCGCGGCGATAGAAGAGGCCGTCGTCATCCCCCCTTGCGGAAGGGCGCTTGTCCCGTCGGGCGTCGCGATAGAACTGCCCTCGAACGAATATGCGGCCTTCGTCTTCGCGAGAAGCGGCCTCTCCTCAAAGCACGGGATATGCCTTGCGAACGGCGTCGGGGTGATCGACGCGGACTACAGGGGAGAGATAAAGGTCGCGCTTATAAACCTCTCGGATGAGGCGTACACCGTCGCCCCCGGCGACAGGATCGCGCAGCTTTCCGTTATGAAGATCGCGCGCTTTACGCCCGTGGTCGTATCCGAGCTCGGCGAAACGGCGAGATCCGACGGGGGGTTCGGGTCGACCGGGAAGTGACCCCGCAAATTTTCCTCGTTCAGCATTCTGCTTTTCCGGCAATGATGTTTTAAAATCCATCTGATGTCACAAAATATATTTTGTCGTTTTTACGGGATAAGGAGGCATCTCCACATGGCAATCATTCTCGCTTCATCTTCGGAAAGGCGCCGCCGGATACTGGAAGGGCTGGGTCTTGATTTCAAGGTCATCGTCCCATTGTCCGACAGCGGCGGCTCTTCGGAAAAAGGAAGCTGCCCCCAGGACATGGCGAAGGTCATGTCTGTCGAAAAGGTCGCGAGGATACTGTCCGCTGCAAAGGCGAAAAGTGTCGCGGAAAAGGTATCGAAAGACGACATCGTCATCGCCGCGGACACGCTTGTCGAGATAGAGGGAGAGGCCCTCGGGAAACCGGCGAACGACGTCGACGCGCTGAGGATGCTGAAGCTTCTCTCAGGGCGCAGCCACCGCGTTTTCACGGGGCTTACGGTCATCCGCGGTGATTTTATAAAAACCGTGTGCGAATGCACCTCGGTAAGCTTCAGGTCGCTCGACGATGACGAGATACTCATGTATATCGACAGCGGCGAGGCGAGCGACAAGGCCGGCGCTTACGGCATCCAGGGTCGCGGGGCGGTCTTTGTGCAGGGCATCTCCGGCGATTATTTCAACGTGGTGGGACTTCCCGTTTTAAAGCTTTACATGATCCTTCGCGAACTTGGCGTCCCATTTTTCGCCTGAAAGGTTTGACTTGTCGTGCGAAACTTTCTGCATTCGAGATTCATCATATTTGTCGTGATCGCGGTCATACTGTGTGTGATCGCGCTGCAGGCGTCCATATTTTCGGACGGGCGCACCCCGTTCCTGACCAATTTTGTCGGCATCATCGTCTCCCCCTTCCAGAAAGCGGCGAACGGTGTTTCCGGCTTTTTTGACCGTATACACGGCTATATATTCGAGTTCGACGAGCTTCAGGAGGAGAACGAGCGCCTCAACGCGCAGCTGCGCGAGGCCGAGGCGAAGCTGCGCGAGGTCGACCATATAATCGAGGAAAATGAGAGCATGCGCCGGCTTTTGGGCCTAAATCCCGACGCGAAAGACAACCTCGAGCTTGAGATCGCCGAGGTCATCGGCGAAAGCATCGGCGGGATATCGACTTCGCTTACGATAGACAAGGGCTCGCTTTCCGGGATAAAGCAGAACGACTGCGTCATGACGGCCGACGGCATGGTTGGCTTTATATCAGAGGTCGGGACGACGTTTTCCGTCGTGACCCTTTTATCGGACCCGTCGATGCAGATGGGCGCGATGATATCGAGAACGCGCGAAGTCGCGGTATGCCAGGGCGATTTTGTGCTGATGCGCTCAGGGAAGCTGAAGCTCTCCTATCTGAAAAAAGACGCGGATATCATGGTCGGCGACCCGATAGAGACGTCGGGCCTCGGCGAAGTCTTCCCGAAGGGCGTGCTGATCGGGTATATAGAAGAGGTCGTCCCGGAATCGCACGGGATATCCGATTACGCGGTGATACGGCCGGCGGTCGATCTGAACGATCTCAAGACGGTTTTTGTCGTCAAATCTTTTAAGAACGAGGGGTGATCCGATGGCGGACAGCCGAATGGCGGCTTTGAGATGGATGGCGCTGTCGCTTGTGCTTCTCGTGATATTCGTGATCGAAACGGCAAGCGGGCTGACGCCGTCGATACTCGGCTTTAAAATAGACGTGATGATATTTTTCATCTCGTCGGTCGCGCTTTTCTGCGGCGCGAAGGCGGGGTGCGTGTTCGGGTTCGCGGCGGGCGTGCTTATGGACCTGTCCTTCTCCGGAGTGGAGGGGCTTTTCCCGCTTTTCTTCATGATCTTCGGCGCGGTCTCCGGCGTCCTTTCTGAGATCTATCTGAGAAAGCTTTTTCAATCGATGCTTTTTATCAGCGCCGTGTGTTTCCTCGTGCTCAACTTTATCGTATATATCTGCTATTACTGGCTGGTGTACGGGGTCACGGTGTTTTCCGCAATGGCGAAGATAATCCCGGAATTTCTGATCTCGGCGGTGTTTTCGCCGATACCTTACTTCGCGGTAAAGAAAATAACCGAGCGTTTTCCCGTTTTGTGATCTCCTGGAGGGAATATGAAAAGCAACTCTTCTTTAGGCAAACGAATAGTGTTTTTGACGCTGCTCCTTCTGACGCTTTGCGGTCTGATGGGGCTTAAGCTCGCAGACCTTCAGATCGTGCACGGGGCGCAGTACAGCGAGCGCGCCGAGCGCAAACTGTCAAGGCCGTCGTCGGTGACGGCGTCGCGCGGCGAGATACTCGACAGATACGGGAGGCCGCTTGTGACGAACCGCATGGCCTTTCAAGTCAATTTCGAATACGTCTACTGGGACAGGGAGAGGCAGAACGACGTGATCCTCGACCTTATCGCCCTTTCTGACAGCGAGGGGGCGGGCGGCTATTCCGACTCTCTGCCGCTGACGAAAAAATCGCCCTTCTCCTTCACCTTCACAAACGAGGACTCCTCTGAAAAGACGGCGCTTTACAAATTTTTAAAGGACAACAAGACCCTTCCCGACGACCCCTCGCCAAGCGAGCTTTTTTCTGCGCTCTGCGAGAGATATTCGGTCGAAGAAACACTTTCCGATCCGGATAAGCGCCGCATAATCGGCGTCAGATATGAAATGGAGCAGCGCTCGTTCTCGCCTTACACGTCGTTCGTTTTCGCAACCGACGTCAGCATCGAGTTCGTGACCAAATTAAAAGAGCAGAACATCGGAAACAGCCGCTTCCCCGGGGTGATGATCTCGGAGGAGCCGATCCGTGAATATAAAACCGATTTTGCGTCGAACATCATCGGGCGCGTCGGCCCGATATATAAGGAGGAGTACGCCGTCCTTAAAGACCAGGGATACCCGATGGACGCGACCATCGGGAAGGACGGGATGGAAAAGGCGCTTGAATCCTATCTTCGCGGGATAGACGGCGAGGTGTCGACCGAGACCGACATATCGGGCGCTGTCACAAACGAGATCGTCTCGAAAGAGCCGCAGCCGGGACAGAACTGCATCCTGACGATAGACATCGAACTTCAGGAGGTGGCGGAGACGTCGCTTGCGAGGACCCTTTCCCAGATAAAGGCCAAGGGCGAAGCGTCGCGCAACAAACGCGGCGCCGACGTCGAGGGGGGCGCCGCCGTCGTGATCGCGGTCGACACGGGCGAGATCCTCGCGATGGCGAACTGTCCGACGTACAGCCTCGATACATTCAATGCCGATTACAACGACCTTCTATCGGATCCGCTCAAGCCGATGCTGAACCGCTGCATCGCTGGCGCATATCCGCCGGGGTCGACATTCAAGATGGTCACGGCCCTCGCCGGACTTGAAGAGGGTGTGATCGGACCCAAGACCGTCATCCGCGACCAGGGCAGGTATATGTACTATGCGCCGTCGTATACGCCGGCGTGCTGGATATATAACGAGGGGCGCGGCACCCACGGCAACCAGAATGTGTCGCAGGCGATCGAGAATTCGTGCAACTACTTTTTCTACGAGGTTGGGCGCCTTCTCACTATAGAAAACCTTGAAAAATACGGAAGGGCGCTGGGGCTCGGCGATTATACCGGCGTCGAGCTTTCCGGCGAGACGCGCGGCAACCTTGCGGGGCCCACCTCCCGTCAGGAGCGCGGCGGCGAGCCGTGGCAAGCCGGCGAGACGATCCAGGCCGCGATCGGGCAGTCGGATCAAGCGTTTTCGCCGCTGCAGATCGCGAACTATGTCGCGACGATCGTAAACGGCGGCACGCTCTACACGCCGCACCTTTTAAAAAGCGTTAAAGCGGCGGATTACAGTGAGACGACCTATACGCAAGAAGCTGTCGTGAGGAACAAGATAGATATAAAACCGGAGAACTACGACGCGATCATGAAAGGGATGAGGTCGGTCGCGGAGAATGGCACCGCGTCGAGCATCTTTCGCTCGTATTCCATCCCGGTCGGCGGAAAAACGGGCTCTGCCCAGACGACGAAGGGGTCGTCCGCGCACGGCGTATTCGTCGCGTTCGCGCCTTTTGACGACCCGGAGATCGCCGTATGCGTCATCGGCGAGCACGCCGGTTCCGGAAACAGCGTCGCGCCGGTCGCGCGAGATATTTTCGACGCATACTTTGCTTCAAAAAGCGAAATTTTCGATCTTCAAGAGGAAAACGCGCTGCTTCGCTGAAAATCTGTTGAAAAAAGCCGCGGTTTTATGGTAAAATAATTTATTACCAAATCATAGTATCTGTCGCATCATACGGAGGGGTTATGGGCAAGGTCATAATTGTCGCATCCGGCAAGGGCGGCACCGGGAAAACATCGTTCTGTTCGGGCGTTTCGGCGGCCCTGGCAAGATCCGGGGCGAAGGTGCTTGTCATAGACGCGGATGCCGGGATGAAGAACCTGGATATCGTCATGGGGATGACCGACAAGGTGTTTTTCTCATTTGCAGACGTCATGGCGGGGCGCGTCGCTCTTTCTGATGCCGCGGCGGCGCATCCGGCGCTCGACTCGCTTTTCGTTCTGACGGCGCCGGCAGATACGGACCCCGAAAGCGCCGACAGGGAGAAGGCCCTCGATCTTCTGTCTGAGGCGGCGAAGGAATTCGACTTTGTCATAATCGACTGCCCCGCGGGGGCGGGGGTATATACGCTTCTTTTCGCGGCGGGCGCCGACAGGGCGGTCATCGTCGCGACGCCGGACAACACGTCGCTTCGCGGGGCGGAGAAGATGGCGTCGGCATTTATCGGCATGGGGGTGCCCCTCGTGCAGCTTGCAGTTAACAGGGTAAGGTCCAGGCTTATATCGTCCGGGCTCGCGCGGAATATAGACGACGCGATGGATGAAACGGGCCTTCCCCTTATCGGCATCATACCTGAGGATATAAACGTCCTTACAAGCGCGAACATCGGCAGGCTTGTCGCGTTCGACTCAACCGTCGCGGCGAGGGCGTATAACAACATCGCGGATCGGATAAAGGGGCAGTATGTGCCGCTTTTAAAGATAAAATAGGATGCTTTCGGCACGGTCCTTTCCCATTTTACGCGGATATTTTTTCGAAAGCGGGGCTTTTTATGAATATAGCACTGATTGCGCACGACAAAAAAAAGGAATTGATGGTCCAGTTCTGCATCGCATACTGCGGTATTTTGTCCAAGCACAACATCTGCGCGACCGGAACGACCGGAAAGCTTGTCGCAGAGGCGACGGGCCTTAAGATCGACATGCTTTTAAGCGGCCCCCAGGGGGGAGAGCAGCAGATGAGCGCGCGCGTCGCGTATAACGAGGTCGACCTTGTGCTGTTTTTCCGCGATCCTTTGACATCGCAGCTTCACGAGCCGGACATCCATTCCATGATAAACCTCTGCGATACGCACAACGTGCCGATCGCGACGAATGTGGCGACGGCGGAGGTCCTTATAATGGGTCTTCAGCGCGGGGATCTCGCGTTTAGGGAGATCATGCGTGAAAACACGAAACGAAGCGCAGAATCGTAAATCGAAATCGGCGTTTTGCTGCGTCTTCGCCTGAAAACCCCGGGCGAAGGCGTTTTTATCGAAAAACACGGCGGGACAGGCCCGCCGGTCGAAAGGTGTGTCATAAAAATGGCGGTCAAAATCCAAAGACCGAAGGGGACGGCGGACGTCGTCCCGTCGGAGATCTACAAATGGCATTATGTCGAAAAGATCCTTCGGGAGACGGCAAATCTTTTCGGATATGAAGAGATCCGCTTCCCGGTTTTTGAACATACCGAGCTTTTTATCCGCGGCGTCGGTGACACGACCGACGTCGTCCAGAAGGAAATGTACACATTCGAAGACAAGGGCGGAAGGTCGATATCGCTCAGGCCCGAGGGGACCGCGTCGACGGTGCGCGCGTACCTTGAAAATTCGCTTTACGCGCTCGGCGCGCCGTTCAAGGCGTATTATCTCGTGCCGAACTTCCGCTATGAAAAGCCGCAGTCGGGGCGCCTTCGCGAGCATCACCAGTTCGGGGTCGAGTGCTTCGGAGCGCAGGAGCCGTGCACAGACGCCGAGGTGATAAGCCTTGTCGATACGTTCCTTAAAAAGCTTTCGGTCGCGGATGTGACGCTTAAGATAAACTCTATCGGGTGCCCGAACTGCAGGCCGCTTTATCAGGCGGCGCTTCGCGAATATTTCGAAAAGCGCCGCGACGAGCTTTGCGATACCTGCAAGGACCGCCTTTCCAAAAACCCGATGCGTATCCTCGACTGTAAAAGCCCCGTCTGCTCTGAGATAGCATCGGGTGCGCCGAAGACGATCGACTTTTTATGCGAAGAATGCGGCGCGCATTTTGACGCGGTCAAGGGATATCTTTCTGACATCGGCATCCCGTTCGAGGTCGACCCCGGGATCGTGCGCGGGCTCGACTATTACACGAGAACGGTGTTCGAATTCGTCTCGAATGCGATCGGCGCAAAGGGGACGATATGCGGAGGCGGAAGGTACGACGGGCTGATCGAGACGCTGGGCGGCCCGAAAACGCCGGGGATGGGCTTCGGCTGCGGGATAGAGCGGCTTCTCATGGTGATGGATGCGTCGAACGCGCCGTTCCCGGAAAGGGATGTGCCGGATCTGTTCCTCTGCTCTATCGGGGACAAGGGCGACCGCGCTGCGCAAAAGCTCTGCTATGAGCTTCGGGTCTGCGGCGTCAAAGCGGAGAGGGACCTTTGCGGAAGATCGGTAAAGGCGCAGATGAAAAACGCCGACAAACTCGGGGCGAGGTTCGTGATCGTCCTCGGCGACGACGAGATCGACGGGAGAAGGTGCGTCCTTCGCGATATGAAAACCAAGGAGGAGACCGAGATACCTCTCTCCTCAGAAAGCATAAAAAACGCGATCGGCGAAAGGATGCCGAAGCTTTAAAACAAAGGGGTCATTGTTATGTCTGACAAATATCGTACGCATTACTGCGGCGCGCTTTCCGAGGGCGACTGCGGGAAAGAGGTCGCGGTGTGCGGCTGGGTATCAAAGCAGAGAGATCTCGGGTCTCTCATATTCATCGACCTGCGCGACAGGACGGGGATAGTGCAGTGCGTGTTCGACGAAACGGTCGATAAAAAGCATTTTGACGCGGCGTTTTCCGCAAGGGCAGAGTTCGTCCTTGCGATAAAGGGCAAGGTCAGGATGAGGCAGTCTCCGAATCCCAACATCCCGACCGGCATGATCGAGGTGCTCGCGTCTGATATAGAGGTGCTCTCCAAGGCCGAGACGCCGCCGTTCGAGATCGTCGACGACACCGACGTAAACGACCAGCTGCGCCTCAAATACAGGTATCTCGACCTTCGCCGTCCGTCGATGCAGGATGCGCTGTCGTTCAGGCACAGGGTGACGCAGATAACGAGGAATTATTTCGATGAAAACGGCTTTCTCGAGATAGAAACGCCGGTCCTCACAAAATCGACTCCGGAAGGGGCGAGGGATTATCTCGTGCCGTCGCGCGTGCACCCAGGCGAGTTCTACGCCCTGCCGCAGTCGCCGCAGCAGTACAAGCAGCTTCTGATGCTGTCCGGGTGCGACAGGTACATGACGAGGATCTTCGCGCGGATCGCCAGCCGGAATTCACGCAGATCGACCTTGAGATGTCGTTCGTGGACGTCGACGACGTGATAAAGGTGAACGAGGGCTTTTTGAAAAGGCTGTTCAAAGAGGCGTTGGGGGTCGATATAGAGACGCCGATAAAACGCCTTTCGTATAAAGACGCGATGGAGCGCTTCGGTTCGGACAAGCCGGATCTGCGGTTCGGCTTTGAGATCAAGGATATATCGGACATCGCCGGAAAATGCGGCTTTTCGGTATTTTCGGGCGCTGTCGAAAAAGGCGGCAGCGTGCGCATCATAAACGTCGAGGGCGGCGCAAAATTTACAAGGAAAGAGATAGACGCCCTTCAGGAGCACGCGAAAACATACAGGGCAAAGGGGCTTGCGTGGCTCAAGTTGTCGGATGCGGGCGAGATTTCGTCGTCCTTCGCAAAATTCTTGACCGAGGATGAAGTGAAGGGGATCATCGAAAGGGCGAACGCCAAAAACGGCGACCTTATTCTCGCTGTGGCGGACGAAAAAACGGATACGGCGCTAATATCGCTCGGCGCGCTCAGGTGCGAGTGCGCGAAGAGGCTTGGCATACTTAAAAAAGGCGACTGGAAGCTTGTCTGGATAACCGAATTCCCGCTTCTCGAATACAGCGAGGAGGAGGGGAGGTTCACAGCGATGCACCATCCGTTCACGTCGCCTCTCGATGAAGACCTTGACAAACTTGAAAGCGACCCGGGCAAGGTGCGCGCGAAGGCGTACGATATCGTTTTAAACGGCGTCGAACTTGGCGGAGGATCGATAAGGATCCACTCGACCGAGCTTCAGGCGAGGATGTTCCGGGCGCTCGGCTTTACAGACGAGGACACGAGGGAGAGGTTCGGGCACCTGCTCGACGCGTTCAAATACGGCGCGCCGCCGCACGGCGGGCTTGCGTACGGGCTTGACAGGATATGCATGCTGCTTTTAAACCGCGATTCGATCCGCGACGTCATCGCCTTCCCGAAGGTGCAGAACGCATCCGAGCTTATGATGGGTTCGCCGTCTCCGGTCGAGGAAGCGCAGCTTCAAGAGCTTTGCCTCAAGATCGACACAAAAGAATAAAAGACAGCTTTTTGTGGGGCCGATTCCGATCGGCCCCTCTTGCGGATTTGGGCGCGCAGCGCCGCCTTAAAAAGGGCTTCGGCGGCATTTCGCGCAAAGGGGAATGCGTAAATGGTAATTTTTTTAAAAAAGAACGCCGACAAAGATAAAATATCGCGCCTTATTTCATATATCGGCGAAAAGAACGCAAAGGTCATGACTTGTCCTGGCGAGACGGGGGACCTTTTGTGCCTTTCCGGCGACACGTCGGCGATCGACATCGACCGTATCCGCGCGATGGACATCGTCGAAGACGCGAAGAGGATAACGCCGGCATCGCGCCTTTCGTCGAGGCGGCCGATCGGGCAGGACACCGCCGTCAGGGTCGGCGACGCCGTGTTCGGCGGCGGCGGTTTCGGGATCATCGCGGGGCCGTGTTCCGTCGAATCTCAGGACCAGATCTCCTCTATCGCAAAGGAGATCAAGTCGGCGGGCGCCGCGGTTCTGCGCGGCGGCGCGTTCAAGCCGAGAACGTCTCCTTACTCTTTCCAGGGCCTCGGAGAAGACGGGATAAAGATGCTCGTCAATGCGAAAAAGGAAAGCGGCCTTCCGATAGTCACCGAGGCGACGGACGCGTCGTGCCTTCGCTTTTTCGACGAGGTCGACATGATACAGGTC
>Ga0208297_1002491_pt1 | contig 10594 bp, 14 predicted proteins | sample LMS_cellobiose_e_FD_187367 | JGI IMG/M metagenome (GOLD analysis project Ga0208297, IMG submission 187367) | Rumen-fistulated moose microbial communities from Alaska, USA - LMS_cellobiose_enrichment (SPAdes) (version 2) | ecosystem: Host-associated > Mammals > Digestive system > Stomach > Rumen... | reverse complement strand
GTGACGTTCTACTCGCAGTTTTCCGCCGCCGTTACGACCGCGCTGGCGAACAAGGCGAGCGACACTGGGTGTTTGGTTCCGAACGGAGGTGCTGACTGATGGCGCGGATCGAGACCATCGCCACCGACCCGGCGACCAACGACATCATGCTTGACGGCGTGAACAACATCGCCACCAAACAGGACGCGGCGGCGCTGGCGAATATCGTACTCAACCGGGCGCAGACCGCGACCGGCGAGTTGCAGTACGACGTCAACGCGGGGATTCCCTATTTCACGACCGTTTTTGCCTCGCCGCCGGATGTGCAGATGTTCGGCGCGTTTGTCCGGGCGGACGCGGCGGCGGTTCCCGGCGTTACGGCGGTCCGGGCTTTTGCGATGGAGCGCGACCGCGAGACGCTGGTTTTTCGCATGGAACTATCAACGATTTTCGGGGATTTGGTTGTAAATGGCTGACGCGAGTATCTATATCACCGTCAACGGGGTTGTCTCCGTTGATACAAGCGACATTCTATCCGATGTGCAGACCGCGTGGATCAACGCTTTCGGCGGCAGTTTGAGCCTCGACACCACCACTCCGCAGGGGCGCATGATCGAGATCGGGGCGGCGGAGCGCAAACTTTCGCTTGAAATGGCGCAACTGGTGGCGGGGCAGATCAACCCGTACTATGCGACCGGGCAGTTCCTCGACGCGGACGCTTCGATCTTCGGCGTGGAGCGCATCGGCGCTACCAATACCATCGTTTACGGGGAGATCGCCGGGGTCCCGCAGACGGTCATCGCGCCGGGATTCCGCGCCAAGACGGCGGCGGGGGATGTGTTCGAGACGCGGCAGCAGGTCACGATCAGCGCCAACGGTTCCGTCGCCGGGGTGCCGTTCTACTCGGTCGAGACGGGGGCGGTCCCCTGCGCCGCCGGAGCGCTGGACACCATCGTTTCGGTCACTCCCGGCGTCGAGACGGTCAACAATCCATCCTCGCCCATTGAGATCGGCACGGATCAGGAGAGCGACACCGCCTTCCGCGCCCGCATGATCGGCAGCCGCTACGCCGCCTCGACCAGTCTGCCGGGGGCGGTGAAGTCCGCGCTGAACAAGATCAACGGGCTGGTGGATTACTGGTTCTACAACAACGGCGACGGGCAGACCGTGACCGTCGCGGACGTGGACATACCCGCGCACAGCATTGCCCTTGTCATTCAGGGCGGCGCGGACGAAGAGATCGCGCAGGCGCTTTTCAACACCTGCTCGGCGGGGTGCGGCTACACCGCCATTCCGGGGCAAAGCACGACCGTGAACCTCACCGACCATGTGGGCGCGTTCACAATGAGTTACCCGGTGACGTTCAGCCGCCCGGTCGCGATCCCGATAGACGTGGCGGTGCAGATCAAGCGCAACACCTACCCCGGCTCGGCGGAAGATTTGACCGCGGCGGTCAAGGCGGCGCTGGCGGCGTGGGCGGCGGGCGAAGTCGAAAACGTGGACCGGCCCCGCATCGGCGCCACCGTCTACCCCTACGAGATCGGCGCGGCCATCTCCGACCAAATACCGCAAGTTATTATTCAGGAGGTGCAGATTTGCGCGGCGGGAGGCACTCCGGCGGCGGCCCCCATATCCGCGACCGGGGGCGAGATCGCGACCCTGAACGACATAAGTGTAACCGTGAACAGTTGAGGTAGCGCGCTATGCCCGGCACAACGATCGGCAACATCAACTTCACGCCGGATATGTCGCGGGTATTCCTCTGGCAGTACGAGGACGCGGCGAAACTCAACGCTCTTCTGCAGTCGGAGGTGAACTTCTGCGTCAACTCCATCGGCAGACTGTGGGAAAACTGGCTGAACGAGTTCTTCGACATCAACACCGCCACCGAGCAGGGTCTGTATCTCTGGGGCGCTCTGCTGGGCGTCCAGCGGGGAACGTATGTCGAGGACGGCGAGGAAAAAACCATCTCGCTTGAAATCTACCGCCGCATGCTCAAGGCGCGCTTCTTCAACTTCGGCAGTCGCGGGACCGTCCCGGAGATCAACCGCTATCTTCGCATGGTGCTGGATAACAAGCCCATATTCTGCAAGGACAATCACGACATGTCGGTGATGATCCTCTGCTACGAACCGCTCACCGCCGAAGAGACCGCGGTGCTGTTGTCCGACGATTTTCTGCCGCTGCCCTGCGGGGTCAAGACGAACATCATCACCGCAACGCCGGACGAAATCCTCGGATTCAAGGATTCCGAGTTGCAGACGCTGGACAACGGCGTGTTCATCGATTTCAATTAGACAAGGAGAATACACAGATGGCAACTTCGCTCCCCTCACCTCCGGCAATCGCCGCGCCGTTCGCCAGCCTCGACAGCGCGCGCAACGAGATACCCGCGCTGACGCAGATAACCTCCGGCGGCGCCACGCTTCAGCAGGGATTCCCGCCCGAGTGCAGCGTCCCCATTTCCAACGGCGGCGTTCCGCCGTCGCGGCTGGACATGAACGGCATGGGCTACATCGCCACATTTCCGCAGTATTATCTGCAGCAGGGAGGTTTCTACACCTACGACCCCAATGTGGCAAGCGCCATCGGCGGTTATCCGCAGGGGGCGGTGCTGACCTATTACGACAGCGCGAACAAGGTCGTGCGCAAACTGCGGTCGACCGTCCCGAACAACAGCGCGAATTTCATCGACAGCCCCTCGGTCATCGGCTCGCAGTGGGCGGACGTCACGCCGGTGATCCAAACCGGGCGGCGCTACTTCGACGTGTTCTACAGCCTCCGCGAAGATGCGCCCTATGGTGCGGTGGAACTCAACGGCGCGGTGTTGTCGAGCGCGGGTTATCCGGGGTTCTACGAGGCGGCGGTCAGCGCGTCAAGCGCGGGGACTATTCCGACCGTCACCAGCGCGGCATACGCTTCGCAGGTGGCGGCCTACGGACAATGCGGCGCGTTCATCGTCAACACCGCCGCGCGGACCGTCACCATCCCGACGCTCAACGGATTCATCCAGGCGGTCAGTTCCGGCGGCGGCACCGGGAAACTCCACAGCGCCGGCCTGCCGAACGTCACCGGCACGCTGGGCGAGGTCACATTCACCCCCAGCAACATAGGCTCCGGGGCCGCCGGGGCATTCCGGCGCGGCCCCGCCGCCAGCGGCAGCGTGGGGAGCCAGTTCTACGACGACTACGAAAACGGAGGCTCTCACCCCGTGTACTCGGCGACGTTCGACGCCTCGCGCTCCAACGCCGTTTACGGCAAGGCGGACACCGTACAGCCCCGCAGCGTGGAAATGCGGCTCTACATGCAGGTCGTGGAGGGCAATGCCGCGGGCGGCTCCGGCGGCGGTTCGGGCGGCGGAGTTACTCCCGGCGAGGTGCTGGACATCGTGGCGCAGTCGGGCGGCTACATCAGTTCTTCCGGCGGCTACATTGCCACCGCCGCTTCCGGCGGCACGGTGGCGACGCAGGTGTTTTCTGGCGGCGGCTACACCTACACCGCGCTCGCCGCCACCCGCAGCGCAACCTGCACCGTCACCGACAGCGGATTCACCCTGCTTGCGGGCAGTTCCGGCGCGGACGGCTGGTATACCAGTGCGAGTTTCGAGGCCAGCGACTCGGCATGGATCGTCAACGACGTCGGCAACGGCAACCGCGCCATGCTCGCGCTCTCCGGGCTGCACCGGGCGGCGCTGGTCGAAAGCAACCTGCAGTCCGGGCGTTACTCCGAAGTCATCGCGTCCAGCAACGGCGCGGCGCTGTACTTCGACGACGGGGTGAACACCGCGTTCGTTTCGGCGCACTCCGGCGGCGTGACGATCTACTATTACGACATGAACGCGATGGAAAGCCAAACGCTGACGCTCGCTTCGGGCGGCGCGTATCTCAACGGCGTCCCGCTCGGCATGGCGACAGTCAGCGACACCACCGCCACCAGCGCGTACATCCCGATCCTCTCCGGCGGGACATGCTACAAGTACGGTCAGCCGCTTATCGTGCTGTCGATCGGCGCCATCGCCGACACCCCCGCCGAGGACTACATCCGCTTCACGCTCGCGGCGGGCGGGAGCGTCACTGTCCCCGCGTCGGTCGCGGTGCTGAACTCCGGACTGGAGTTCGAGGGCGGCAAGGAGTATCTCGTCGCCTTCAACGGCGGCATGATGGTCGCGGCGGAAGTTACCCCGGGGGCGTGATATGAGCATGTTTTTCAACCTGATGGCGGCGGGGAAACAGCCCGATCCGGACTTCACGATCGACCTCAACATCACGTCGAGTAACCTGACCTTTGGTGTCACACCCTATTGGAACACGGGCGGGTACTGCAACATCGTGGATTGGGGCGACGGCAGTTACCAAGCCGCTACGACCTCCGGCGCCGCGCTTACGCACACCTACGCGGCGGCGGGGACGTACCGCGTCAAGGTGCAAGGCGATATGTACCGTTTCCGCGTCGGGAGTACGAATCCGGCGGCGGTGGTTGATTGCAACGGGAATTGGAGCGCGTTGGGTACGCTGATGAGGGGCAATCAAATGTTTAATGATTGTACCAACGCATCACTGACCTTTACCGATCTGCCGCCAACACTGACCGAAATCGCCGTCATGTTTGCCAACTGCACTACAGCCACACTGCCGTTGCGCACGTTGCCTATCGGGTTGACCGGCGGGATGCAGAATACTTTTAATAACTGTCAAAGCATGGCGGCGATGGACATCGGGGTGTTTGCCGACACTTTGCCGGAATACACCGGCATCACCAGTCTTTCCCAAGTTTTTCAGAACTGTGCAAATTTGTATGGGAGCGGCGCAACATTTTTACGGAAGTTCCCTGCGGTGGCCGAGGCGCTCTACCCGTTTACCGGCACGTCTATTACGGCTTTCGGGGAAGACGACTACTTCGAGATCACTCTCACGACTACCTCTGCAAATCAGGTTTGGGGGTTCACACCGACTTCCAGCTCCGGCAGGTGGTATTATGTGCAGTGGGGTTCCACCGCGCCGAACCGCAACCCGTTGTTTTTCACTTCCGGCACGAAAGTCTCGCATACCTTCGCCACTCCGGGAACGTATCACATCAAGCTCGCTACCGCACCTTGCACAATCGTGTTCGACCCCTATGATAGCGATAATGGGAATTGGGCGGCGCTGGGACAGTAACTAACCTAAACAAGGATAAAAAATATCATGGCTGTTACAATCTGGATCGACAAGAATGGAGTTATCTATCACGGCGGCGGTATCGTGCTGGACGGGATGCGACACTTCAACCCCTCGCCGGAGCAGTTCCGCGCGGCTGGCTACACCGAGTACATCCCGCCCACCCCGGAACCCGCGCCCAAGCGGTACAGCAAGTTGAAAATCATCCGCGCGCTCGGTGACGGCTGGGCGGCGAAAAAAGCGCAACTCGAATCGGCGGGGCTGTACGACCTCTTCATGGCGGCGCAGTTCATGGCCGAGGACGATCCCGCTTTCGCCGCTTTCTGTGAAACGCTGACCGAAGAAGAGCGCGCCAAACTGGAGGAGTGTGAGTACGATGAGTAGTCGGATGCAGCCCTTGGAGGTCGCCGTCCGGATGCGCACGATCGCGGAAAAGCAGCACCTCGACGGCGCGGAGCGGCTCGCCAATTACGAGTACACCAGGAGGATCTGCAACGGGATCGGCGCCGAATGGTTCCCTTCCTGGGCGCGGCGGCTCACCTGCGCGATCGCTCCGGCGGTGGTGCCGACTTCATGGATCCACGACCTCGACTACGAGGCCGGCGGCGGGTGGCTCGAGCGCTGGATCGCCGATTGGCGGTTCCTCTGCAACGGCTTCCGGGCGGCGTGGCACACCTACGCATGGGATCAGTTGCGCCGATACTCGACGGTCGCCAAGGTGCTGTGGTTCTGGATCATGCTGCGGGGCTTCGGCGCCGCGGCGTTCAAATGGGAACATTCCGCATGAATATCGAACCGGAACATGTCGCCAACTTGGCGCACGGCGTCACTGCGGTGCAGATCGTGATCTTGATCCTCCTCGGAATCGCCGCTGGGGGCTCGCTGATCCTCGTCGTCCGCTGGGTCGTGGATATCAAGGTGGGGCCGCTCCCGGCCGACATGAAGGAGATCAAGGATGCTCTGGGAGATCTCCGGGAGCGCATGACGCAGATCGAAGGCAAGCTCTGGAGCGACGACAAGATCCACCGCGAGATCAAACTCGCCGTCGCCAGGCATGAACTGAACTGTCCGCTTCGCTGCGGCGGGTGCAAGAGTAACGCCCCGGACGATGAGTGATCCGGGCACAACATGAAGGAAAAGAGTATGGCAAATGTTTTTTCGCACGACGGGCTGCTGATCTCGGCAGGGCAGGTCTACGACGCGGTGGGGCATGTCGCCTCGGTCGAAGGGGGCCGGGTGGTGTTCAACCGCGATGTCTCCTGCGACGAGGCCAAGCGGATCGCGCGGTTCGTCAAGGAGGCCGCCGCCGCGACGGAAAAATAGTATCCAGTCTGTGCGACACAAAAGTTTTTGTGTCCAATAAAAACCAAAATTTGCAACACAAGGAGAGTCAGGAAATGAGCAAAAAGTGTGGAGAGAAAACCGAAGTTTACAGCCGCGTCACGGGGTATTTCCGTCCGGTTGCGAACTGGAACCGGGGCAAGCAGCAGGAGTTTGCCGACCGGAAAACCTACAACGTCGGCAAGGCGGTGCTGATCCTCTCCGCCCTGATGGTGCTCGCGCTCGGCGCGGGCTGCGGATCGACGTCCCGCAAAATGACCGAATCGGCCTCCGGCAAGAACCTCGGACTCGACGGGTATGTGATGCTCGGCGAGTTGGAGACGGCGAACCCGGAAACGGCGACTCCCCAGGGGAAGATCATAGTCGGCCGCGTGACCTACAAATCGCGGAAGGTCGGGATCCCGGCGGATCAGAAGGTGCCGACCACCGGCTACTTCAAGGCGACGGCGACGGAATCGCTCTTCGGAACGAAGGAGACGATCATTGAGTACGACTTCACGGCCGGATCGGACGCCGACGCAAAGAAAGCCGAAGAAGCACTGAAAGCGAAACGGGCGGCAGCGGAAAAGGCCTTTGCGGACGCGGAGAAAAAGAAAGCGGAGACGGAAGCCGCAAAGAAGTCCACCTCGGCAGCTGTGTCGACGCCGGGTGCTCCGGCTGCGGTAGAGGCGTCGACGTCGGGTGCTCCGGCTGCCGCTGCGGCGCCGCCGTCGCCTGCCGCGGAAACCGGGAACCGATAAGCATGCTGCTCGGTGATTACACCGTCCCCGGGAAAAACCTTCATGTCGCGGCCTCCTTCCGTCTGGAGCGGAAGGATCTCTCGGGACAGGGGGCCGTGTCGAGTTTCGCGACCGGCGGCGACAAGCCCAAGGAACTCGCCGTGTCGACGCAGATCCCGTTCGATGAAGCCGGGGCGCTGACCGAACTCCTCGACATCGCCCAGGCGCTTGAGAGCGACGGGAATCCCGTCATCTACGAGATCGTCGACGAACTGGCGGCGGCGATGAAGATCCGCAAAGTCGTTTTTGCGGAAAATTTTTCCGCAAAAAAGAACGATGCGCTGCTCGTCTTCGACGTGTCGTTCCTGCTGCGCGAGGTGGCGACCATCCCCGAGAAGCGCGAAGCCAACGTGGTTGAATCCCAAGCCGGCGCCGGCGGCGGCGAAGGCGTCGTGGCGATCGCCGCGACCGATCCGGAAAAGGTCAACTCCACGATCCGGCAGGTGACGCAATGAAGATCGAACAGCGGCTCTTCGTCGCCGGGGCGGAGATCCCCATCGTGTCGTTCAGCCTTACGCTCGACGCCGCCGCCCCCGGGCGCGGCGTGTTTTCCGTGCGCTCGGAAACGGCGATCGCGGGCGACGTCCGCTTGTATGTCGGCCTGAACGGGGAGCCGGCGGCAAGGTACTTTTCCGGCGTGGTCACGCGCTGCGAAAAAATCGACCTGCGCCAACGCAGGCTGCTCGTGCGGGAGTATGGAGAGGCGCTGCTGGCGCGTGTCCCCATCGCCCTGCGCAACAGCACGCTCCGCCGGGTGATCGAACTCGTCTCCGAACACACCGGCGTCGGATTCCGGATCTCCGGGGAATGGGCGGACAAAAGCGTCCCGCACTTCATCAACTCCGGCACCGGGCGGGCGGCGCTGGGACTCGTCGGCGCCCTGTCCGGAGTCGACGATTTCACCACCGCCTTCAACGCCGACGGCTCGGTGTACCTCGGCCCCCGCTCCGAGTTGAAACTCCGCCGCAAGGTGATCGCCCTCGATGCGCGCATGTTCACGGCCCTGTCGGCCGCCGGCGCGGATCTGCCGTTCCTGCCGGCGCTGCGACCCGGCATGGCAATTCGGATCGGCGACGGCGAGGATCGCTCCATCGCTCAGATCAACGTCTCCGGCGAAAAAATGAGGATCGCGTTTGCATCATGATCAACATGGTCAAGAGAGTCGTGCTCCGGATGTTCCCGGAGCTGGAGAGCCGCACCCACCTGCCGATGCTGGCCAAGGTCATCGCCATCCCCGATCCGCCGCGCCACGGAGAATTGTGCGACGACCGGCGCCCCCGGTACGCGGTGGATCTCCGGCTGCTGCGACCGGATCTCTCCATCGACGAGGAGATGCCGCTTCTGCGCGACGTGCCGGTCTGTCTCGCCGGCGCCGGCGACGGGCGCGGCTTCGCGCTGCTGCCGCAGCCGGGCGCCATCGTCGAGGTCGCCTTCGCCTTCGGTCGGCAGAGTCTGCCGTTCGTGCGCGGCGTGTTGCCGAATGGTCTGATTTTACCGACGTCCGACGGAGTGTCGATGCGCTGGCAGCAGACGCCGGGCAGTTATCAGGAACTGTCGCGCGATGGCTCTTGGACGCGCAGCACCGAGGGGGATATCTTCGACTTCGCCGACGGGCAGTACACCACCGAAGCGAACGCGATCACGCGGCAGTCGGCAACGAGCACGACCGATACGTCGCGCCTGATGCACTCCATTCTCGCCCCCAAGATCATGCTCGGAAACGGCGATCTCGTCGCCGTTCTGTCGTCGTTCATGGCGGCGGTCATCGGGGCGCTCGACACACTGGCCAGCCACACCCATCCCGACGTCAGCAAGCCGGATCAGGCAAGTTCGCTCGGCAACTACGTCGATGCCGCCAATGCGGCCAAGGAGGATAACGATGCCATGATGCCATAGTATCACCCCTCAAATAAATAAAGGCGGGGGAGAACCGGGACGGCAATCCCGGCCCCCCAACGACACGGTGTCCAACCACCATGCCGTCGCTCCGCCAACAGGAAAAACCTGGAGCGACGTCGTGCGGATCCGTGTCTTTTTTCATCCCAAAACAGAAGGAGAAAACATGAATCAGTCCATCAGATCCCCGTTCCCCTGGCTCGGCGGCAAGGCCGCACCCAAAATCCACAAGGCGCTCTTGGAACTGCTGCCGCCACACACGCGGTACGTCGAACCATTCGGCGGAGGAGCTTCGATACTCCTCGCCAAGGCGCCATGCGAGGTCGAGGTCTACAACGACGTCAACCGCGGAGTCGTGAACTTCTTCCGGGTGGTTGCTGACGCAGATCTCTTTGGCCGATTCGTCGCCCGGGTGGCAATGCTGCCAACCAGCCGCGAATTGTACGAAGAATACCTGCGGACGTGGGTAGGCATCCACGATCCGCTTGAACAGGCGATCCGCTGGTACTACGTCGCCCGGCAGAGCTTCGGCGGCATCTTCGGCAGCTCGTGGGGAACCGGCGTCACCACGACTACGACTCAACGGTGGAAGCGGGCCTTCGACAATCTGCCGGCGGTCCACGAGCGGATGCAGCGTGTCCAGATCGAATGTGCCGACTGGCGGGATGTTTTGCGTCGCCTTTCCGGCCCGGGGTATTTGGCGTACTGTGATCCGCCATATGTGCTCGGTGCGCGCAAGGCCGGCGGATACGAGCATGAACTTCGCGACGAGGACCATCAGGCGCTGATCGAAACGCTACTGCAGTACGATGGGGCAGTGATGCTTTCCGGGTACTACCACAAGATTTATGCCCCGCTTGAACATGCCGGATGGCAGATCCATCGAATCGACGTTGTCTGCTCTGCAGCCGGGCGCACCCGCGGTACCGGCTTGCTGGGTGAGGGCGCCGCGCGCGCCAAACAAGCACGCACCGAATGTATTTGGCTCAATCCGGAGGCGGTTCGGCGCCGAGCCGCCTTGTCGCACCAATGATCACGCGCCCTCAGGGGCGCTTTTTTCAAAATACACGGCTTTTTGCGTATTTCGCCTTTAAATGGCGTCACTCTATTATCAGCACAATCGCACCGGAAAAAAAGTCGATCCCGGCAACAAATCGACTCCCCCCCGCCTCCTTTTTTCAAAAAATCGAAAAAAAGTCTCAGCGCCGGAGTGCAGTCGTCAGGGGGATGCTTTTTGCACAGCGCGACATTTTGCGACCAGTTACATACAAAATTGCATCGGCGACCCAAAATTAAGCAAAAAAATGGTCGTGCATTTAGCGGTTCGCAGTAGCAACTCTCTTTCTGCTCGCAACTTGCGTAAATACTTGGTAATAAATGAGGTGTTTTCGCGGTTGCGAAATCGCGTCCTTACCCGATTTTCGGGCATTTTAGCATACTCAC
>Ga0208297_1002490_pt1 | contig 10623 bp, 9 predicted proteins | sample LMS_cellobiose_e_FD_187367 | JGI IMG/M metagenome (GOLD analysis project Ga0208297, IMG submission 187367) | Rumen-fistulated moose microbial communities from Alaska, USA - LMS_cellobiose_enrichment (SPAdes) (version 2) | ecosystem: Host-associated > Mammals > Digestive system > Stomach > Rumen... | reverse complement strand
AAGTTGGCTGCCGCAAAGCTGCATGGGCTTATCATCGAGCCGGGCGAAACCTTCTCTTTTTGGCTATGTATCAAGGATGCGGATCGGGATATTCCCTATAAGGACGCGCTGGCCGAGGTGGACGGACGTCTTGTAACGGAATACGGAGGCGGTCTGTGTATGATAAGCAATCTCCTGTGCTGGCTGTTCCTGCATACACCTTTGACAATCACAGAGCGCCACGGCCACGGAAAAAAGGATTTCCCGGAGCCGCCCAGCGATGCCCCGATGGGTGTTGACGCGACGGTGGCCGAGGGCTGGCTTGATTTCAAAGTCACCAATCACACAAACCAAAAGGTGCAGCTCTCCCTGACCTTCGATGAGGATAATATCATCGGCACGGTCTATACGGAGCGCAATCCGCACAAGACATGGAAAGTCATCAACAAAGACCTGCTCTATTACAGGAAGCAGGGAAACATCTATGAAGAAGTGGATATTGTTCAGCAGGTATTTGACGATCATGGGTTTCTGATTTCAGAAAAAACGGCATATCGAAACCTGTGTGAGATCGGATATACGCTCCCGGACAGTATCACAGTCATTGAGAAAGGTTAGGTATATAAAAATATGAGAAAGAAAAATGTTGCTGTTTTTTTCGGGGGTTGCTCTCCTGAATATGAGGTTTCGCTTGCGTCGGCAAGCGCCGTGATTGCCCACATGGATCAAAGCCTCTTTCAGCCTGTTCTTATCGGGATCACCCGCGAAGGCGATTGGTACTATTATCCGGGCGACGTGAGCCGGATCGAAAATGACACATGGCATGACACGGGCTGTTGCCCGGCCTGCCTCTCTCCTGACAGGAGCCGCCATGAACTGCTTGTATTCCGGGAGAAAGAAATCGAGCATATTCCGATTGATGTTGTCTTTCCTGTGCTTCATGGACGAAACGGCGAGGACGGCACGGTGCAGGGGCTTTGTGAACTGGCAGACATCCCTCTTGCCGGGTGCGGGACGTTGGCCTCCGCTTTGTGTATGGACAAAGAACGCGCCCACAAGCTGGTGTCTCTGGCGGGCATCGGTGTCCCTGCCTCTGAATTGATACAGCCCGATTTCCCGCCGGATAAAATCGACGCTCTGGCGGAAAAAGTAGGCTATCCGTTGTTCGTCAAGCCTGTCAAGGCGGGATCGTCCTACGGGATCACAAAGCTGGATACAAAGGACAAGCTGCTGGATGCTGTCAAAACGGCGTTTCAGTTTGATGACTGCGTCCTGCTGGAAGAAGCAATCCCCGGGTTTGAAGTCGGCTGCGCGATTTTAGGAAATGAAGACCTGATAACGGGAGAGCCAGATGAAATCGAGTTGCAGGACGGCTTTTTCGACTACACGGAAAAATACAATCTCATCACGTCGAAGATCCACGTTCCCGCCCGCATTTCAAAAGAAAAGGCGTCAGAAATCAAAGAGACCGGAAAAAAGATATACCGGGTGCTGGGCTGCCGTGGCTTTGCCCGTGTCGATCTCTTTTTGAAGCCGGACGGGGAACTTGTCTTTAACGAGGTCAATACCATTCCGGGCTTTACGTCCCACAGCCGCTATCCGGGCATGATGAAAGCTGTGGGCATCTCCTTTGAGGCGCTTATCAGCAAGGTTATCTCTCTTGCGGAAGACAACGAAGGAGGCCGGGCATGAGCATCAGGCGGCAGATTATTGAGTATTCAAGAGGAAACAGCCTGCGTTGGTTTTGGCGGTTTTATCGTTGGCAGAAAGCCTCAAAGCACCTGTTATTCCGTGATGTCTTTACGTTCTTTATGAGCCGGGCAGCCCACCGCCACGGCGGGTATGTCGGTCCGGATACGGTCTTTCAGGACATCCCCTCGCTCCCTCACGGGCTGCATGGCATTTTCATTTCCCGTTATGCCGTGATTGGGAAAGACTGTTGGATTTATCAGAATGTGACGATTGGCGAAGTAAACGGGAAAGCTCCCGTGATTGGTGACGGCTGCTTTATCGGAGCCGGAGCGGTCATTGTCGGGGATATTCGGATCGGCAACCATGTGAAAATCGGTGCCGGTGCCGTTGTCAGCACGGATATTGCGGAGGGGTGTACGGTAGTTTCGCAGCCGCCCCGTGTCATAGAGAAGAAGTGAACAATATGGATAAAACATATGAACAGGGACGCGCTTGGATTGAATTAGACATAGAAAACATGAAACACAATATTGAGGCGCTCCGCAGCCTGCTTCCTGCTGGCTGCGTGCTAATGCCCGCGATCAAAGCAAACGCTTACGGGCATGGGGCTGTGCCGATGGCAAAGGAACTTAACAAAATGGGCGTTCAGGCGTTCTGCGTTGCCTCCATAGCGGAGGCTGTTCAGCTTCGGGAGAATGGCATTGCCGGTGAAATCCTGATTTTGGGCTACACACACCCGTCCGATTTCCCGCTGCTGATCCAATACAATCTGACGCAGGCGGTATTAGATTATGAATACGCTGAATTGCTGGCAGCTTTCGGGAGTGAAATCAAGGTACATATCGCCGTGGATACAGGGATGCACCGGGTCGGAGTACCAGCGGAAAACCTTAACGAAATCCTTGCCATATTGAAAATGAAACATCTTTGGGTAACGGGTATTTACACACACCTTTGTGCCGATGACAGCTTGGCCGAAAAAGACGTAGTCTTTACAAAAAAGCAGGCAGCGTCTTTTACCTGCTTAAAGGAGCAGGTTATTGCGGCAGGCTATGCTGTGAAAACTCATATCCTCGGCAGTTATGGCCTGCTGAATTACCCAGAGATTGGCGGTGACTATGCCCGGATCGGGATTGCTTTGTACGGCGTATTGAGTAATCGTAGTGACCTTGCATTTTGCCCGGTTGAACTGCGGCCTGTCCTATCCATCAATGCACGGGTAATGACGGTCAGAAACATCCAGCCCGGCGAACACGTCGGTTATGGCCTTGCTTATACGGCAGAAAGTGAGAGAAAAATCGCCAGTCTGTCCATCGGCTTTGCGGACGGTCTGCCCCGCGCCCTTTCCTGTGGACGGGGTAAAGTTTTGATTCGCGGACAGGAAGCTCCCATCGTGGGGCGCGTTTGCATGGATCAAACGATGGTTGACGTGACGGACATAGAAAACGTGAAAGGCGGTGATACTGCCGTGGTTATTGGAAAATCCGGTGTATTGGAGATTACTGCCTATGATCTTGCCGAACAGTCGGGCACCATCACAAATGAGGTTTTGAGCAGAATGGGAAGCCGCTTGAATAGGAACATGGTTCATTTCCCCGCTGCAAGTCATTAACGCAGGAAAATCTTTAGATAAAATAAGACGTTTCTTAGGAAATTCCGCGCTTGTCCTTTGAGAATGAGTCGCTGATTCTCGCTAAAATATAGATGAATGAGATACTGCTCATTTCCAGAAAGGAGACCCGAAGAATGGAATTAAGGATTGAACAAGTAAGTAAACACTTCAAGGACAAGGAGGCTGTTAATGATGTCAGTCTCACCCTGTCCGCTGGCGTGTGGGGGCTGCTCGGTGCAAACGGCGCTGGCAAAACTACACTGATGCGCATAATCGCAGACATAATGACACCCACGAAAGGAAAGGTTTTATACAACGGCACAGATATTCGTCAGCTTGGCGAAACATACCGCGCTGTTTTCGGCTTTCTACCGCAGGATTTTGGGTATTCCCGCGATTTTACAGTAAAAGACTATCTTGAATATATGGCTGCTTTGAAAGATGTGCCGGTTGATTTGACGCGGAAGAAAATCTATGAGCTTTTGGATATTCTTACTCTTTCTGATGTGAAGAATAAGAAGATCGCAAAGTTGTCAGGAGGCATGAGGCGGCGAGTTGGTATTGCACAGGCAATGCTGAACGATCCAGAGGTTCTTATTCTGGACGAACCTACTGCCGGGCTTGATCCCGGAGAACGTGTACGCTTTCGGAATTTTATTTCAGAATTTGCCCACGACCGCATCGTGCTGATTTCGACCCACATCGTTTCCGATGTTGAATATATTGCAACGCAAACCGCAATCATGAAAGACGGGCGCGTTGTCGATGTCGGGACAACCGATCAGCTTGTAAAAGAAATCGAGGAGAAAGTATGGAGCTGCACCGTACCAGCAAGAACAATCCCTGAATTGGAAATGAGACTTCGCATCATCAACCAAAGAGGCGAAGATAACGAGCAGGTTTCCATTCGCTATCTTTCTGAAAAGGCAGAAGTGGATAATTCCAAACCGGCCTCTCCACGATTGGAGGACTTGTATTTGTGGCTGTTCCCGAATGAGGAAAAAGACAAGGAGGCGCACTAAATGAGGATGTTGAAGGTTGAATTGAAGCGAATTTTAAAGTCTCGTCGAGCTGTGATCTTAATGATTGCTGGTATCTGCTTATCTGCTTTATTGGCTGTGGCTCCTATTTCATTTGTAAGTGCCGATGTATATGACAGTAATGGAAAGGTACAAGAACTGAATGGTCTTAGCGCCATTCGTTATTGGAGAGAAATTAAGGCTCCTTCTAATGGTGAAGTGACGCCCGAAAAACTAAAGGCAGCTCTTGAAACATATCAAAAGTGTGTTGAAGAATACGGAAGTCCCGACAGTGAGGATTTTCCTGTGGATGTCTATATTGATAAAATCTCGCCTATTAGAGATTTGCTTCGCTTGCTTCCTACAACATATTCTGAGTATGTAAATGGAAATCTCGTCCCTCGTGATCTCACAGAAATAAATATTGAAGAGGTTGATTCTTTTTATGAGGCTTGTGAAACCCGTCTTGAGAATGTAATAAAAGTCGAAAGGGAACCCGAAAGTACAAGCCAGAAAGCGGCCTCTTTGTATAACAAAGTGGATCGGCCATTCGAGTTATATGTAGGATATGACACCAATGCTTTCGATTACCTGTGTTTTTGCATCTTGTTCCTGGTTATTATCGGTGTAGTGCTTAGTGCGCCGCTGTTTTCGGAAAACTATGAATCGGGAGCAGATCAAATACTACGATGTACGAAGTACGGTCGAAAGAAACTTGCGCAGACAAAAATGTTTGCAAATATGCTGACAAGCATCCTGATGTATATCATGGGCATTATAGTACACTTGCTCATTTCGGACCTATCCTTCGGGACGACTACTTTGAAAACTTCTGTTCAGGCTATTTACGATACGATCAGTCTGCCAAATCTTAATCTGTTTCAACTTCAAATTGTATTGGCGGTTGGTGGACTGTTAACCCTGATTTCTGTAAATGCTTTTACTTACTTTTTGTCATCAAAGTTTGAAAGAGCGGCAGGAACTATTAGTGTTTCGCTTATTGTAACTTTGGCTCCATTGTTTATTTTTGCGGCATTTGGCAACAACTGGATTTCTTCTATTCTTCCTGCGGGAGGGATCGGACTCAATAACAATCTGCTGATGCAGCTTGTTGATTTCAGATTTCTTCATTTAGGAACGCATAGCTTTTGGACGCCGCAGGTTACGATGCTATTCACGATAATTTGGATTCCGGTATTCTTGATTCTGGCCGTCCGGTCTTACTGCAAGCATCGGGTTGCATGACATTAGTTCAAAAAAGAAAATCATATTCCATTGATACGGACAAGCTGGATTGCATCTTTGATAATCTCGTATCCAATAGTCTGCGCTATACGCCTGCAAATGGGAAAATCCTGATCTCCGCATCCGCGGATCAGAAAGCCATCACCTATCGAGTGTGTGATACAGGTGCGGATTCAGCAAAAAGGATTTAGAACGCGCAACAGAACGATTTTACAGGGGTGACGAAGCCCGGCAAAGCGGCGAAGGGCATTCCGGCCTGGGGCTATATACTGTCAAGCAATTAGTACACCAGCTTGGCGGGAGTGTCGAGCTTTCAAACAGAAAGGATGGTGGAGCATGCGTACAATTCAGTCAGCAAATCTTTTGAGTGGGAACGAACTGTGTTTGTCATGAAAGGGTCAAAGTGGATACTTTGCCCTACCTGCGGCGGAAAGACCAGAACAAAAATCCGTAAAGATACTGAGTTAAAGAACTTTCCGCTATACTGTCCCAAATGCAGATCGGAAACACTGATCAATTTCAAACAAGGTAATATCACTATCATCAAAGAGCCGGACGCACAGACGCAGAGCCGATGATCGACAGTCTATGACTGTGATCGTCGGCTCATTTCATTATACGGAGACTGTTTGCTTATGAAAAAGGCTATAAAAGCCAGAAACGAAAAAGCAGCCTTACAGCTGCTTCTCAGGGGCGGTGTTGATAAGGGCCGTTGCAGTGGCCTTGATTACTTCCAGGGCCCTGCTGTCACCATCACAAAGGGTACGGAGAAGATGATCTACCTCGGTATCGACAGTTCGCTTTTCGGGGTAAAAGAAGGTATCGGCAGATACATTCAATGCCCGGATGATCCGGTAGAGAACATCATAACTCGGCTTTTTCCCTTCGTTCTCAATCCGGTATAAATAACGTTCTGATATATCTGCCCTGGTTGCCAGATCTTCTATGGTAATTCCAGCCCTTTCCCGTGCTGACTTAATGATGTGGCCCGGAGATTCAGGAATATTATGCACTCTCAGTTCACCTCCATCTATAATTTTATCCTTTTCTGTCCGGTTGATAATGGCATGAGAATTCAATTATAGATGGCATAACGGTTCATAATATGAGAGAAACAACAAGACCGCCCTGCCCAAAAACATGGATAGGAGGGTCTTGTTATGCGTTGGTCTTATTTTGACCATACTCTGCTCATTAAAAGCAGCTGTTTTTCCACCGGCTGACTAACAGGGCGGCTCAGTTAAAAAAAGTGCTTGCGCCGCCCGGTACTCCTATGCGTCACAAGCTGAACTATTAGTTCAGCATAAACATGAATTAAATAGCTTCTATGCACCTGTATCACGCCTTTTCAGGTTGTGGTGCGGGTGTTTTTTCATATACAGGAGGCAGCATCATTTCCACTGCCGCAGCCCTCCGAATCGTGCGAAGCCCAAAAGTTTTCACGCGATTTGGAGGTGCTAAATGGATGATAACAAGAGGAAACTATGGGTCAACGGTCAGTTCATTGAGGTTTCCGAGGAGGTCTATCAAGTCTATATGCAGGGTGATCGCAAGATGCGTTACTTTGAAACGGATTTGAAGACGGAGCGGACCATACTGGCCGAGGACGGTACTGTGCAGCGGATCATTCCCAGCCGAGAGGATTCTCTGGATCGGTTGATAGATGACAACGCCAGGCAATTTTCGGATGCCGGTGAAAGTGTGGAGGATGCCGTACTTCGCAAGCTGGCTGAAGATGAGCTGCACCGGGCGTTGGAAAAGTTGACCGATGAGGAATATGCTCTTGTCTATGCCCTGTTCTTTGAGGGTAAGACAGAAAGGGCCTATGCAAAAGAGCTGGGCGTAGCTCAGGTTACAGTACATAAGAAGAAGCAGCGCATTTTGAAAAAGTTGAAAGAAATTTTGAAATAAAGGCTATCAGACCTCTCACTCAACGGCAAATAGAGTGAGAGGTCTTTTTATACGACTACTCCCTATTGAACCTTGACAATCGAATACCCATTCATCAGGCACATTCCCATTGCTATTGCCAAAAGCATAAGCCACGTTAGCGGCTGCGCCATGATGTGCGGAGGAAGGCAGCGAAAGCGCACACTGTATTGTTTTCGGCTTGTTCTCCTCCGCACGGAGCGGTAAACAGCTGGCTATAAGCGTCAGGTGGTCCCCGGCGTGGCCATGACAGGCAATGGGGTCAAAGATACTCCTGTTCAGTCACAGCCCGAGCGTACAGCGCCGATTTCGGCGTGAGGCGTCACACGCAATGAGAGCAGCCGACAGAGATCCTGCCGGGGGTGAGATTCCCGTGGAGCTGATACACCGTCAGCCGTCTGGTGACTTCCCGCAACGAGCCGGGGTGTCGAGGACAAATAGGCTCTATTAAAAAGAAACAGCCGGACAAATTACAGGCGCGTTTCAGACGAGTATAAGAATACCCGTCTGCTTTGTCATGCCTATTTGCCCGGCTTTTACATAGGCGGCGTGTGCCGCCTGCTATTTTACGGGAGGTGGACAGATGAATCAGACATATAAACGCGGCGATGTCTTTTTTGCCGATCTCGGTCAAGGAATCGGATCGGAGCAGATGGGCTATCGCCCGGTAGTGATTATTCAAAATGACACAGGAAACAAGCACAGCCCGACTGTAGTCGTGGCAGCAGTTACAAGCAAGGTGGACGCAAAAGCGAAGCAGCCCACCCATTGTTTTATTGGAGCCGAATATGGTCTGGAACTGCCTTCGGTCATCCTGTTGGAGCAGATACGGACACTGGACAAGCAGCGTCTTGAGAAATACGTTGGGAGGTTGTCAAAGAAGCATTTGAACGACCTGAACCACGCACTGGCAATCAGTGTTGGACTGATCCCTGCGCAGGAAAATCTTGTTCTGTGCCTCTGCAAGCCCTGTGCGGACAATTTTCGTCTGGATGGAAAATATGATCTTGTCCGGGTGATGGAGAATCAGGAGCGCGACACCTGTACTTACTGCAATCACCGGATGGGGTTTGAGTATGAGCTGGTGCCAAAGTAGGAGGTGCGTATGAAAGCAGTGATACATGTAGGTGAAAAAAGTGAAGATTACCTTCGTGAGTTTGAGCGAAAACGAGCTGACTTCTGTTTGCAAGAACTATCTGGTTGGTCTTCAGCAAATCTGAAAGCTCTGCTTCAAATGCTCCATAGTGAGAATCGCACCTTTGCTGAAAAGGAACCCTCCCCTCTATAATGAGGCCGTAGGAAGTCTTTTGCAATGTCAGAGAAAGGAGCGATTAAATGAGACGAAGAAGAAGACTTGTTAATGGCGAGGATGATCGAGACGTTGCCATTTATACAAGAAAATCTGTAATCACAAATAAAGGCGACAGTACAGGAGTTCAGCATAAGCAAAGTGCAGACTATGCGATGAGCCAGCTCTCCTTACCGGAAGGATATAAATTCCTCTATTATGAAGATAAGGGCCTCAGTGGCTATTATTCTGACCGACCGGACTTCCAAAGGATGCTGCATGACATTGAGGCAGGGAAAATTCGTGCTGTTGCCTGCTATAAGTTGGATCGTATTAGCCGGAAAACATCTGATCTTATGAGATTGCTGGAATACTTTGAAAGGCATGACGTGACCTTGCTTGTGTGCTCCAATAATATCAATACACAAATCAGCACTTCAAAAATTATCATTCAGGTTCTGGCCATCATTGCCGAATTTGAGCGTGACATCCTGACGGAACGTATTCAGGACAACTTAATGGAGCTTTCCAAAGATGGTCGTTGGATGGGAGGAACAACGCCTACTGGTTTTTCATCTGAAAGAGTAGCAACAGGAAGCGGGAAAAATAAGAGCGCGGTCAGTTTTCTTGTGCCCATCCAGGAAGAGAAGAAAATGATCCAGGAGTTATACGCAACCTTTTTAGAAACAAGGTCGCTCCATGCGACCGCTGTGGAGTTGAACAAGAGGTATACAACAAAGACAGGAGCAAAATTCACCGTTCTGGCAGTTAAGGATATTTTGAAGAATCCGATATACTGCACCGCAGACGAGCGTTCCTATCAATATTTTCTTGATAGCGGGGCTAACATATTCGGAGGCATCGAAAAATTTGATGCAAACCACGGTCTTGCGGTGTATAATAAAACAGACCAGATGAAGGTCGAGGATTATGAATCAACTTTCTTTAACCCCAAATATGTTAAAGCTACAGAGGCAAAGCCTATTGAAGTATGGATTGTTTCTGTCGGCAAACATGAGGGATTTATCCCATCTGACCGCTGGATTGCAGCACAGCAAATGATGGCAGACATTGCGGCGCGGCACAACCGACCGCATCGAAAGACAAATGCGCTGTTGTCCGGCCTCCTATACTGCCCTTTATGCGGCAATTCCCTTCGTGTTATTCCTGAGTCGAATCGCTGGACAAACGGAAAGCCACGTTTTAAGTATGTGTGTACTGGATTTCGCAAGAAAACCTGCTCATACAAGGCGCTGGCTGGTGTTGAAATGGATGAATTTGTTGTAAAGGAAATCGCCGCTCTATCTCAAAAGAGCAACAGATACCACAGGGAAGTTTTTGAGGAAAAGCTATCTAATTTCATTCGTTCCGAAGCAGACGATGCAGAATATCTAAGACTGAAGGAAAGCATTGAAAAGCTGAATAATGATATTTCTGCACAGGTACGTAACTTGCGTGAAGCGGATGAGGCTGTTCGCCGTTTCATTCAGGAAGATATATCGTCTCTGACTGCTGACCTTCAAAAGCAAGAGGCAACGTTACAGAGGATGAAAGATGAAAAAGGAAACGCGCAGGAGCTGACGGAGGACATCAACGAAGTCCGTAAGAAGATATATTCGTTTGCGGAGTTTGCAAAGTCAGCGAAACCGGAAGTCTTGGTTACGCTGCTCCAAACCATCGTAGAACGGGTATATGTCACTTATGAGAAAGGCATTCCAGAATGCCACATTTTCTTAAAAGGCTGTCTGAAGGAGGACTATTCAGAACTCTTCGGCACAGCCGAATACATAGGTTTTATCATGATCCTTCCCATGTTCAGAGGCATGTGTAACTCTGAAAGGGGTCGGAAACTGCATCCA
>Ga0208297_1002489_pt1 | contig 10624 bp, 9 predicted proteins | sample LMS_cellobiose_e_FD_187367 | JGI IMG/M metagenome (GOLD analysis project Ga0208297, IMG submission 187367) | Rumen-fistulated moose microbial communities from Alaska, USA - LMS_cellobiose_enrichment (SPAdes) (version 2) | ecosystem: Host-associated > Mammals > Digestive system > Stomach > Rumen... | reverse complement strand
CCGAGGACAGTATGATGGAACAGCTCACGTTGAAAGAGTATATAGACCCGTTTACGGGTAGCAAGAACCACAAGGCATAGAAAAAGGCCGCTTCAGCGGCGGCCTGAGAAAATGATGCGGCTGGCGAGTTTTTCAAAGTCCGAGTAGGACTTGCCGGTAATATGCCCTTATAGGGCTGGTGCATACCACCAGCTCAGCTGGTGGTTTTGATTTGTCCCGTTTCTGCGAGCATTCCGGGATGTCCCCTTGTATTATTGTTATTTTTTAACATGATTTTTAATATTTATCTGTTTTGTTGTTGAAAAAACAATTTGTCATGGTAATTTATAGCAAATTGCGTTTTTCAACACCATTTTTACCGGAAAGGCGGCAAAAAAGAAAATGAGCGATTATGTGAACCGGGTCCTCGCCGGACTCAAGAACTCCTGCGGACACGAAGCCGAATTTTTGCAAAGCACGACCGAGGTGCTAACCTCTCTCTCCAAACTGCTCGACTCCGAGCCCAAATACGAAAAGAACAAGATCCTGGAGCGTCTCGTCGTCCCCGAACGCATCATCATCTTTCAGGTCCCGTGGTTCGACGACCGCGGCGAGATCCGGATCAATACCGGCTACCGCGTACAGTTCAACAGCGCCATCGGTCCCTACAAGGGGGGACTGCGGTTCCACCCCAGCGTAAATCTGAGCGTGCTGAAGTTCCTCGGCTTCGAGCAGATCTTCAAGAACAGCCTGACCACACTGCCGATGGGCGGCGGAAAAGGCGGCTCCGACTTCGACCCCAAGGGCAAATCCGAACGTGAAGTCATGGCGTTCTGCCAGAACTTCATGCGCGAACTGTATCGCCACATCGGCGCTTCGACCGACATCCCCGCCGGCGATATCGGCGTCGGCGGGCGCGAGATCGGATACCTCTTCGGCCAGTACAAGAAGATCGTCAACAGTTACGACAGCGTGCTGACCGGCAAGGGCGTCAACTGGGGCGGCAGTCTGATCCGCCCCGAGGCCACCGGATACGGCTGCGTGTACTTCGCCGCCGAAATGCTCAACACCCGCGGCAACGAGATGGCGGGCAAGAAGGTGCTGATCTCCGGCTCCGGCAACGTGGCACAGTACGCGGCGGAAAAGGCGACGCAGCTCGGCGCCAAGGTGCTTTCGCTCTCCGACTCCAACGGCACGATCATTGATCCGGACGGGATCTCCGCCGAAAAACTCGCTTTCGTCAAGGAGTTGAAAAACGTCCGCCGCGGCCGCATCCGCGAATACGCCGCCGCTTTCCCGCGCGCCGAATACCATGAGGACAAGCGCCCGTGGCAACTCGCCGCCTGCGATGTCGCCCTGCCCTGCGCCACCCAGAACGAACTTGATCTCGACGACGCCAAAACGCTGGTCGCCAACGGCTGCATCGCCGTCTGCGAAGGGGCGAACATGCCGACGACCCTCGACGCTACCGCGTACATCCAGGGGCACGGGCTGCTGTTCTCGCCCGGCAAAGCCTCGAACGCCGGCGGCGTCGCCACCAGCGGGCTGGAGATGAGCCAGAACGCGATCCGCCTGAACTGGAACCAGAACGAAGTCGACCAGCGTCTGCACGACATCATGATCAACATTCACGCGGCGGCGCGCTCCGCCGCCACCGAGTTCGGCGAACCTGACAACTATGTGATGGGCGCCAACATCGCCGGGTTCCGCAAGGTCGCGGATACGATGATCGACCTCGGCATCTGATTGGTTTCACGCCCCCCGCCGACGATCCGGAGAAACGCTTTCCCACAGTTCTCCGGATCGTTTTTTCATGCCCGCTTGATTTGGCGCGGATCCGGTGGGATCTCCAAGTTTCCGGCCTCGCCCCGCTACCGACTATAATTACGGAGCGATCCGATAAACCGCACTCAGCGGAGCCGCGGCGGTCACTTGGCCTTGCGAGTTGCCGTCCCCGCCGGTTTTACGGCTTTCGCCGGCGCTGGTCGGACGATCAACACCGACACCGGACTTGAAACCGACACCGACTTCAGATTCAGTTTCGCCCGCAAAAAGAACCGGCGTTCCGCCCCCGGCGAGACCGCGAGCTTATCCACGAACGGGAGCGTCTTGGTCACCAGCACCTGATTGCCGGGCATCAGTTCCAGCGGGTAACGCCACGCGGGGCGACGAACATCGAACGACAGTTCGGTCCACGCCGTTTCGTCCGGAGCGCTCATACCGGTAAGCCACGGCTGGCAGGATACGATCACGTTGTCCGCCTCGTTGGAAAACCACTCGATGATGCGGATCGACTTTTTGTCCATGTTGCGTAACGCGAAGGTGACTTCACCGCCCTCGCCGACATAGAGCGTCTGCCGCGGCTCGGTGCGCAGCGTAAGGTAGTACCCGGAAAGGGGTTCGTAACGCTCCTGCGGGACTGTGCCCATCGCCAGTTTTTCCTTGCCGTGCTCCGCCGACGACGCGCATCCGGCAAAGGCCGCCGCCAGTGCCGCCGCCAACACCGTCGAAACCAAGATCCTCATGAATTCACCTCAACTTTTGAATTTCCGCCAGCAGGCGGCTCCGCTCCTCCAGATCGCCGGAGAGGCGCAGACGTTCCATCAGTTCGCCGCGGAGTTTCCGCGTTTTCCCGGCCCGCAGTTCGCGCACGGAGTCCTCGACCGCCCGTTCGACGTCGGGGTAGTCGATGTGCGACACCAGCGCCTTGCTCAATGCCGGCGACGGCTGTTCGTCGAGCAGCGCGCTCAACTCCCGCACCGCCGCGGCGTGTTCGTCGTTGAGCGCTCCGGCGGCGGCGAGATTGATCGCCTTCGCCACCGGATCGTCCGCCGGCAGTTCGTCCGGAGCGAGCAGATCGCCGATGAGACGGGCGGCGGCGGCGCTGTTGATCGCCAGATCCAGCAGCGTCAGCACGGCCGGCGGATACTGCGGCTGCGGAGCCGACTTTTCCGGCAGCACCGCCGCCGAGCGGAACTCATCGCGCCGCCGGTCCTGCCGCCGCAACGCGGCAAGTTCCGCGAAGATCGCCTCCTCGCTGACCTGAAGCCGCGCCGCGGCTTCGCGCACATAACTTTCCAACTCCACGCGGTTTTCCACGAGTTTCAGAAATCCGCCAACGAACGCCGCCGCTTCGCCCTTGCCGACCGGCGAACCGAGATCGAAGCGCTCCGCCAGTCCCTGCGTTACGATCTCCAGCCACGGGACCGCGCCTTGCACTGCCGCGGCGACGGCCTCCGCCCCGCCGGTGGCGAAAAGTTCGTCCGGATCCTTGCCGCCGGGGATGCGGATCACCTTGAGTTCCATCGACAACGGCAGCAATATCTCCGCCGCCCGCAGGATCGCTTTCTGCCCCGCGCCGTCGGCGTCGAACGCCAGCAGGATATGGCTCGTATAACGTTTCAGCACCCGGGCCTGATCCGTGGTGAACGCCGTCCCCAGCGGAGCCACCGCGCACTCGAAACCGGCACGGTGAAAGGCGATCGCATCCAACTGCCCTTCGCAGAGGATCGCCATATCGCGCTTGTTGATCGCTTCGCGCGCCAGCGGCAGCGCATAGAGCAGCGCCCCTTTGCGGAACACCGGAGTTTCCGGCGTGTTCACATATTTGCGACCGTCCTGCGGCTTGGGCTCCAGCGACCGGGCGCTGAACCCGACACCGCGGTTGACCTCGTTGAAGATCGAAAAGACCAGCCGGTTGCGGAACTGGTCGAAGACCCGGCCGTTTTCGCTGCAATGCAGCACCCCGGCGGTCACCCCCTCCTCGTCGGTGAACCCCTGGGTCCGGCAGAAATTACGGAGGGCATCCCACAAATCGGGCGCGGCGCCGATCCGGAACTTGCGTGCCACGTCGTCGGGGATGCCACGGCGGCGAAGATACTGCGCCGCTTCGGAGTCGGGATGCTCCCTCAGAAACCGGCAGAAGAACTCCGACGCCGCCTCGTTGAGACGGTAAAGCCGCTCCTTGGCCCCGGCACGCCGCCGCGCCTCCGCCGGATCGCCTCCGCCGTCGTCATCGGGGATGATCACCCCCGCCCGCGAGGCGAGCATGTGGATGGCGTCGTAAAAGGTGACGCCCTCTTTTTCCATCAGAAACCGGAAGACATCGCCGCCTTTGCCGCAGCCGAAGCAGTGGTAACTCTGCCGCGCGACGTCAACGTGGAAAGACGGCGTTTTTTCGTTGTGAAACGGGCACAGCCCCTTGTAGGAGGACGCTCCGGAGCGCTTCAGCTGAACGAACGCACCGATCACATCCACGATGTCGCAGCGGGCGCGGATGTCCTCGATCACCGTCTTGGAAATCGCCATGACTATCGTGTCCCGCCCAGCGCCTCCAACCGCTCCTCGGCGATCCGGCGCGTCGCCTCGGCGTTTTTGTCGCCGGCGGTGAGCCGCAGATAGTCGCGGTAGAGCCGCGCCGCCACCCGGGAAGACGCGGTATGCCGGTCAAAAAAGCGGGCGGTGTTGTAAGTGATCTCGGGATCGTTCTTATCGAGTTTCCACGCCCGGTGGAACGAACTTCGGGCATTGACATAATCCTTGCGGCGCAGGTAAATTATTCCCAGCTGGTTATGCAGGATCGGCGATTCGGAAAACTCCGGATCCCGCTCCAGCATCTTCAGAAAGGCGAGCGCGTTGGGGGAATCGACCTCCGCCGCCAGATTGCAGAGCGCCACCAGCGTATCGCGGTCGCCGCGACGCAGCCGCAGCGCCAGCCGCAGCGCCCGCAGCGCTTCGGGAGCGCGCTTGGGGTCGGCCATGCACACCCGCCCCAGAGTGTACTGCGCGGCAAAACTCCGGGGGGCGATGGCAACGGCGCGCGACGCCGCTTCGAATGCCGGATCCGTTTTGCCGCAATGCTGTGCCGCGACCGCCTTGAGCAGCCACGCATCGACATTCTCCGGGGCGAGTTTCACCGCCTTGTCCGCACATTTCAGCGCCCGCTGCCAGTCGGCGGCGGCCGCCGCTTTCGCCCCCAGTTCCAGACACTCGCCAGCCGTGGAGGGGCCGCATCCGGCCGACATCACCACCAACATCACCGGGATCAGCCATCCCGCCGCAACTTTGATCGCTCTCATTCCCTCTCCCCCGGAAAACCCGCCGGTAAAAACCGTTTTGATCCTCAACTCCGCCGCTTGCGGCGCACCGTCATCGCCAGCAGGTAAACCACCCCAGCCAGCACCACGATCGCCGGTCCCGAGGGGACACGGCAAAAATAACTCAACAACAGACCGCCGACCATGAACACGGCGCTCAGGATACCCGAAAGCGCCATCATCGACCACAGGTGGCGGGCGAAAAATCCCGAGGTCGCGGCGGGCAGCGTGATCATCGCGATCACCAGAATGATCCCGACCACGTTCATCAGCAGCACGATCGTCAGCGCCGTCAACGCGAGTACCGCCAGATAGATCGCGGTCGCCCGCACCCCGCGCAGCTGGGCAAAGGTGGCATCGAACGACACCGCCAGCAGCCGGTTGTAAAACAACCCCAACGGCAGCAGCACCGCCGCATCCAGCGCCAGCGTCAGATACAACTCGGTGGAGGACAACAGCAGTATGTTGCCGAACAGATACCCCTGCCAGTCGACATATCCGGGGGTCCGATCCAAAAACAACAGCCCCAGCGCCATGCCGAGCGCCCAAACCACGCCGATCACGGTGTCCTCGCGTTCGCTGGCGCTCAAACTCACGATCCCGACCACCAGTGCGGCGATCAGCGCGCCCAGCACCGCACCGAGTTCCGGCGAGAAAAACCGCCACATCCACACCCGCTGCAGATACAGCGCCAGCCCCACACCGCCCAGCGCGGCATGGGCGGACGCCCCCGCCAGACTGGAGATCCGCCGCGTCACCACCGTGGTGCCGATCACGCCCAGCACCGGCGCCGACAAAATCCCGAGCAGCAGCGCATAACGCAGAAAACTCAATTCGGGCATCCACAACTCGTGCCACCACTCAAACATGTTTTGCCTCCCCGCAATGACAGAAACACGAGTGATCGTGCTGGATCAGACTCACATGATGGTGGTAGACGGCATCCGCCGCTTCCGCCGAAAAATCCGCCGCCCGGTGCTTGACCACCCGGCGGTTCACGCAGATCACGCTGTCGACCTCGCGGTTCACGAAGCCGAGGTCGTGCGACACCGTGAGCACCGTCATCCGCCGCCGCAGATTCTCCAGCAGCGCGTAGAAGCGTTCCTCGGCGCCGGGGTCGATATTCGCGGTGGGTTCGTCCAGCAGCAGCAATTCCGGCTCGCACGCCAAAGCCCGGGCGATCAGCACCCGCTGCCGCTGGCCGCCGGAAAGTTCGGAAAACTCCCGCTCCGCCAACTGCGCCATGCCGATCTCCTCCAGTGCCCGCATCGCCGCCCGGCGGTCGGCGCGCCCGTACCACAGCGGCCGCCACGAATTCATGCGCCCCGTGAGTACGACTTCAAACGCCGTGATCGGGAAGACCCGGTCGAGCAGATGATACTGCGGCATGTAACCGACCCGCAGCCGCCCCTCCTCCGGGGGCAGTCCGAAGAGCCGCACCGTACCGCGCGTCGGCTGCAGCATCCCGAGCAGAAGTTTCAGCAGCGTGCTCTTGCCGCCGCCGTTGGGACCGACGATGCACCCGGACTCCCCGGAGGCGACCGTCAGATCGACCTGTTCCAGCGTCAATTCTCCGGGGACATACCCGAAGTCGACGTTCTTCAATTCAATTATCGGCGCCACGATCCCCTCCTGACGCGGTGGTAAAGCCGCGCTTCAGCGCGTCGGCGAGATACGAAAAGTTCTTCACGAGATCCTCGCGCAACGGGTCGGCTGGGACGGCGGTCACCCCCAGTTCACGCTCCAAAGCGCGGGTCGCAGAGGGGCTGAACTGCGGCTGCACGAAGAGCGTCCGCACATTGTCCCGCCGCGCCCGACGGACGATCTCCGCCATCCGCGCGGGAGTCACTTCACGCCCGCCGAGTTCCACCGCCTCCTGATTCAAACCGCACATTTTGGCGAAGTAGCCGAACGCCGGGTGATAAACGTAAAAACTCCGCCCCGCGAACGGCTGCAGTTCCGCCCGCAGACGTGCGCCGAGTTCCCGCAGTTCCCGGATGAGACGGCCGCAATTTTCCCGGTATACCGCCGCCCGCGCCGGATCGACGGCGCAGAATTCGTCGCGGATGTTCTCCGCCATGCGGCAGGCGTTGTCGACGTCCAGCCACACATGCGGATCCATCCCGTCGCCTTCGTCGCAGTCGTGGTCGTGATGATGATCGTGGCCGTGATGATCGTGCCCATGCTCACCGCCGGAGAGGCGCATCGGCAGCTTGGCGATCCCCCGCGACACGTCGACGACCCGCGTTTTGCCCTGCCGCAGCGGGCGCGCCAGCGCCGCTTCGAAGCGCATCCCGACGGTGAGGAACAAATCGCTCGCCGCGGCGTCGCGCACCTCCCGCGGTCCCGGCGAATAGTCGTGGGGATTGCGTCCTTCCGGCAGCATGGTGCCGACCCGGACGGCGTCTCCGCCGACCCGGCGGGCGAGATACGCCACCGGCGGCAGCCCCGCCGCCGCGCGCAGCTGACCGCCCTTCGCGGCGGCGGAGGGTTCGCCACAGCCGGCGGCGACCGCCAAACCGAAACCGAGCGAGGTCAAAGCCGCGATAAATCCGCGGCACGGAAAGTATTTCATCAAATTCATGTGCACTTTTTCATCTCCGGCAAATTACGGGACATTCGCGCGATCAATGAATATAATACTTTTTACTCCACAATTCAAGCCGTTTCCCACGCGCGCGCATAATAATACGCAATAATAGCAGCGGAGCGCCACGCCGCGCGCCCTCGGCATTCCGTATTGAACAAACGGAGCAACCTGCACTAAAAACACAACCCCTCTTGCAATCCCGGTTTTTGTGGTGTATATTGATAAAGCGTTTTTGTAAATAGTACAACATAAACCGCAAGACCGCTACCGCAAGCCTTTCTCACGCCGTCGGCGTCGGGAGTGTTGCGGTGTCGACTTGCAACGCAGGTGTTTTATCTATGGATAAGGTTTTCCTGACCGGTATCACCGGATTGGTCGGCAGCGCGTTTGTCGTCGCTTCGCTGAGAGATCACGAGCCCCGCCATTTTGTGTGTCTGGTGCGCCACGGAGGGGGGATGACCGCCGAAGAGCGGGTCGACAAGATCATCCGCGACGAATGCGCTTTCGACGGCTGCCCCGAACTCGCGGATTTCGTGCTCAGGCACGTCAGCGTCATCGACGGCGACGTGGTGACGTTAGACCCCGCCGAGCTGGCCAAGCACCCGCTGATGCAGGGTGTCAACAAGATCTTCCATTGCGCCGCCGACGTGAATCTGGGCAAGGATCCGACCGGCAAAGTCTTCCGCATCAACTTCAACGGCACCGAAAACATCATCGCGCTCGCCAAACTGCTGAAGATAGAGGAGTTCCACTACGTCGCCACCGCCTATGTGGCGGGCAAGCTGGTCGGCACCTCCTACGAGCGCCAGCCCGCCGATAACGGCTTCAACAACCCGTACGAAGAGAGCAAGTTCAAGGCGGAGACCCTCGTCCGCGCCTGCGGCATTCCCTACACCATCTACCGCCCGGCGATCATCACCGGCCGCCGCTCCGACGGCCGCATCCGCAAACCGCTCGCGTTCTACCGGCTGCTGGAGTTCCTCGGTAAACTCAAAAGCCACCACTGCAAGAAGAGCGGCGTTTCGCCAGCCGACTGGTACAACATGCAGATCAACTTCAGCGCCACGCCGTCCCAGCACGTCTACTTCGTGCCGATCGACTATGTGCAGGAGGCGATCACCGAACTCTTCGAACTCCCCGCCACCAACCAGACCTACCACGTCACCGGCAACAGCCCGGTGACCACCCGGCAGATCGAAGACACCGTCTGCGGCGTGCTCCGCCTCGACGGAGTTTCGGTCGGCACCGACTGCAAGGCGGCCAATCAGGATGGCGAACTGATGCGCCGGTTCATCGGCGACCTGTTCCCGTATTTCTCCAGCGACATCATCTTCGACCAGACCAACATCACCAACGCCCTCGGCAAGGAGTTCGTGAACCGCAAGTACGGCACCGAAGGCTTGGAAACGCTGGTACGCGCGTTCTACCGCGACTACTTCCCGAATGTCGAGTGGCTGCAGAAACTCGCCAACACGCCGATCGAGCGCGAACACCAACGCAACTGAGGACCGCACTCGCAAGGGGATCGCATCATGACGGATAAACTTCTCAGCATCATGCCGTGTCTGGACATGCGCGCCGGACGGGTGGTCAAGGGCGTACATTTCGTCGACATCGCCGATGCCGGCGATCCCGTCCAGTGCGCCATCGCCTACTGCAAGGCGGGCGCGGACGAACTGGCGATGCTCGACATCACCGCCACCGTCGAAAACCGCGCCACGCTGGTCGAAGTCGTGCGCAAGGTGGCGGAGGTCTGCACGGTCCCCTTCACCGTCGGCGGCGGCATCAACAGCGTCGCGGCGGCGAAAGCGGTGCTCGACGCGGGCGCCGACCGGATATCCACCTCCAGCGCGGCGTTCCGCCAGCCGGAACTGATCCCGGCGCTGATGAAGGAGTTCGGCAAGGACAAAGTCACCGTGGCGATCGACCTCGACGTCAACGCGGCGATGCCCTCCGGCTACGAAGTGTACATCGACGGCGGACGCACCGCCACCGGCTACGACGCGATCGAGTGGGCGAAGAAGGTCGACGGCTTCGGCGTCGAAGTCATCCTGCCGACCAGCAAGGCGGGCGACGGAGCCAAAACCGGATACGACCTGCCGGTGATCCGCGCGATGGCGAAAGCGTGTCAGGCGAAGATCGTCGCCTCCGGCGGCGCGGGCAAGCTCGAACACTTCCTCGAGGCCGCCGAAGCGGGCGCGCAAGTGCTGCTCGCGGCGAGCGTCTTCCACTTCCATACCATCGACATCCCGGAACTGAAAGCCTATCTGCGGGACCACGGCTGCAAGGTCCGTTGACCCGCCTCCCCTCCCCCGCGAACGATACCTGCAGCAGGCTGCCGGATTTCTCGGCGGCCTGTTTTGTTTTACACAAATGGGGAGGATGAGGATTTTTTACTTCTTTTCACCCGGTGAGAGATTCCTGCCTGCGGCTCGTTGCTGCCACAGGGTAACCCCGCTGCAAAAGTTCCTTTACAAGAGCTTGCCCCATTCCATGTGAACAGCCCGTCACAAACCATACTTTCTTGTTCATACTACATTCGCTAAATTTGGAATTAGTCGATATTACCTACTCAGCTTATTCCAGATGGTAGCCACTCCCTGTTCCCCTTCGAAGTAAGCGTGCTGCTCGTCTTTGCAGAAGGTCTCTGCCGTTGGCATTAGGATAAGTTTTCCAGAATCAGGGTACTCGCATACATCGTGGCCAATAAATGAGCGCATATCCAGATATGTGCAAGGTTCGTCAGTGTGATTGTAAAGCTGGTGGGCTCCAGTTTCTCCAGCCTCAAAGAAAAGTATGTCGCCCGGATGCACTTCTGTCAAACCGTCCGGTGTGCGGAGCGTGGCACTACCAGTCAGCATCAGGAACAGCTCCTCGGCAAAACGGTGGAAGTGATACGCAGCATTATATTGATGCGGTGGCAGTTCCCGCATATCAAAGTTCAGATACTGCGGATTCA
>Ga0208297_1002487_pt1 | contig 10635 bp, 10 predicted proteins | sample LMS_cellobiose_e_FD_187367 | JGI IMG/M metagenome (GOLD analysis project Ga0208297, IMG submission 187367) | Rumen-fistulated moose microbial communities from Alaska, USA - LMS_cellobiose_enrichment (SPAdes) (version 2) | ecosystem: Host-associated > Mammals > Digestive system > Stomach > Rumen... | reverse complement strand
ACTCCGCGAGAAGGGCTGCCCGCGCGTGGTCGTCGCGGATCTCGCGCGCGAGGATATGTACGAGTGCGTGGAGGACGCGTTCCGCCACAGCAAGCTCGTCCTCGCGACGACGACGTACAACGCGGGGATCTTCCCATATATGCGTGAATTCATCGGCCATCTCGTCGAGCGCGGCTACCGGAAGCGTACGATCGGTCTCGTCGAAAACGGAAGCTGGGCGCCGATGGCAGCCAAGGTTATGAAGGGTATGCTCGAGGGTTGTGCCGACATCCACTGGCTGGATACGACCGTCACGGTCAAATCCGCTCTGAACGATGCGAGCCGCGACGCGATCGAAGCAATGGCGGCGGAACTCTCGGTCGATTACGTCGCCCAGAGCCCCGTCAAGGCGAACAAACAGGACTTCAAGGCGCTTTATAAGATCGGCTACGGTCTCTACGTCATCACGACGAACGACGGAAAACGCGACAACGGTATGATCTGCAACACCGTCGCCCAGGTCGCCGACAACCCGAAGATGCTCTCCGTCACGATCAACAAACAGAACTACACCTGCCATACGATCGAGCAGACGAAGAAACTGAACGTGAACTGCCTCTCGGTCGACGCACCGTTCGAGGTCTTCAAACACTTCGGCTTCCAGTCCGGCCGGACCGTCGACAAGTTCCCCGAACCCGACCAGATCCGCACGGATAACGGCCTTGTGATGCTCCCGCGTTACGTCAACGCGCTGATGTCCCTCGACGTCGTACAGTCTGTCGATCTCGGAAGCCACGTGATGTTCCTCTGCACGATCAGCGAATCGCGCGTCGTTTCGAACCAGCCGACGATGACGTACGCCTACTATCAGGACAACGTCAAACCGAAGCCGGCGGCGGAAGGGAAAAAGGGCTGGGTCTGCAAGGTCTGCGGTTACGTCTACGAGGGCGAAACGCTTCCCGAGGACTTCGTCTGCCCGCTCTGTAAACACGGCGCTGCCGATTTTGAACCGCTGAAATGATCGCTGAATCCGGAGACGGCGCCGCCGCCTTCCGTAAACCGAGAAAGGAATCCGACCGACCGATGAAAACCGTGAAACAACAATTCCTGACCGGAGAACGCGCCCTCTTTCGGGCCGCGGATCTCGAAATCGTCGATACGATCTTCGGCGACGGCGAATCGCCGCTGAAGGAAAGTCATGACCTGAAAATCAAAGGCTCGATGTTCAAGTGGAAATACCCGCTGTGGTATGCGAAGAACATCAAAGTCAAGAAGTCCACGTGGTTCGAGATGGCACGCGCGGGCGTTTGGTACACGGATAACGTTTCCGTCGAGGACTCCGCGATCGAGGCGCCGAAGAACTTCCGCCGCTGCGACGGCGTAAAGCTGAAGAACGTCTCGTTTTCGAACGCGGCGGAGACGCTCTGGGCATGTAAAAACGTCGAACTGGAGGATGTCGTCGCGCGGGGGGATTACTTTGCGATGAACTCCGAGGATATGAAAATCGAGGAACTGACGCTCTACGGAAACTATGCGTTTGACGGCTGTAAAAACGTCGTCATCGAGGAAAGCCGCCTCCTGGCAAAGGACGCGTTCTGGAACTGTGAGAACGTGCTCGTGAAGGATTCCTTCATCTCGGGCGAATATCTCGCGTGGAACTCGAAGAACGTAACGCTCGAAAACTGCACGATCGAAAGTCTCCAGGGAATGTGCTACGTCGAAAACCTCAGGCTCGTGAACTGCAAGCTCATCAACACGACGCTCGCGTTCGAGTATTCGACCGTCGAGGCCGACGTCACCTCGAAGGTGGACAGCATCTTTAACCCCGCCGGCGGAACGATCAAAGCCGAATCGATCGGTGAACTCATCATCCAGAAGGATGAGGTCGATCCCGCAAAGACGAAGATCGTCTGCAGCGATATTGCGAAAACGTCCGAGAAGCCCGAATGGCTTCGATAATCAAACTGCTTTTTACGGCCCGCGGATGCGGGCTTTTTTTGGAGAACGTGTGATGAAACAGTATGACATCGCCCGCATCGACGGCGACGGGATCGGACCCGAGATCATCCGTGAGGGAGTCAAAGTCCTGGAAGCGGCAGCGGCCGTCCGCGGCTTCCGACTGAACTGGATCGACTATCCGTTCGGCGCGGACTATTACCTGAAGACCGGCGAAGCGCTTCCCGAAAGCGCACTCGCGGAGATGAAACAGCAGAGCGCGATCTATTTCGGCGCCGCGGGTGATCCGCGTGTTGCGCCGGGTGTTCTGGAAGTTGGCCTTATTCTGAAGATGCGATTCGCGCTCGACCAGTATATCAACCTCCGTCCCTGCAAACTCTATCCGAACGTTGAAACGCCGCTGAAACGGACCGGCCCGATCGAGATCTACTGCGTGCGGGAGAATCTTGAGGATTTCTATAACGGGCTCGGCGCGATCGTGCGGTCGAACGGCGATCCCGCCCGGCAGGCGGCGATCCGGATGGAACTCGACCGCGCACTGTATCACGCAAACTTTGACATGAAGGCATCGCTTGGAGCAGCGGATGACTACGCGGTCGGACTCGGCATCATCACCCGAAAGAACACCGAACGAACGATGCGGTATGCGTTTGAGCTTGCACGCGCGAAGGGAAAGAAGAAGGTCACGGCCGTCGACAAGGCGAACGTCATTCCCCATATGTACGGTCTTTGGCGCGAGGTGTTTGAAGACGTTGCAAAGGACTATCCCGGAATCGTTCACGAAAACAACTTCGCGGATGCGTGTAATATGTGGTTTGTCAAGAATCCCGAGGCGTACGACGTCGTCGTGTTCCCGAACCTCATGGGCGATATCGTCACCGACCTCGGCGCGATCATCACCGGAGGGCTCGGATTCGCGGCCGGCGGGAACATCAATCCCGAGGGCGTTTCGATGTTTGAACCGATCCACGGCTCCGCACCGAAATATAAGGGCCTCGACGTTATCAATCCGATCGCGACGATCCTCGCGGGCGGACTGATGCTTGAGACAATCGGCGAAAAGGCTGCCGGAGAACTCGTCGAACGCGCCGTATCCGAAGCGCTCGCGTCGGGCCAGATCAGGACCCGTGATATGGGCGGCAGTACGAAATGCTCCGAAGTCGGCGACATCATCGCGGCGAAGGTCCGCGAACTCGGGAGGTGATCACAATGACGCGAAGAGAACAGCTTTACGATTACATGAAGACCCATGCCGACGAATATCTCAAAGTCCTCGAAGGAGCCGTCCGGCTCGAAACGCCGACGGAAGGGGACCGCGCGGATCTTGACCGCTGCCGCGCGTATTACCGTGATCTGTTCGAGGGGATCGGCTGCGTGACGCATGAACTGAAATCGCTGAACCCGCGGTTTGCGGACCATCTCCTGATCGAATACGGAAAGGATGCAGGAAAGGCGTGGGAGGAGATCAGCGCCTGGCGCGACGCGAACCGCGCGACGATCGACGCGATCTATAAGGGGAAGGCGAGCCTGACCGACCTTCCGTCGGCTCCGTACGGCGGCGCGGATTCGAAACGACTCATGTTCGGCGGCCATTACGACACGGTCCATGAGAAGGGCATCTTTGGCGAACCGTGGATCATCGACGGAGGTCATGCCATAGGCCCCGGCGCGCTCGATATGAAGGGCGGCGACTGTATGGTCTGGATGATCCTCAAAGCGTTTCGTGACCTTGGGCTGTTTCCGGCGGACGCCCACATCGTCTTTCTGCTGAATTCCGACGAGGAGGCGGGAAGCTACGGGTCCTCCGAGTACTTCAGGGAACTCTCCCGTCACGCGAAGGCTGCGTTCATCATGGAATCCTCGGTTGGGATCGTCGGCGCGGATCCCGATTACATCGGCGGCGTCAAGGCCGGACGCTACGGCCGCGGGAACTACACGTTCCATGCGCACGGTACTCCGTACCATTCCGGCATCAATCCGACGTTTGCGGACAGTGCTCTGATTGAACTTGCCCAGCAGGCGATCCGTCTGGAAAATATGACGTTCATCGACCGGCCGAACGCGGAGACGGGCGAACGCGAGACTGTGACCGTCGGCTGTACGGCGCTTACCGCGGGGAATGCGGGCTGGCCGACCGTTCCGGGCGACGGCGACCTCACGATCGACGCGCGGTTTTCGACGGTTGAACTCGCCGCGAAATACGACGCGATTTTCCGAAATATGGCGTCGTTCGATCCGGGCGTTGCGGTCACGACGACGGGCGGACTCGAAAAACCGCCGTTCGATCGCAATCTTCCGGGAAACCGCGCGCTCCAGGACATGGCCGTGAAACTCGGCGCGGAATTCGGTGTCGAAGTGAAGCTCGGCATGGTCCGCGGCGGTTCTGACGGGAACTTCACGGCTTCGACCGGCTGTCCGACGCTCGACGGTCTCGGCGTGACCGGAAGCCGCGTCCATCAGCTCGGCGAATACATAAACGTCGACCATCTTCCGTACCGCCTCGCGTTCTGCGCGGAGCTCGGGCTTCGGGTCCTTGAACGGTAAAAAAGCAATCAAAAACCGCGGGGCGAGATCCCCGCGGTTTTTTGTTCAGTTGAGCACCTTTTCACCGTCGCCCGGACCGTCCGAAAGGACCTCGATCTCGAGGAGGTTCCGCAGGTCGCCGAGGCCTTTGAGCGAAACGTGGTAGTCGATCGAAACGGCACCGCCCGAAAGGGAGAGCGTGTTCACGATCGAATAGGTGAGAAGCTCCATCTCGATCGGACCGAAATCGGTCTGGTAGAGGCCCTTCATACGCTTTCCGGGCTCGAAATCCATCGTCGTGTCGATCGCGATCGTTTCCCCGCTTCGCGTCATCGATACGCGGTCCGGCGAAGCTGCGACGCGCGTCGTACAGCCCTCCATCCCGGAGAGCTCCGTTTCGTCGTACTCCAAAAACGTCGTGCCGTCCTGTTCGTACAGCCGCCCCTCGGTCACGAATTCGATCGGATCCGAATCGTCACCGCCCTCGATATACTGTTTTCCGGTTATTTTCAGAAGGACGTCTTTCATTTCGCGTTTTGTGAGATGTGTTTCTTCAAACCCAGCTCCACCATTTTATCGACCAGCTCGGCGAAGGACCGGCCGCTTTCCATCCACATCAGTGGGAACATCGAAACCGACGTGCACCCCGGAAGGGTATTGATCTCGTTCAGCCAGAACCGTTCGGCCCCGTTCTCGAGGAAGAAGTCGCAGCGCGCGAATCCGGCGCAGTCCGCGGCGAGGTAGGCACGTTTCGCAAGCTCCGCGAGCTCCGAACGCTTTTCGTCCGGGATCTTTGCGGGGAGCGTCAGCGTTAGACCGTCCTCGTCGTGGTACTTCGCGTTATAATCGTAGAAATCGGCCTGGTAGCCGATCTCTCCGGGACACGAGACCCAGAGGTCGGAAGCGGTGTTTCCCCAGACGGAGATCTCGATCTCCCGGCCGTCGATCCCCTGTTCGACGATGAGACGGCGGTCGTACCTTGAGGCTTCCCGAAGAGCGGCGGGGAGCTCCTCCGGCGTCTGGACCTTCGAGATTCCGACCGACGAGCCCATATTCGCGGGCTTGACGAAGACCGGATAGCGGAGAACGGAGACGGCGCGGACCGACGCATCCGGGTCGGCCTCGAACTCCTCGCGCGTCAGCGCGACGTACGGACCGACCGGAAGACCGGCGTCCTTAAAAACCGCTTTGGCGATGATCTTGTCCATCGAGACGGCGGAACCCGTCACACCGGAACCGGCGTAGGGAACGTCCGCAAGCTCGAGAAGTCCCTGGACCTTTCCGTCCTCGCAGTTCGGTCCGTGGATCACGGGGATCACGAAATCGCAGAGGTCGCGGACGGAACTGCCGCCCGTTCCGAGGAGCGAGACGCCGTACTTCGCGGGATCGTCCCGATACGCCGCTTCCGCGAGGGCTTCCCATTCGCCGGTCGCGATCTGTTCGACCGGACCGTCGTAGAGGAGCCATTTTCCCGTTTTCGTGATGCCGATCGGGATCACGTCGTATTTGGTTTTGTCCGCCGCGAGGATCACGGCGGAGGCGGAAACGCGGGAGACTTCGTGTTCTCCCGATTTCCCGCCGAAGAGAATGCCGAGTTTCATCATGGGTAAAGCATCGTCAAACGGCGATGCGTATTGAAAAATGCGTTATTTGTTTTCTTTGAGCAGGTCGCGGATCTCGGTGAGGAGTTCTTCCTGGGTCGGGCCCTTCGGCTCTTCGGGAGCGGGAGCCGGCTCTTCTTCCTTCTTCTTCGCGGCTTCGGTCGCCTTGTTGACGGCTTTGACCATGAGGAAGATGCAGAACGCGACGATCAGGAAATCGACGACGGTCTGGATGAAATTGCCGTAAGTAATGGCGGCTTCGGCCTTGACGACTTCGCCCGCTTCGTCAAGAACGGCGGGGGAGAGAATGATCTTGAGGGACGTGAAGTCCGCGCCGGCGAAGACGGAGCCGATGATCGGCATCAGAACGTCGTTGACGAGCGAGCTGACGATCTTTCCGAACGCACCGCCGATGATGACGCCGACGGCCATGTCCATAACGTTGCCGCGCATAATGAATTTCTTGAACTCTTTCAGCATTTGATGTTCCTTTCTCCTTTGAGCAGGTCTAAAAGTTCGTCTTGTGTGAATGTGTATCGGGAACGGCAGAACTGACACGTCAGTTCGGCGCCGTGATCCTCCTCGGCAAGTTCTGCGAGTTCTGTGCGACCGAGCGAGAGGAGAACCTCTTCGATCCGCGGGCGCGAGCAGTCGCAGTTCCATCGGACGTTGCGGTATTCGAGAAGCTCCGGCCGGTATTCGTCCGCAAGCGGCGCGAAGAACCGTTCGAGCATCATCGCAAGCGTCTCCTTTGCGAGCGATTCCTCGGTCAGTACGCCGCCTTTCAGCCGGAGAAGCTCACCCCGGCAGTCCTCGGCGAGCTTCGCGAGCGAGACGGGCTTTGCAAGAAGCGCCTCCAGTGCATCGACCGCACCCGGCTTCGGATCCGGCATCATCTGGATGATCATCCCGGCGGCGGACTGGACGGCTCCGCTCTCCGCGATCGTTTCACCGAGCATGACGGACGACTCTTTCTGGTCGGAGATGTAGAAGTACGCGGTCAGATCGTCAGCAATTTCACCCGAAACGAGGTCGATCCGCCCCATATACGGCTCCTTAAGGCCGATGTCGCGGATACAGGTCAGCTGGCCGATCCCGAGGCAGTCGCCGACGGGAAGCTTTCCGTCCCGAAGGGGAAGCTCGATGTCGGGATTCGAAACGTAGCCTTTGACGTCGCCCGTTCCGTAGGCGGTCACAAGGATCTCGCGGGCGGGGCCGTCACCCTTGAACTGGAGCGTGACCTTGTCGGAGTCCTGTTTCATCATAATGCCCATCAGGGCGCCGGCGGTCAGCGCCCGCCCGAGGGCGGCCGTCGCGACCGGAGTCGTCGTATGGATCTCGCGGGCCGTTTCGGCGATCGTCGTCGTGACGGCCAGATAGACGCGGAACGAGCCGCTTTTGTCAAGTGCGATCAGCGCTTTGTCGAGTGAAACCATTCCTTTACCTTTCCGCGGACCGAAAACTCCGCGGCGTTCATTGCGCGCGCCGCCTCTTCGTCCGTATCTTTCCGGAGGGAGAGGTTGACCTTGATCCTGTCGTCGACGCGGGATTTTCGTACGTAGATCCGGACGCCTTCCTCGTCGATGATGTCCATCGGGAGTTCATCCGGGACCGTCTTCTCGACGCGGAATTCAAGTTCGCGTTCGCGGTAGTAGCCGTATTCCTCGGAGAGGGCGTTCAGACGGTCGAGAACGGCGCGGCCGGCCGATTTGTGGGCGCCGACCATCTCGATCGTAAGGAGGGATGCGGCGATCGCGTCCTTTTCGTAAAGCGACGGCGAAACGAAGTAGCCGCTCGTTCCGTCGAAGGCGAAAAGAAGCGATGAAGAACGTCCCTCCGACCGCAGTTTCTCGAGCGCGTCCGCGATCGCGCGGGAGCCGGAGCCCGCCGTTACCGTTTCGATTCCGTGACTCGACGCGATCGCATCGAGCATCGGCGACGCCGTTTCGCTTTTCACGAAGACGAGATCCGAAGTTTCGCCTTTCGTTTCACAGAGATAATCAAGAAGAAGCGCCGCTGTCTGGACGCCGGAAAGCGTGACGTAGGAGCCTTTGCCTTCCTTCGGCGCAAGATCCTTTACGGCGACACCGAGACAGTCGCCGTCCGGGGAGAGCGCGAGGATGAGGTCGGGCGTCCGGAGCTGTTCCGCGAGGGCAAGCGCTTTCCGAAGCGCTTCCGGCCGTTCGGGATCGGGCGTCGGACACGTCGTAAACGAGCCGTCGGCCTTTTCCTGGTCGGGAACGGGCGTCACGGATTCGATTCCGTAGAGGCGGAGAAGGTCGCGTGCGGAGGGATTGCCGATGCCGTTCATCGTCGAGAGAACGACTTCGACGGCTTTGTATTTCGGCGCGGGGACGGCCCGGAGAACGTCGTTCCGGTACGCGTCACGCGCGGGGGATTCGATCGAGGCAAGGAGAGGACGTCCGTCCGAACCGGTCGCCGTGAGAAAGGCGGGATCGTCGGCGGGAATGAGGCGTACGTCCGTAAACGGATCGATCGACGCCATCGCGTCGGACAGCAGCGCGGAATCGCCGTTCGAGAAGATCGCGCCGCGGGCGTCGTAGAACTTCAGCCCGCTGTAGTTCGCGGGGCTCCGTCCGCCCGTGACCATCAGACCGGCGGCACCGCCGTAGTACGTCACGGCGTACGAAAGGAACGGAAGAGGGACCGGCTTCGGCGCGATGCGCACGCGGAAGCCCTCCGCGAGCAGAACGGCAGATGCCTCGAGCGCGAAGCGGTCGGAGTCGGGGCGCGCGTCGTAACCGATGACGACGACGGCGTCACGGGGTCCAGAAGCGGCGGCACCGAAACGCGTCCGGTCGCCCTTCAGAAGAAGAGCAAGCGCTTCGGCGGCGCGGCGGACGGTGAAGATATTCACGCGGTTCAGGCCCGCGCCGACGAGCTGGCGGATCGCGCCGTCGCGGACGGTCAGGCTCTGGGCGAACCGGTTCACGATCTCGTTCTTCAGTTCCTCCTCGCCGGAGTTGTTCTGCCAGGAACGGGCCAGCCGCTCCGCGTCCCGCCTGAGAGCGGGGAGCAGCGACGGCTCCTCCATCCAGCGTTCCAGCTCCTCGTATGCTTTTGTGAAAGCCTCATAATCTGCCATAATAAAATATTATAACATAACAGGGTCCGAACGGCTGAAAAACTTTGTAAAAAAACGGTCCGAAAGCGTTGCAAAAACGCTTGACACGCCCTGCCCGTCTGCATAAAATATATGTTGCACTGTTGCAATCCACTGCCCCGGAGAACACATTGCTACACGATTCGGTGGGGTGAAACGCCGGATCAGACCGATAAAGAGGTAAGAAATGAAATCGTTTATCGCAAAGCCCAAGGAAGTCGAACGTAAATGGTACGTGATCGACGCGGACGGCAAGACCCTCGGCAAACTCGCTGTTGAAGCCGCCATGATCCTGAGAGGCAAGAAAAAGCCCATTTACACTCCCCACGTTGACACCGGCGATTACGTGATCGTCATCAACGCCGAGAAGGTCGCCGTCTCCGCCGACAAGGCCCAGACCAAGATCTACAAGCACCATTCCGGTTATCCGGGCGGGCTGAAGGAACGCACCTTCGCCGAACTCCAGGCGAAGAAGCCGGAATTCATCATCCGCCACGCCGTCAAGGGTATGCTCCCGAAGGGACCCCTCGGCGCCAAGATGCTCAAGAAGCTTCACGTCTATGCCGGCCCGACCCACAACCACGCCGCGCAGAAGCCGGAAGAATGGAACTTTTAGGGAGGTAATGAACAATGGCTAAAATGCAGTATTGCGGAACCGGAAGAAGAAAGTCTTCCGTCGCCAGAGTCAGACTCGTTCCCGGCAAAGGCAACATCACCGTCAACAAGAAACCCCTCGACGAATACTTCGGTATGGAACTTCTGAAGAGAGAAGTTCGCCGCCCGTTCGAAATCGCAGGCTGTGCCGGAAAGTATGACGTCATCGCGATCGTCCACGGCGGCGGAACGACCGGTCAGTCCGGTGCTCTCCGTCACGGCATCTCCCGTGCGCTCTGCCAGGCGGATTCCGAAAACCGCAAAGCGCTCAAGGCCGCCGGCTTCCTCACTCGTGACCCGAGAATGAAGGAACGGAAAAAGTACGGCCTCAAGAAAGCCCGTCGCGCGTCTCAGTTCTCCAAGCGTTAATCAGACCCGACAAGAGTCGAAAAGTCCCGGAAACACGATGTTTCCGGGACTTTTCTGTTGACAGGGGACGGCGGGTGTGGTATCTTGCATGTGCAAATGATCTGCGCAAGCAGATCGGAAAGGATCAAAACCGATGATTCAGAAATCTATCGTTAGATAACTGAATAGAGGCGCAGAGCATGTTGGAGGGGCGTGCCTCTCGGGTTTCATGCGCCGTTTTTGAGTAACTTTCGAATAGTGGGAACCGCAGGACGCAGCCACAGACGGGAGCTGCTTCGCTGCGGTATTTTTATGCTCTTTTTCGGAAACAGACTGATTTTGAAACTGCGATGAAAATACATTCAAACAACTAACATTAGGAGAAAAAATCATGAAAGAAGAAATCAAGGAAAAACTGGAAACCGCCGCTGTGGTCGTCTTCTCCCCGGT
>Ga0208297_1002486_pt1 | contig 10635 bp, 10 predicted proteins | sample LMS_cellobiose_e_FD_187367 | JGI IMG/M metagenome (GOLD analysis project Ga0208297, IMG submission 187367) | Rumen-fistulated moose microbial communities from Alaska, USA - LMS_cellobiose_enrichment (SPAdes) (version 2) | ecosystem: Host-associated > Mammals > Digestive system > Stomach > Rumen... | reverse complement strand
GATATTCATGGAGCGCCTCGAAGAGATGGGGACGATGCCGCTTCCTCCTTATATCGAGCGTCCCGGTACTGAAGAGGATAAGGAAGACTACCAGACCGTCTACAGCCGTGAGGACGGCTCGGTCGCGGCGCCCACCGCGGGACTCCACTTCACGGAGGAGCTCCTGGCAAAGGCTGAAGAGAAAGGCGTCAGGCTGGCGTACGTGACGCTCCACGTCGGGATCGGGACGTTCAGGCCGGTGAAATGCGAGAACATCGAAGACCATCACATGCACTTCGAGGAATATCGCGTGAGTCGTGAAGCGGCCGATACCGTAAACTGCACGATAAAGTCCGGCGGCAGGGTGATAGCTGTCGGCACCACATCCACCAGGACTGCCGAGAGCGCGGCTTATTTTGACGAGGAGTCGGGCAAATGGCTCATCCGGGAGGGCGAGGCGAGCACGGGCATATTCATCTACCCGGGCTACGAGTTCAAGATCATAGACTCGCTTATTACCAATTTCCACCTGCCGAAATCGACGCTGATGATGCTCGTCTCGGCGCTCTACGACAGGCAGCATATGCTCGACGCGTACAGGACTGCGGTGGAGGAGAGATACAGATTCTTCAGCTATGGCGACGCGATGCTGATCCTTTAGGATCGCCTGCAAAGCAGGCAGCGCGAAGCGCGCATCGCAAGTGCAAAGCCGACGCGATGCTGATCAAATGAGGTATTTTTGATGTCTGAGAAACACGCGGTAACATACGAACTCATAAAGAAAGACGCGAGGACGGGGGCCCGCCTCGGGATACTCCATACTCCTCACGGCGACATAGAGACGCCTGTGTTCATGCCTGTGGGGACCCAGGGCACGGTCAAGGCGCTGACGCCGGAGCAGGTCCGGGAGACGGGATCGAAGATTTTGCTCGGCAACACTTACCATCTGTTCCTGCGCCCCGGTCAGGAGATCGTAAGGGAGGCGGGCGGCCTTCATAAATTCATGAACTGGGACGGCGCCATCCTCACAGACAGCGGCGGTTTTCAGGTGTTCAGCCTCGGGAAGCTCAGGAAGATAAGCGAGGAAGGAGTCACCTTCAGGAGCCATATCGACGGTTCCAAACAGGTGCTGACGCCGGAAAAGTCCATGGAAGTTCAGAACTGTCTGGGTTCGGACATAATCATGGCCTTCGACGAGTGCGCGCCATACCCCGCGGACAGAGCCTATGTATCCAAGTCCTCCGACAGGACGACAAGATGGCTCGCGCGCTGCAAGGCAGCGCATAAGAACACGGAGAACCAGTCTCTGTTCGGCATTATGCAGGGGGGCATGTACAAGGACCTCAGGAAGAAGAGCGCGGAGGAGATAGTCGATATGGATCTCCCCGGCTACGCAATCGGCGGGCTGTCGGTGGGAGAACCCAAGGATGTTTTCCTCGACATCCTGGGAGACTGCGTCGATTATCTGCCTGCGGAAAAGGCGAGATATCTGATGGGAGTGGGAACTGTAGACTATATCTTCGAGGGCGTGGAGCGCGGCATCGATATGTTCGATTGCGTGGAGCCCACGAGGATAGCGCGACATGGCAGAGTGAACACGAGGACCGGCAGGCTGAATATCAAAAACGAGTCGTTCAGGCGCGATTTCAGACCTCTGGACGATCAGTGCTCCTGCTACGCCTGCAGGAACTATTCCAGGGCGTATGTGAGCCATTTGTTCAGAGCAAAGGAGATGCTTGCGGCGACTTTGATCTCGATACACAATATTCAATTCCTTCAGGATATGATGAAGGGGATCCGCGAAGCGATCAAGGAAGACCGCTTTTTGGAATACAAGAAGTCGTTTTATGACAACTACGGAGAGTTTTGATCATCCAGAATAAGGAGGTATCCATGAGCCTGATCTGCAGACACGCAGAGCTTTGCGGCGGTTGTCAGTACAGCGGAATGGATTATGAGAAGGTATTGTCCCTCAAAGAGGCGGAAGTGCGAGGATATATGAAAGAGCACCTGGCTCAGGGGGACTTTGTTTTTGACGGGATCGAGGGCTGTCCTGAAGGAGCGAGGTTTCGCTACAGAAACAAGATGGAATACACCTTCGGAGACCTGACCAAGGGCGGGGAGCTTCAGCTCGGCATGCATAAGAAGGGGAACTATATGTCCGTCGTTACGGTGGACAGCTGTCTTCTGGTGCCTGAGGACTTCAACCGCATACTCAGATACACGCTCGATTTTGCCGTATCGCGTGGGATCCCTCACTACAACAAGAAATCTCACAGGGGAGTGCTGAGGAACCTCATCGTGAGAAGGGGAGTCAGGACACGCGAGCTTTTGATCGATATCGTTACGTCGTCGGAGGCGGACGGCCTGTTCGATGCGGAGGCCTGGAGCGACGGCCTTTTCCGGCTCGGCCTGGACGATGAAATCGCTGGCGTGATGCATACCGTGAACGACGGGCTCGCGGACGCGGTGAACTGCGACGAGCAAAGGATCATTTTCGGGCGCGACTTCTATTACGAGGAGATCTGCGGCCTTAGGTTCAGGGTAGGGATATTCTCATTCTTCCAGACAAACGTCGAGGCGGTCGAGCGGCTCTATACCAAAGCTGTCGGCCTTCTTGAAGATCTTGACGGCAAAGTCGTCTACGACCTGTTCTGCGGGACCGGCACCATCAGCCAGATCGCGGCGAAGAGAGCCCGTGAGGTCATCGGCGTGGAGATCGTCGAGGATTCCGTCGATGCAGCGCGGGTCAATACCAAACTCAACGGGATAGATAACTGCAGATTCATCTGCGGCGATGTGTTCAAGGTTCTGAGCGCTGCTTCAGACGGAGAGGGTGATATCCCCGGGCCTGACGTCATCATAGTCGACCCGCCGAGAATGGGACTCAGGACCGCCGCGGCGAACAAGATCGCATCCTATGGCGTGCCGGAGATCCTCTACATATCCTGCAATCCCAAAACTATGGCTCAGGATCTTTCCGATCTGAGACAGCAGGGCTATAAGCCCGTCTATATGAAGGCCTTCGATAATTTCTGCTGGACAAAACATGTGGAGACGGTATGCTGCTTGTACCACCAAAAGAAGGATTTCATTTCAGTGCCGTATAAGCCGAAGGATGATGGTTATATGAACCTACTGAAATAAGAATGGTAATTCGAAGTTTTTGAGGGTTAATAAATGTATTATCATGCATCAGCGATAGGAACTATAAAGCAACTTGAGCCAAGGATTTCAAATCATGGTGTTCCTTTAATCTACTTTTCAAAGAAAAGAGAAAATGTTCTTGTCTACTTAAGTAATGCTATAGAGAAGTATTGTAAAGAAACGGGCTTCGAATATGATGGAAGATGGGAAAAGTGGGGTGCATACGGATTTGATAAGAACGGATTACAGCGTCTTGAAGAGTATTATCCCAACGCCCTGGAAAAAACATATAAAGGTGTTTCGGGATATATCTACTACGCCAATAATGTAATCGAAAGTGATTTTGATGTTCAAATTCCCGATGCAGCTGTAAGCAGCAGTCCAGTCGAAATCAATTATGTGGAATTTGTTCCAGATGCTTTGGAAGCTATTTTACAGGCAGAAAGAGATGGACTCATTACAATAATGAGATATGAGGAAATGTCCCCAAAGATGAAGGAATGGAATACAAAAATCATAAGGGAAGAATATGAGAAGGCTATTGACCATCCAGAGTATAGACATTTTTTGAAAGGTAATTTCCCTGACATCATTAATGGCTGACAAAGCCTGCATGTCGATCTGTTTCTCAATTAGCAGTTAATTGAGACGGTATGCTGCTTGTACCACCAAAAGAAAGATTTCATTTCAGTACCGCATGAGCTGAAAGATGCCGGCTATTCGAAATAGTATGAATGATTTGATCAAATCTGGATTATATGAGGAAATCCAATGATAAATGTTCTGGAACTTAGCAAAAAATATGAAGTGCGCAAAATGGGAGATTCGGATGCTGAAAACATTTTGAATCTATGTTGTGGCAATGGACAGTTTTATCGATACTGTGAGGCAAAGCCCACTATAGAACAGGTTCTTAATGATTTGCATATTACGCCACCGAACATCTCAATGTCTGATAAGTATTATGTGGGGTTCTACGAAGATAAAGCATTAGTGGCAGTCATGGATCTGATTGACGGATATCCAAATGCAGATATTGCGTATATTGGATTCTTTATGATGAATCCGATATATCAAGGAAATCAGATAGGAACAGCTATAATCAGCGAAGTTATAGATTATTTGAGGTCGATTGGAAAAAAGGCTGTTCGGCTGGCAATAGATAAAGGAAATCCGCAATCAACTCATTTCTGGAAGAAAAACGGATTTGAGATTATTTCAGAAGCTGATGTCAATGGCTGGACGAAACTGGTGGCTGAAAAACAACTATGTTGTTTTCTATACTGTTGACATGTTTCGTCTGCTTAATTCTCTGGAGTGCGTAGTCTTGATGTCACGTGCTGACAAGTAAGAGGCGCTGAAAGGCTTGAAAACAAGCGGTTTGTCGATTTGGCTCCGATCGGGACGACCACTCATCCGGCACGAAAAGCACTCGATGGGAACTTATCTACAGCTCATTTTGATGGAGGGTTGAGTAGGCCATTTAGATGTCGGGGGTTGAAACGGCTATTTAGATGTCAGGGCAATCTGAGTTGACCGAATTATCGTAGGCAATAAAGGAGGAAACCAGTGTTTAAAAAAATCTGTCTGCTGTGCATCAGCGCAATAATGGTTTTATCATTATGTTCATGTTCTGGAACAGGGAAAACTGCTGATTGCAAGATCATATCAATTGAATCTGACATTTACACACAGGAAGATTATGAAGAAGCATGTCAGGTTGTATTTGACTACTTTAAAGGATTCAAAGGATGCAATATGACTGAGATCAAATATGCCGGAGATGAAAACGCAGATACTATGGAAGAATGGGCAAAAGAATACGGTGCCGATGAAGTCATTATTCTGGAATCATCTTTTGACACTGATAGCAAAGGCGGAGATGGATCGTTGAATCCGAATGATACATATACCGGCTGGCAATGGATACTTGCCAGAGATAAAGACGGAAAATGGCAGCATAAAGATCATGGTTATGGCTAAGATAGAAGCTGTATGCATATGATGCATAGGAAGCCACTTAACAATTGCATAGCAGTCCACACGGGAAGCAGAAGGGAGAGAACAGATTAGTTCAGAAACCATTGACGCCCATTCGAGTATCGTCTATAATAAAATTGAACTTTAGATTAGTCGAAATGGGGGGCGGGCTATGGCATATATAGAGCGTGCGATCACATCTGTCCTTAAGCGCAGGGTTTCATCGAGTAAATGCCTTCTCCTTACCGGAGCAAGGCAGGTGGGTAAATCCACATTAATAAAACATATTTTTCCGGAGTATAACAGAGCGGACTTTGATGACCGGCTGACAAGATTGCAGGCAAGAGAAGAGCCGAGGCTCTTTTTTATGAATAATCCGAGGCCTTTGTTTATAGATGAGGTGCAGAAAGAAAACAGTATTCTGGAAGAGATCAAGCTGCTGGTAGATAATTCCGATACAAGGGGAGATTTTATATTATCCGGCTCCGGAAAACTTGAACTGATGAAGGGGATGAGCGAGTCTCTTGCAGGGAGAGTTTCCATCATGGAACTTGCCGGCTTGTCGATCAGAGAGATAAAGGGAATTGCCTTTAATCATCATTTTGTCCCGACAGAAGACTATATTAAGGAAAGAGAAAGAGAACTGAAACCTTACTCTGACATATGGACTGTTATTCACAGAGGATCATATCCGGAGCTGTATGATATCGACAGAGACTGGCAGGATTTTTATTCTTCATATGTAACCACATATCTTGAAAGAGATATTAATGAGCTGATCGCGACGGACAGTCTGACATTTACAAAGTTTATGACTTCCGCAGCTGCCAGAACAGGTGAAATGCTTAATTACGCAAGTATAGCCGGTGAGGTGGGCGTGAGTGAACCGACGATCAAGAGTTGGATATCTGTTTTGGAACGGACAGGGATCATATATATACTGCAGCCGTACAGTGCCAGTGCATTGAACAGAGCGATCAAGACACCGAAAATCTATTTTAGGGATACAGGTCTTGCCTGTTATCTGACAAGATGGCTGACCGCAGATGCCCTGAAGAACTCCGCCGTTGCGGGCAACATGTTCGAAACCTTCGTCGTATCAGAGATCCTGAAATCATACAGCAATGAGGGTAAAGATTATAAGTTCAGCATTTTTTACTATAGAGGCAAGGACAAGCGGGCATCCGGAGAAAACGAGATCGATTTGATAATACAGGAAAATGGAGTACTGTACCCTGTGGAGATCAAAATGACCGGCAACCCTAAGGCAACCATGGGAGGAACGAATCAGGTCCTGGATAAGATACCGGATAAACAGCGTGGAATGGGAGTTGTTTTGTGCTTGATTGACAGAAAAACTTATCTTAGAGATAATCTTGTTGCTTTGCCTGTAGAATATATTTGAGCTAGAGCAGCATTCCAGATCGTAAGTCAGCTTTTCTACGGCGCGTCGTCTGTCGCGCTTAAGGGCTATAGCAGCACCGCGCAGAACTCTGTCGCAATACTTCGCAACTTTGCGGCCATGAAGAATTTGAAGAGCAGGCTTGCCGAGCTGACTGATTTTTAAGGATGATCAGACTGAGATACGGAAATACCAATACCTTCTTTATCAGGGGAAGCAAAGGTGGGCTGCTCCTGGATACGGATTACGCCGGATCTTTGCGTGAGTTCTACAGGGCGATCAAGCAGAACGGCATCAGGGTCAGCGATATCGATTTCGTCATGGCGACCCACTATCATCCGGACCATATGGGACTCGTGAGCGAACTGACGGAGCAGGGGGTCAGGCTCCTTTTGATCGATGAGCAAAGAGACCGCGTGCACTTTTCGGACGGGATCTTCGCGAAAGACGGACTCGAAATAAGACCGATAGATATCGGATCCGCGAAGGTGATCTGCTGCGGAGAGAGCCGTGATCTCCTGTCGTCTCTCGGCATATCGGGAGAGATCATTCATACCCCGAGCCATAGCCCGGACAGCGTCTCGCTGGTGCTGGACGACGGAGACTTCTTCGTCGGGGATCTGGAGCCGCCTGAATACATAGAAGCTTATGAGGATAACGCGGCTCTGAAAGCGGACTGGGAGCGGATCCTGTCGCTCGGTCCGAAACGCGTTTTCTTTTCACACAGACCGGAGAGGTCATTCAGATAATGAGATACGAGCATACCAAAAGGCACGGTTTTCTTCTGGGATTCATAGATTTTTTCACGGCGGGCCTGTTCTTCCTGATCTATATGCCCTGCGGCGGCCTTCAGAACGAGCTGGACGAGATCCTGGGCCGAAGGACCATGAGATACTGGAAAGCATATCTTCTCGGGATCCCGACACTTTTCATCTACACGCTTGTCTGGATGGCAGGGATCGCCGAGGAACTCAGGACCAAAGCGATGGATCTCGGCCTGGAAGGACCCTATACGTCCTGGTGGCATATGTTCGGATGGAACGTCTTCGGGGCCCTGATCTTCGGCCCAATGATCGCTACGCAGCGCTTCTTCGACACGCTTAACCGGGTCGAGACAGAGCTTAACCGGAGAGCCGATGAGGCGGAAGCCGGCAGACGGGAAAATAACGTTCCTCGCGGACACGAAAATGTGTTATGATTTGTAAAGTTTTGATGGTAAGGAACAGGTAGAGTTTTTTTGAAAAACACGGCGGAACAGCAATTTGAAAAGATGACGGGGACACCGATACCCCGGCTGATAATAAAACTGGCGATACCAACGATCATCTCGATGATGATCACCAATATCTACAATATCGTGGACACCGCGTTCGTCGGACGTCTCGGCACATCCGCGAGCGGAGCGGTCGGCGTCGTTTTCGGGCTGATGGCGATAATCCAGGCCTTCGGCTTCCTGTTCGGACAGGGCTCCGGCAGTGTGATCTCACGGCTCCTCGGACACAAAAAGACCGAGGAGGCGATAAGCACCGCGTCGACGGCTTTCTTCTGTTCGCTCATCGTCGGCGCCGTGATATCGGTCTTCGGCCTCGTCACGATCGACTCTCTCGTCATGTGGCTTGGCAGCACCGAGACCATAGCTCCCTACGCCAAAACTTATATGAGGTATATACTCATAGCGGCTCCCTTCATGACGACGAGCTTCACCATGAACAATATCCTCAGGTACGAGGGCAAAGCCGCCCTCGGCATGGTAGGTCTTCTCTTCGGGAGCATCCTCAATATAGCGGGAGACTATATCCTGATGTTCGGACTCAATATGGGCATCGCTGGGGCGGGCCTCGCTACGTGCATGGGGCAGATCCTGAGCTGGGGAATACTGCTCGCGATGTTCCTGAAGGGGCGCGCGACCTCGAGGATATCTCCGTCCCGCGTCACGTTTACCTATGCTATGATCAGCGAGATTGTGCTCACCGGTCTTCCCAGCCTTCTCAGGCAGTTCCTGAACAGCTTTTCGACCATCCTTCTCAACCAGCTTTCGGCGCCCTACGGAGACGAGGCGGTCGCTGCCATGGCCATAGTGAGCCGCATAGTTTTCGTCGTCTTTTCGATAGCGCTCGGCGTCGGGCAGGGGTTCCAGCCGGTATGCGCATTCAACTACGGAGCTGGTAAATACGGACGCGTCCGCAAGGCCATATGGTTCACTCTGACAGTAGGCATGATAGTGATGACCGCAGCTGCTTTGATCACGATGCAGATCCCGGATCAGATAATCCGGGTGCTCAGGGACGACCCGAATGTCATAAGAATAGGACACCGCGCGCTGATCCTGCAGATGATAATGCTGCCTGCTCTTCCGCTTTCCGTGGTGAGCGAGATGACCTTCCAGTGCACGGGCAAAAAGCTGGGAGCGGCGATCATCTCCTCGATGAGGAACGGGATATTTCTGATTCCCCTGCTGATGATCCTGTCGAGGACACGAGGACTCATGGGGATCCAGGAAGCGCAGCCCGCGGCTTACGGGCTGACTTTCATCGCGGCGATCTTCTTTTTCATCTGGTATATGAAGAACCTTCCGCGTGAGGACGCGGACAGTCAGAATACAGGAGGAAGTATTGGAAACCAAAGCTAAAATCATGGACGCTCTCAGCGCGGCCGCACTGATCAAAGACGGGGACTGCATAGCGGTAAACTCATTCGTCGGGATCGAGAGCCCCGTCGCGCTTCACGAGGCGATAGAGAAGTCTTTTGACGAAAAAGGAAGTCCAAGGGATCTCACGATGATCTCGGCCGCGGGCTTCGGGATCTGGGAGAGAGAAGGGAACGCCGAAGGATATATAAGGAAAGGCGCTGTCAGCAGGATGATCTGCGGGCATTTCGGAGCTATGCTTTCGACCAAGGAGCTCGTTCTCGAGGATAGATTCGAGGCGTATAATCTGACGCTCGGCGGGATCACGCACGCGATAAGAGCTCAGGCGGCAGGGCTTCCCGGAGCGATTTCGAAGGTCGGGCCGGGACTGTTCGTCGATCCGAGGGTCGAGGGACCCGCGATCAACCGGATGTCCGAAGGGACAGAGCTAAGCAGGACCCTCGCGCGTCCCATTGATATCATGGGCGGGGAATACATGCTCTACAGCCTTCCGAAGATCACGGTAGGCCTGATCAAAGCTTCCGCGATGGACATCGACGGAAATATATCCCTCGCGGACGAGTATCTGGTAGGAGACGCTCTCTCGATCGCCCAGGCCGCTAAAGTGAACGGCGGCAGGGTCATCGTCCAGGTGGACAGGGTGCTGAGCGAGCGGATCGATCCAAAGCTGGCTCATATACCCGCGTGTCTGGTCGACGCCGTGACCGTATGTCCGCCTGAGGAATCGGAACAGGCAGCGGGAGAAGCGGCTCCAGCTCCGGCCAAAAAGAGAAGCGCAGCGGCTGAGATCATCGGGCGGAGAGCCGCGATGGAGCTGAAGCCGGGAGATATAGTAAATATCGGGATCGGAATCCCCGAAAAGGTCGTCGGATACGCTGAGAAATCGGGGATCTCCGAGAGGATCACACTTACCGTGGAGTCCGGAGCGACCGGCGGGCTGCCCGCCTCAGGAAAGATCTTCGGCGCGATGCTCGATCCGGGCTCGGTCTATCCGATGGGTCAGCAGTTCGATTTCTACGACGGCGGAGGACTCGACATCTGCTTCATGGGAGGACTCGAGGCGGACGAAGAGGGGAACGTGAACGCTCACAGGGGTCCCGGAGCATTTTCCGGCGTAGGCGGCTTCGCCAATATTACTTCGAACACCCATACCGTGGTATTCTGCATGACCTTCAATACAAAAGGTCTGGATGTCGAGACCGACGGAGAAGGGGTCCGCATAGTGAGAGACGGCGCGATACCCAAATTCGTAAAGCGCGTTAAGTCCGTGAGTTTCTCAGGAAAGAGAGCGGTCGAGAACGGCCAGAGGGTGCTCTATGTGACGGAGCGCTGCGTGTTCGAGCTGACACCTGAAGGAATGAAGATCCGGGAGGTTTATCCCGGAATAGACGCGGAAAGGGATATCCTTAAGCAGCTTCCCTGGTAAGCCGAATGGGAAGGGAAAAGATGAGGCTGAATAAGAAGCAGTATCTTTTGATCG
>Ga0208297_1002476_pt1 | contig 10684 bp, 6 predicted proteins | sample LMS_cellobiose_e_FD_187367 | JGI IMG/M metagenome (GOLD analysis project Ga0208297, IMG submission 187367) | Rumen-fistulated moose microbial communities from Alaska, USA - LMS_cellobiose_enrichment (SPAdes) (version 2) | ecosystem: Host-associated > Mammals > Digestive system > Stomach > Rumen... | reverse complement strand
CTGGGAGTTCCGATTACAAACGGGTATTCCACGGTGGAGACATAGCCTTGGTATTGAACAGCCATTGCAGCCATCAGCATTTCGCCGTCCCGCATGATCTTATTGGTCGCCCGTCCGATCACAGTTTCTGTCCGTTTTCCTGAGCCGAACACCATGAAGTTGATATCTTCCGCGCCAGCCATGCGAGCAGCACCCTCTGCGGCACCCGCTGCCATTGTTTCCGGATTACCGTCAACCGCATATTCCAACAATTTTTTATAGCCTTCACAGGCTTGTCTTCCGGCTTCTTTAAGACAGGCGATCTCATTGGCCGATTTGATTAGACGGAGGCGTGCGAGCATAGGCATTGCATCTATGATTTCCACACTGGGGAGAGCTGTTTTGATGCGATCCATGATCGGAGCGGGAATATCCCATATCCCGACAAGGCCGAGACGTTTTCCGCCTTTCAGATTTTCCTGAAAAATATCGTGCAATGAAGAGAATGTGGCAAGGGGATAATCAATTTCTTCCGGAACAGAGACACATGCAAATTCTTTGACATTGCAATAATTGTTCCAGACAGACTGTTCACGAGCATAATTTTCACCTTCCGGAGCTCCAGCCAGAGTCGGTTCCCCACACGCCGGGATCACGCAGATTCCGCGTTCAAAGATTGGCCAGAAATTGCATACATAACGGAGATTTTCTTTCCTGTATTCATCTCCATATACAGCGACGGCATCCAGTTTTTCTTTGGCCATTTCAGCCTGAATACGGATCAGACGTTCTTGGAATTCAGCAGCGGGGATCATAATCATAATACATTCTCCTTTTGAAGTTTCAGATGTTATTCAATAGAATCTGTTTTTTTACTTTTTAATATAGTTCGAAACAATCGTTGTTACAACGCATATATTGCTGTATATTAAGCATATTCTGACTATATTCATTAACTGTTGCGGCGTCTGTATTGCCGAGGGGCCATTCCTATTTCTTTTTGAAATATCCGGTTGAATTGTGAGATTGAACCAAATCCGTTCATGGTTGCGATCTCAGAGATGGAGAGTTCTGTGTCCGCCAGCATTTCACATGCCTTTTTGATCCGGAGAAAATTGACATAATAATGAAATGGCACATTCATTGTTTCTTTGAATTTATGAGCGAGGTAACCGGGACTGATATAAAATTTCTTGGCAATTTGCTCAATGTTGATTTCTTTAGTATAGTTTTTTTCCAGATATTGCTTGATGACTTCGATTTTGTCCGGCATATTGATCTTTTCCATAAAGACAAGGTTATCATGGATCCCCGTCAAATGGCGTCCGATCAGTTGAAGATATTGGAGGAGTCCTTCAACCTGAGTGCTGGTAAGGGAAGCCGATTTTTTATAAGCTTCCAGTAAGTTTTGCGGGTCCAAAGCATTTTGTTCCGCGAGTTCAATTACCTGCTGATCAGAGAGCAAAGGCTGGTTGTCAAGATGAAATTGCCCGGATGTCATACTACCGATGTATTCGCCATTGTGTGTGAAGAGCGGGACAATAATTTCATGCAGACCTGCGTAGCATGAATAGCATACCGGATGTTTTTCCTTGGCTGCCAGCTGAGCATTGGCAATGTCACAGAGGTGGCATTTTTCTTTCCCCGATTCACTGTTGCGTAACATGGTGCAGTAGATGTTGAAATTCCCCCCCTTGGAAATCCGCAATGTTTCTTCCTTGGCAGAAATATAGTCAATGATCAATCCCGTCAATTTGAATATGATTTCCGAGTATTCATGCAGTTGTTTTTCTTTGCCGAGTTTGGCAAAAACGGCTTCCGTGATATTATAGTTCGGTTGTGCTTGTTTATCCATCGCAGATCCTCCGTTTTTATGCTTTGGCTCGGGATATGACCAAAAAAAACACAGGTCAGGTGTCCTATGAAATGGGTCCGGTATTGCACTGGATTCATTCCTTTTTTTTAATATACTCTTTCTTTGATGAAATAGCAAATGTATTCTTCGAGGTTTGGTCAGAAATCTTCTTTGGCATTGGGATGAAACAATGAATTCTTCCAGGCATTCAAGGACGTGCTTTGTCGATGATGGCCGCTCTTTTTGAACTCAACTTTTATTCCAGCGGTGCAGGGTGGGTAAGTCTGCCTGAACTATAGGATTTTTAGCTCGAATCTCGGTTTTTCACAGTCAAAGAAAGAAAAAATCCGGCTTCTCGGGTTTTGAATTGTCCGAAAGTGAAAAATCGAAGGTTCCAATGATGACTTTATCAGCAAAACTTCAACAAAATTGAGCCCGCGGAGTTAAGCTGAAAAGATTCTCACGGATTCAGGTAATATTATCAAGTCTTGAAATGGAATGAGGTAAAAAATGTGTACATTCATTTTTAGCAATATATGCAAAATAAAAAGCAGAATATGCGTTGTAATAACGTCTGTTTTGATGTATAATTACGAAACAGCAGCAGAAATCTAATCTGTTGCCTGTAACCTGTAGTAAGGAGTGTGCGGCTCATGAAACGGAAATATTGGTTCCAAAAATCTCTTCGCCGTCTTTTGGTAGATATGCATATCCCTGATTGGAATCCAGAATTGCTCAGTGAATTTGACCCGGAAATTTATGCAGAAATGATGGAGTTGGCGAAAGTGGATACTGCAGAGATTTACGCCGGATCCTGTCTCGGTCTTTGCTATTGGCCCACGAAAATTGGGTATCCGCATCAACAGCTGAATGGACGGGATCTGCTTGGTGAAACCATGAAGGCCTGCAGAAAACGCGGCATTACTCCGCAAATCTATCTGAATGTCTGGAGCCGTGCTGCGTATGATGGTCATCCGGAATGGCGGGTGATCCTGCAGAATGGAAAGGGGACGTGTGAACATATGGCATGGCGGTTCGGTTTGTGCTGCCATAATTCAGGTTATGGTGATTTTTTTCTGAAAATGCTGGATGAACTGAATGCTTCATACGAGACCCCCGGATTCTGGATCGATATGATCGGAAATTATTATTTCTGTATCTGCGAGTCATGCCGTAGACGTTTCCGTGAGGAGACACCTTTTGAGGATATCCCGGATACGGCTGACTGGAGTAATCCTGCTTTTATTGCATACAACCAATGCCGTGCAAAATGGCTTGGGGAATTTGCTTCGAAGATTTATGATATTGTTAAAAACCGAACTCCTGACCGGACTGTGACTTTGCAGACTGCGTCGATCGGACGTGGTTATTTCAGCGGAGTCAATGAAGATTTTCTGAATTCATCGGATTATCTTGCCGGGGATTTTATCGGAAACAGAATGGAACAGTCCTACATTTGCAAGTATTTTTCAATGCTTTCCAAAAACCGTCCGATTGAATTTATGACACCGCGTTGTGAAAATCTGATGCATCACACAACGACACGTTCATTCCATAATCTGCAAATGCGTGCCTATGCCGCGGTTGCAAATCAGGCATCCTTTACTTTAATTGATGCCATTGACCCGAAAGGGACCCTTGACCGGCGTTTTTATGAGATGGCCGGCAAGCTGAATGAAACATACTCCCAGTATGAGGAATTCATCAGACCGGATTCCGTTTGCATTCATGATGTTGCAGTTTACCATAGTATGGAATCCTGTAACTTGCTGGATAAAACACCGATGAAATTGCTGGATCTGGAATCGGGGAGCGTCGCTCCCGGAAAACTGGAACGGATGAATATTGCCAAAACACTGCAGCAGGAGCATATTCTCTGGACGATGGTTCGTGGAAGTAATGTGCAGGACCTTCTGAAAAGCCCGGTAATCATTCTGAGCGATTGTTCTGCTCTTGCAGACCGTGATTGCGCGGCCTTGGAAGAATATGTCAGGAACGGAGGGAAACTGTACGCTTCCTATCGGACATCATTGTATGAGCTTGGAAAGGGAATCAGGAAAGATTTCAAACTTGCGGAGTGTTTCGGAATTCATTTTACCGGAGAAAAGACCCAGAAGATCACATATGTCTCTCCTGTAAACGATGATATTTTGAAAGATGTGGTAAAAGACTATCCGCTGATGCTGGAAAGTCCCCAGTTGAAAATTACAGCAGCACCGGAAACGGAAATACTTGGAACTTTAACTCTGCCAATCTCAACTGCAGAAGAGCTTTATCAATTCGGTTCAGCGATCAGCAATCCGCCGATGATCGAAACGGGGCTGCCTGCATTGACACGGCATCGGTATGGAAAGGGAGAAGTGATCTATATCGCGGGTGATTTGGAAAGTCTTCCATTTGACTTGCACCGTAACGTCTTTGCTAATTTGATTCTGCAGCTGACGGGGGATTCAAAAACAGTCAGAAGCAATGCTCCTGCATGGGTTGAATTCTCTTTGTATGATTTGCCGGAAGAGAAACAGTATGTCTTCTCCTGTTTGAATTTGCCGTCTGAACTGCCAGCATTGCCGGTCCATGATCTGAAGATCAGTTTACAGCTGCCAGGGAAATCCCAGGTGGATAAAATCAGACTGATTCCGGAAAATCAGGAGATCCAATTTAATTGTGATTCGAATTCCAGAGTGAATTTTGAATTGTCCGTATTGAAGGATTTTGCGTTGTTTGTGATTTTCTATGATTGAAAAGAGAAATTTAATTAGGTCTGAGAAAATTTATGCAATTCTTCTGACAATTTTTTAACAGAGTGACCCAAAGGTGTTGAAATTGGCTCAAATAAAGGGAGATATGCTATTATGATTCGGAAAGTTTTATTTTTGACAGCTCTTTTCGCATTGAATGCACTTGCTGAAAATAGAATTGTCAATCCGTCGGCAGAGATTATCAAAGACGGTAAACCCTATGCTTGGGATAAATTGAAGATTAATCTCAAAGGCAATTTCCATTTGGTCGGTGATGCCAGAACATCCGGCAAACATTCCTTGCTACTGGATTGTGCTGATGAGAAACTTTCTGAAAAAAATTACTTGGCATGGCGGCAGGATGGGCTGCATACCCGTTTGAAAGATTGTCCTCCGGGGACAGTCATGGAATTTTCTGTTAATGTCAATACATTCGGTAATCCGAATGTCAAATATCGTTTTTATGTTGAAATGAAGAAAGGAAACAAATATATCGGCACATTCCTTAGCGGGATTCAAACGAACTATGTCGGTTGGCAGAAAAAGACATTCCGTTTTACCATGCCGAAAGAAGTCCCTACTCATGCATACGTCTGTTTGCAGCTTCTGACTCCAGGAAAGATCGCTTTCGATGATATTTCATTGATAAAAATCGGCATGGAAGAAAAAACAGCGAGCAAGACCGCAAAAAAACCTTTCGCTGCCCTTTCTGATGCTGAATATGGTCTTTGCCGTGTAACTGATTTTCCTCCGCGACAAACTTGGTATGGCAATGCTCCATCAAAACTTACTATGAACTTTATCCTCCCGCAGGATGCCGGAAAAAAAGTCAAAGTTACATTGAAAGATCAACAGGGAAAAGATATTCTTACGAAAATTTTTTCAGATGTTTCTACTGCGGTTCTGGAACTTCCGAATTTGAATCCTGGTGTATATGTAATTCATTACGATGCAGGAAATTATCATAATGATGAATATTTTCGTGTTGCAACGGTTGCTGATAAAAACAAGGGAATCTATTTCGATTCCGAACACCGCATTTATTATAATGGAAAACCTTTCTTCCCGTTGATCCTGATTTGTCACGCAGGCAATTATGATGAGGATTCATTCCGGATTTATAAAGATCTTGGATTTAATGGAATTGTTTTTCCCTTTCTTCTCAATGACAGTGCAGTGGCAGAAAGAGTTGGAAAATTGTTGAAAAAGTATGATCTCTTCTCTTTTATGATGTCCACTTCCATCGGCATTGCCGGAAATGATCCGGATCAGGGAGGATTCATCAGTCGGAGAATGGCACATTTTTATAAAAATAGCAAGCTGATCCCTGGTTTTCTCGGATATTGTGAAGATGAATTGGATATGCGTCAAATCCATCCGAATGGATCGCGGAACGCCTATCGTGAAGTATTTTGCAATCAGCCGGATCTGCTTGTCTGGCAGAACCATGCTCCCCGTATGACCGGTACTTCCGGACTCAAATACGGGAATTTTGACAATATCAAACGTTTTACTGCTGCAGGTGATGTGACCGGGGTGGATATCTATCCTGTTCCGGAAGGGAATTTTCACAGTGAATTGAAAAATAAATCCCTTAGCTGTGTCGGCGATTTTACTGATCTGGCTTATAAAAGCGGATATTATCAGAAACCTGTATGGATGATTCTGCAGGCCGGATCATGGCCGGAATGGTATCACCAAAGAGCAACCCAAAAGCAACCACGTCCGACCTATGAACAGACACGTTTTATGTTGTATAATGCGATCACGCACGGTGCAAGAGGTATTGCCATGTCGGGTCGGGGATTGCTCAATGAGGTTTATACACCTGAATTTGCCAGATTTGCAGATATTTATAAAGAATTGACATTTATCACTTCATATATCATCGACGGACATTCTATTGCTCTTAATAAATCCGCATTGCCGTCTTGTATCAGAGCAGAAGTCTGGCAGAGGAAGTCTGGCGATGCCGTTGCAATACTGGTCAATGAAAGCAAACAGAACGTGACGCTGGATTCACCGTTCGGATCGGTGAAAAAAAACTGGTTTGAATTGCCTGCCGGAGCAGCATGGGACAAGACGAAGATCACCCTCTCTCCGTATGGCGTCCTTCTTCTCTCGACTAATCGGAAGGTAATCCCAAAAACTCCTGTCTATACAAAGAAAATCAAAAATACCCAAATCGATTATTATCCTTGGAAATCCCACTGGACTTCTCACCCGAAAATTCAGAATGCAGGGGGAACGGTCTATGCAAAACAAGCTTTCACTATCAGTTCCATCCCGGAAAAAGCCTATTTGGTCGTTGCTGCAGATTATCAATTTACCGCAAAGATCAACGGAAAAGAATTGGGAAGCGGACAGCTTCATCCTTATGCCTTCCGTTTCAACATTGTAACATATTTGAAGAAGGGTGAAAATATGTTGGAATTTGTCTTGAAAAACAGCGGTTTCCCTGGATTGGTCTTCTGGGCTCAGATCGGTGATCAAGTAATTCTTTCTGGGAAAAAAACTCTGTATTCTGCTGATGGAAAAACAAATTGGCTGCAGGCTCAAGTCGCAGGAATTCCTCCTTGCGCTCCGTGGGGAAAGATTATTGTTTTGGACTATAAAATCAAATGATGGAGAGGTAATTTCCAAACAAAAAAAGATACTTGAAAAAAGTCAGCTGATCGTTCATTTTCAACCAGGCCAAAGGGGTAACATGAACAATCAACTGAGTTATTACATTACCCGTTGATAACAGACTGCATAAAATGGAGGGAGATGTCGAAAAAACAAACGAAAAGTCCGCTTTTCAGTCGGTGATTGAAAAAGAAACGTTCAGAAGCTCAATTGCATCAAGGGGAATTTCATTCGACGGTTTTGAAACAAACAATTGGAATTTTTGTCAAAAAGGTATTGATAAAGGTTCCCCCCCAACTAAAAAATTGAAAGGATTTGTTTTATGCAAAAGAACGCACGTGACAAAAAATGCTGTTCCCGCCTTTTTACTTTAATCGAACTCCTCGTAGTAATTGCGATCATCGCAATCCTTGCGGGTATGTTGTTGCCTGCTTTGAATCAGGCAAGATTAAAAGCACAGGCAATTTCTTGTGGGAATAATTTGAAGCAGCAGGGAACTATGGCTGTTCTGTATCAGGATCAAAATAAGGAATATCTTCCGACAGAACCTAGTACGATTACTGTTGATGGCTTCCCATATGCTCTCCCGTTGTGGTATACCATGACCGGTAAAGTCCCTTATCGCGGGAAAGAATTCCTTTGTCCTTCTGTAAAACATTATTTCTACGATGACAACAAATGGAATTTGATTAACAAATATGGGATGGTCAATTATCTTTACAATTACTTCGCCCGTGGTAAAAAGATCACAACAATAAAACGTGACCTCGGTTCCTGTATTTTGGTCGCTGATGGGTCTTTTGATATCCCTGGTGCAAAAAATAATATTGTCAGCATTTGGAATGATTACAGCATCTACACCCCGATCCGTTTTAGCTATGCCGCTGCTGTCCACTCCAAAAAGATGAATATCCTCTGGGTTGATGGACATGTTGACCCCAAAACCACCCGGGAAGCCTATGAGAATCGTTTGGCTTGGCTGGAATTCAAACCCTGATATTTATTCTAAAAAAACTGTAAAAACTGTTTATTTCTCTTTTCCCGTTCAGCTTTAACTCTGTCCCTTTGGTTTTCGAAGCTGGATACCCTCAGGAGCGGGGAATTATGTGCATCGCCTTTCTCCCTGTTTTTCGGGTAAAAATCTGTCTGCCTGACTATGTCTTCGGATATCGGCATTTCGGATTTGCACCGTTCGGGATGGATGATTCTTTTGTAAGCGCCTAGTCAGATACATTTTTTCTGAAGCAAAACGCGTGCTAAATTACTACTGAACCCTGGCAGGAGGAATTATAGCAGAATCCAACCAGCCTTCACGATGCTCCCGGACGTAACGGACGCTGTTCTGCAACTCCTTATTACGCGTATATATATCCACCTCCTTTTTATTTTCTTTTTTCCCTTATTTTAAGAGTTAGAAAGTGGTGTCCTTGAAGTCCGTATCGCAGAGCGAGGCTCTACGTACATAAAAAAATCCCCCCGGACAGCGGTCGTGTATATCCGGGGGGGGGCAGAAAGTCATTTTACCCTCGGAGCATGAAGCTCCAAGGTTAGAAGCAGAAACTTATCTGTTCGCAGCCAGCATAGGTCTAAAGGTGATTCCCCTGAACCCACGCTGTTGACCCCCGGCACGTTGAATGTCGTTCCGGGGCATACAGTGAAAACAAGCTTCGATCACATCAGGCAGGATTTTGTTGAATACCCTTCTTTCGATGGGCATAAAATCGCGTGCCTCCCTGATCGAATTAAAGTCGTTCCAGAGCTCCTTCATGGTCATATCAGCCCCTTCGCAGGTGAAGATATAATCCCGAACAAAGAGTTTTACAGGATCTGTTTCCTCCAGAAGAAGAGCAACTCGTTCCTTTTGAGCCGGTGTAGGCAGAATCTTGCCGCCGTTGCAGATTACACGCTTAGCTCCTTCCAAAGCCAGGTTCACAAGTCCCGACCCCTCCGTATTGAACAGAAGTTCGTCGAAGTTCGGAATCGGATTCTTTGGCGGCGGATTTACAAGCCGTATCCAGCGGATTCGTCTCGCAAAAGCCCCTGCATCGTTATCGAGCCGAACTTGCAGGCTCGAATTGCTTGTAATGACGATGTTGAAATTCCCGATGATCTCTCCGAATTGTTTTGAGCATTTGTACTCAACATTCAAAATTTCGTTTCCGGTGTAGGCCTTCAGCCTCCCAGCCGATTTTCGATTCAGGAAATCGGAGGGGACATCACTGCCCACAAGCAGCTTCTTGCCCACATAGTGGCTGACCTCAAATCGGCCATAGCCATGTTGCAGGCGGAGTTCTGCGCAGTTGCGCGGCCCCACCACTCTTCTGAGGATATCCACTATGCAGGATTTTCCTCCACCCGGAGTTCCGGTCAGGAGAATGATAGTTTGGGAAATGTTCGGACCCATGAGACACTGTCCCATGTATTCCTGGAGCAATCCCCAGTCTTCATCATTCATCGCCGGCTTGATGAGTTCATCAAGGAACCGGCGTGCTTTCGCATCTGGATCATAATCGATCTCGATACGACTTCGACTCCGATACTGGGGCGAAAATGGTTTAAGTTCCCACTGAAGATTTGCTGGATTGAATTCAACTACGCCGTTGGCGAGGTGGACCCAATGTTCCGCTGCAACTTCAGATTTTTCGAAGAATTTATCTTCGCAAACCCGGGTTTTCAACACTTCCATGACTTTTTTCATGGTGTGGTGCCCGAGTTTCTGAAATGCGGTCAGCATTCCCATTGAGTAAAAGAAATTGATACTGAAATCCGTAACATCCTTTTCTAACTCAACGTCTTCTTTGGGATCCCAAAGTCCTGTCTGTGAATCATACTTGTAGAACAATTTCTCCCTGGAATCGAAAACAATCTTACGGTGATTACGATAAAGGACTGCAATGTCCAGTTCGCTCACCCTCTGAAGGTTTCCTTTCTCATTGAACAGGAGAAACTGCTCATGCGCTTGTTCAATCTGATGCATCTCTGCTTCTGTGAACGTATCATTTGAATCATTTTGATCGTTTTTACGCACAGACTCGAAGCCCCGTTTTACACTTGAAAAACAGCGAAAATGAAGGGAAAGGATCGCCAAAGGGAAGATATGGCAAACAGAGAAGAAAGAAATTCGCAACATGTTGATTTACAGAGAAATAAGAAAGTAGAGCGAATGGTGGAACCGGCAGGGTTCGAACCTGCGACCAGGAGATTATGAGTCACCTGCTCTAACCACTGAGCTACGGTTCCAAATTTCGGGTAATATACCTCAAATTTCCAAAAAAACAAGTATGGGAAAGCCTGTTTTTTGATTTTTTGATTTTTTCTTAGACCTTCATTAGGCTTTCACACTATTTTTCGTCTGTCTTTATTATATCCTGAATCCGTGAGAATCTTTGCTTCTTAACTCCACGGACTCTATTTTTTGTTGTTTTGTTGACAAAAATCAGCCTTGAAGCCTTCGATTTTTCACATTCGGACAGTTCAAACACCA
>Ga0208297_1002475_pt1 | contig 10691 bp, 11 predicted proteins | sample LMS_cellobiose_e_FD_187367 | JGI IMG/M metagenome (GOLD analysis project Ga0208297, IMG submission 187367) | Rumen-fistulated moose microbial communities from Alaska, USA - LMS_cellobiose_enrichment (SPAdes) (version 2) | ecosystem: Host-associated > Mammals > Digestive system > Stomach > Rumen... | reverse complement strand
CTCCGGGTGGGCGTTCAGCCAGTCCGCGTACGGCGTCAGCGCCTTGAGCTTCGCGCCGTCGAGCAGCTCGAGGATGCTGCGCACGTCCTCCGGCTCGCTTATCTCCCTCGCCTGATAGGTCACGCGCAGATCCCCGTTTTCCAGCGGCGTCACGGCGGTCCTGCCCAGTTTCAGCGTCTCGGGCGAAAGCTCTGTGAACACCACCGTCGGCAGCTCGGCGCGCCGCGCGGCCCTGATTTTCGCTTTTATGCTTGAGACCCCGCCAAGCACGAGCGCCGCCGCGAGGACAGCCGCGAAGAATATTCCCGCCTTCTTCCCCGCGCTCAGCTCCTTAAACCGTTTCATTTCCCCGTCTCCGCCCGGAACTCGTCCCATATCCCGCCGCGGTCGGCCTCGGTCACGGGAGTGTCCGGCGCGAGAGGGTTCCCGTCCGGCCGCGTCCAGAGCGCGCGCTCGTCTATCAGCGTGTTGTTCAGATCGGTCCTCACGGACATCGTCACCTGCCCGCCGGAATACTCCCAAAGCTCCTCGAAGAGCCGCTCGAAGGGCTCCCTTTCCAGCACGCATTGCCAGACGTAAAAGCCGGCCTTGTGCTTCTTCGTCTTCTCCATGCCCACCCCTATGGACGTTTCCAAGGTCTCCGCGTCAGAGCGGATATCGCGGTAGGAAATGCTTATGTCGTAGGTAAGCTCGTCCTCGTGTATCACGAGATGCACGCTATCGCTCGGGACGTATCCGCCCTGCGCCTGCCGCGGCTCTTCCCGCGCGGTCTTTATCTGCGCCTCGTCGAGAAGCTGCAGCACGCGGCGCTGGAAGGTCTCGTCCGTTATCCTCTGCGTCCAGTGAAGCGCCCTGAGCTCTCCCTGCGCGTCCGTGAAGCGCTCCCATTTCGTGAGCGTCATCTCCTGCGGCGCAAGGTCGCTGAAGGTGACGAGCGGCGCGAGGCCGCGCTTCGCGGCCTTCTTTTTCGCCGCGAGGCTCGAGACCCCTCCGAGCACGAGCGCCGCGCAGAGGATGATTATCAGCGCTATCTGCGCCCGCTTTCTGCCGGGGCTGTACTCCTTTTCCGCCTCGTCTATGAACTTTTCGTCCGCCTCGCCGAGGGCCTCGGCGAGCAGGAAGGTCTTTTCGTCCCTATCGTTCACAGCAAACCTTCTTTCTCAAGGCGCGCGCGCAGCTTTTTGCGCGTTCGCGCGAGCTTCATCTTCACTTTGCTCTCGCCGCAGCCGAAGCGCGCGGCTATATCGCTCACGCTCTCGGCCCACCAGTACCGGCATACGAACATCCGCCGCTCCGTCTCCGCAAGGCCCGAAAGAAAGGCGTTCACCGCCGCCGTGAGCTCTTTTCCCTCCGCGGCCGCGGCCGTATCCTCCCGCGCGGGCAGGCATTCGGAGAGCTCCTCAAATGCGGCCGGCAGCTCGCCGCCGCCTCTTTTTTCGGCGGCTCTTTCGCGCAGCTTTTTCATCGCCGCGCGCCTGGCGATCTTTGCCAGAAACGGCCCGAGCGCCTCGGGCGAATGGGGAGGGATGGCGTTCCACGCGCCGGCGTAGGCGTCGTTTTCGCACTCCTGCGCGTCGAGCTCGCTGCCGAGCAGGCGCCTTGCCGCGGCGCGGCAGTATTCGCCGTATTTCTTCTGCGATTCCTCTATGGCCCGCTCGTCCCGCCGCCTGTAAAGCTCCACTATCTCTTCGTCGCGCATCGCCCCGCCCCCTTCCCGCTTTTTCCGAAAGGCCTTTCACCTATATACTACCGCTTTTGAGCGCACAGGTCACTAAAATTTTTCATTCCCCTCCCCCGTCCCGCCCGCAGGCGCTCGGCTTCCCCCTCGTGGGGAAGCTGGCTCGGGGCAACGCCCCGAGACTGATGAGGGGCGTAACTGTCACTTCCGCAGTAATAAACAGCGCCCCGCCGCAGCTGCGAAAAAACCCACAGCGCCCCTCATCCGACCTCGGCCCTGCGGGCCTCGGCCACCTTCCCCGCGGAGGGGGAAGGCTCGTCGCCGCTTTGCGGCTCCTCCGGGCGCGTTTCCTTTCCCTCCGCGGAAAACCCTTCCCCCTGTTTACCGCGCAAAAAAAGAGCTCCCTTTCGGGAGCTCTTTCCGCAGCGTTTTTCGCGATCAGAATTTTAAAACCGGCTTTATAACCTTCCCCGAGTGCGAGTCCTCGAAGGCGCGCTCGAAATCGCGGAAGTCGTAGAACTCAACGAGCCGGTCCACCGGCAGGCGGCCCTCCTTATAATACCGCACGAGCCGCGGCAGGAAAGTCGCCGGGTTCGAGCCGCCCTCCGTCAGCCCCGCGAGCGTGACGGAAGGATTCATCAGCATCGGCTCGAGGGCAATCGGCACCTCGGCCTCGCCCGTGACGGAGCAGAGTACGCACGTCCCGCAGCGCGCCAGGCACTTAAGCGCCGCCTGCACGACGACCGGCACGCCCGTGCACTCTATCGACCCGTCCGCCCCGCCGCCGGTTATCTCCTTTATCTTCTCCACGCAGTCGCACTCCGCGGAGTTTACGGCGTCCGTCGCGCCAAGCTCCAGCGCGAGCTCCAGCCGCTCCCTGACTACGTCCACGGCTATGACCTTGCTGCAGCCGGCTATCCGCGCCGCCATTATCGCCGCCATGCCGACGCCTCCGCAGCCGAAAACGGCCACGCTGTCGCCCGGCTTCGGGTCGAGCCTGTTCAAAACCGCGCCCGCGCCGGTGTTGACTCCGCAGGCCAGCGAGCAGAGAAGGGTTATGTCAACCTCTTCGCGCACGGGCACGGCGTTTCGCGCGTCGCAAAGCACGTACTGCGAGAACGAGCCCTGCGCGAAAAACGCGCCTATCGCCTCGCCCTTTTCGTTGGTGTAGGGCCTCTCGCCGCCCTCGAGCTCGCCGGTGAAAAACAGGCGGTTGAGCTCCTCGCAGGCGTAGGGCCTCCCGTCCAGGCAGTTTTGGCAGTGCCCGCAGGAGGGGAAGGCGATTATCACCCTGTCTCCGACCTCGAAGCCGCGCACTCCCGCGCCTATGCTTTCCACTATGCCGACTCCCTCGTGGCCCAGAACCACGGGCCGCGGCACGGGGATTATCCCGGCCCTCGCGGCGGAATCCGTGTGGCAGACTCCGCAGGCCAGAATCTTCACGCGCAGCTGGCCGGATTTCGGCTCCGCCACGCTTATTTTTTCCACAGCCATCCTGCCCTCTTCGCGGCAGACTATCGCCAGAGCATCCATAAAAAGCGCCTCCGTTCGTTTTCCGTTCGCCCCTGCGGCGTATGATTTTCGTAAGGAAAGTATACACCATTCCCCCGCCGCTGCCAAGCCCCTCTCGCCCGCAGGGCGGAATGCCTTCCCCCTCGTGGGGAAGGTTATTCACGAAAATGCTTGCGCATTTTCCGTGAGATACTCGCGCTCCATCGCCCTCGCTTCGCTCGGTTGCTCGGCGCGAGGGCTCGCATAGCTCGCCTCAGGGTGTTTTTGCCGCGGCAAACCCACGGCAAAAACCGCTGTGAGCCCATTCGCGCTCCGCGCGAAAATGCCTTCCCCTTGAGGGGAAGGTGGCGCGAGCATCGCGAGCGACGGATGAGGTGGACTCCCGTCCCGCCCGCAGGCGAAAAGATGAATAACGCCGCTCCGCGGCTACACCTCATCAGTCAGCCTTACGGCTGCCAGCTTCCCCTCAAGGGGAAGCCAAGGCGCTCTGTTTTAGTCGAAGCGCCCGGAGGAGCCGCGAAGCGGCGACGAGCCTTCCCCCTCGTGGGGAAGGTGGCTCGACGGACGAAGTCCGGAGAGACGGATGAGGGGCGTTTCTCCTACCTCCGCAGTAATAAAAAGCCCCTTGCCTTCCCCTTGAGGGGAAGGTGGACCGGCGCTTCAGCGCCGGGACGGATGAGGTGTAGCCCGCCGAAGCGGGCGTTACTCCTCTTTCGCCTGCGGGCGGGACGAGGGACGAAAGTCCACCTCATCAGTCTCGTCGGCATTCTGCCTCCTCGCCAGCTTCCCCTCAAGGGGAAGCCAAGGCGCTCTGTTTTAGTCGAAGCGCCCGGAGGAGCCGCGAAGCGGCGACGAGCCTTCCCCCGCGAGGGGGAAGCCTTTCGCTTTATTTAAGCCTATTGCCCGGAGCAGCCGAAGATGCGGCGCTTGCTTACAGCGCGGCCTCCACGGCCTTGCGGACCTCCTTCATGTCCTCGGTGGGCTCGAATCTCGCGACGACTCTGCCCTCGCGGTCCACGAGGAACTTCGTGAAGTTCCATTTTATATACGCCTTGTCGCCGTAGGCCTTGTTGTTCATCTCCGAAAACTTCTTCAGCGCCGCGCTTTTGAGTCCCTTTCCGAAGCCGGCGAAGGGCTTTTCCTGCGCGAGGAAGGCAAAGAGCGGCTCGGCCGTCTCGCCGTTTACGTCTATCTTGCTGAACTGCGGGAAGTCCGTACCGAACTTCACGGTGCAGAAGCTGTGTATCTCCTCGTCGCTGCCGGGGGCCTGGTTGGCGAACTGGTTGCAGGGGAAGTCCAGTATCTCGAAGCCGCGGTCCTTGAGCTCGCTGTACATCTGCTCGAGCGGCTCATAGTGCGGCGTGAAGCCGCAGCCCGTGGCGGTGTTCACTATCAGCAGGACTTTTCCTTTGTATTCGCTGAGGCTCGTCTCGCCGCCCTGCCTGTTTTTCACCGTGAAATCATATACCGTTTTCATATTTATGCTCCCTTCTTATTTATCGCAGTTTCCTGTTTTTCTGTTTTCAAGCAGCTCGTAGAGCAGCGCGTAGAGCTCCCGCGCCTTTTCCGGCGGCAGGTCAATGCAGCCGGCAGCCCTGAGCGGGACGTCCTTCGCCCGCTCCTGCAGGGCGCGGCCCTTCTCCGTCAGCGTTATGAGGACTACTCTGTCGTCCCCGCGGCTGCGCCGCCTTTCTATATAGCCCGCGCTCTCCATCTTCTTGAGCAGCGGGGAGAGGGTGCCGTTGTCGAGCATGAGGCGCTCGCCGATCTCGGAGACGGAGACGCCGTCCTTCTCCCACAAAACGAGAAAGACTATGTACTGGGTGTACGTCAGCCCCAGGGGCCTGAGCAGCGGAGTGTAAAGCGCCGTCACGCTCCTCGCGGCGGCGTAGAGCGGGAAGCACAGCTGGTTTTCCAGCCTCATCGCCTCGCGGTAATCGTATTCCATAGCCGCTCCCTCCTTTATGTTTTATGCAAATATATTTTATCAAATATATTTCTTTTGTCAAGCCCCTTTTTTGAAAGAGCCTTCCCCCTCCGCACCCCTCGCCTTCCCCTTGAGGGGAAATCAGCGAAGCGCCCGGAGGAGCCGCGGAGCGCGCGAGGGCTGCCCGCAGGGCGGCCCGAGACTCAGCGCAGCGCGCGACGACGAGATGAGGGGCGTTTCTCCTACCTCCGCAGTAATCAAAAGCGCCTTGCCTTCCCCTTGAGGGGAAATCAGCGAAGCGCCGCCAGTGGCGGATGAAGCGAGCTGATTTCGAGGAAGTGTCCCGGTTTTCGGACGCGAAGGCGGACGGAAACCGGCTGACACGACGGTGGGCAAGAGGTGGCGCGAGCATCGCGAGCGACGGATGAGGTGGACTCCCGTCCCCCGTCCCGCCCGCAGGCGCCAGAAAGAGTAACGCCCGCTGCGGCGGGCTACACCTCATCAGTCTCGTCGGCATTCTGCCTCCTCGCCAGCTGTCTCGCTGCGGCTCGGTCACGCCGCGGCTCTGACATGCCACTGGCATGTCATTCACTCCCGCGGCGTCGCTTCGCTACCCTCAAGGGGAAGCCTTTCGCCCTGTTTGAGTTTCCCCCGCGCCCCTCGCCTTCCCCCTCGCGGGGAAATCAGCGAAGCGCCCGGAGGAGCCGCGCCGCGGCGACGAGCCTTCCCCCTCGCGGGGAAGGTGGCTGAGACCGAAGGGCACAATGGGGCCCCCGCGGAAACCCAGCGAAGCGGTTTCCGTGGGGAGAGGAGGAGCCGCGGAGCGCGCGAGGGCTGCCCGCAGGGCGGCCCGAGACTCAGCGCAGCGCGCGACGACGAGATGAGGGGCGTTTCTCCCACCTCCGCAGTAATAAAAAGCCCCTTGCCTTCCCCTTGAGGGGAAACCAGCGAAGCGCCGCCAGTGGCGGATGAAGCGAGCTGATTTCGAGGAAGTGTCCCGGTTTTCGGACGCGACGGCGGACGGAAACCGGCTGACACGACGGTGGGCAAGAGGTGGCGCGAGCATCGCGAGCGACGGATGAGGGGCGTTTCTCCCACCTCCGCAGTAATAAAAAGCCCCTTGCCTTCCCCTTGAGGGGAAATCAGCGAAGCGCCGCCAGTGGCGGATGAAGCGAGCTGATTTCGAGGAAGTGTCCCGGTTTTCGGACGCGAAGGCGGACGGAAACCGGCTGACACGACGGTGGGCAAGAGGTGGCGCGAGCATCGCGAGCGACGGATGAGGTGGACTCCCGTCCCCCGTCCCGCCCGCAGGCGCCAGAAAGAGTAACGCCCGCTGCGGCGGGCTACACCTCATCAGTCTCGTCGGCATTCTGCCTCCTCGCCAGCTGTCTCGCTGCGGCTCGGTCACGCCGCGGCTCTGACATGCCACCGGCATGTCATTCACTCCCGCGGCGTCGCTTCGCTACCCTCAAGGGGAAGCCTTTCGCCCTGTTTGAGTTTCCCCCCGCACCCCCCCATTTTTTGTGCTCCTCCCCATTTTTTGGTTATGAATTTGTAAAATATCCTCAGAAAGTCAAAAAAATCTATTTACTAATTAAGGCACTTAGTATATATTAAGCTTGAGAAATGTAATACAGCCTTAACATTCTCAATCCAGTCTGCCAGTAAAGGAATTCTTTCCCATGAACTACAGCTTCATCGGTCTCGGCATGATGGCCGAGGCCATAATCCGCGGCATGTCCGCGTCCCTGCCCGGAAAGATCTTCGGGTACGATACCTCGCCCGCCCGCTTCGAGGCCCTCTCCGGGCTCGTCGAGCCGTGCAAAACGGCGGCCGAGGCCGTCTCGAAGGGCGATATGGTCGTTTTCGCCGTAAAGCCCAATGTCCTCGGCTCCGTTCTCGATTCCCTGCGCGGCGCTTTCGCTCCCGAAAAGCTGCTCGTCTCCATCGCCGCCGGCAAGAGCACGGATTTCATCCGCGAGCATTCCGGCGCGGAGCGCATCGTCCGCGTGATGCCGAATCTCGGCGCCACGGTCATGGCCGGCAGCGCCGCCCTCTGCCCCGCTCCCGGGGCTTCGGAGGAGGACGTCTCCGCCGTGCGCGCGGTGTTCGAGGCCGTCGGCAGCGCGGTGGAAATCTCCGAGGGGCTCATCCCCGTCTTCTCGGGCGTGGCCTCCTGCTCCCCGGCGTTCACGTTTGAGTATATAGACGCTCTCGCCCTCGCTGGCGTGCGCGGCGGCATGAAGTATAATGACGCTCTGCGCGCCGCGGCCTCGGCCGTAATGGGCTCGGCGAAGCTGGTCCTCGAGTCCGCCGAGCACCCCTCCCAGCTGCGGGACCGCGTGTGTTCCCCGGGCGGCACTACCATCGAGGGCGTTTCAAAGCTCAAGGAGCGCGGCTTCGAGGCGGCCGTCATCGCCGCCGTTGAGGCCACCGTGGAAAAAGACAAAAGGCTTTAAGGGGGCGCGCCGTGAAAAAAATACTCATCCTCGGCGGCACGTATTTCCTCGGCCGCGTCGCCTCCATCCTCGCGATGGATTCTCCCGATATCGCGCTCACCATCCTCAACCGCGGCACCTATAAGTTCGGCGATCCGGACGTGCGCGAGCTCCATGCCGACAGGCGCGATGCCTCCGCTCTCCGCGCGCTCGCTCTCGAGCCGGAGTACGACGCCGTTATAGACCTCTGCGCCTACTTCCCGGGCGATATCGCCTCCGTTTTCGAAAATCTGCAAACCAAAATAAGGCAGTACATCTTCGTCAGCACCTGCAACGTCTACGCCCCCTCCGCCGCCCTGCGCGGCGAGGCCTCGCCGCTTCTTTCCGAAAAGCCGGAGGGCCCCGAGAGCGAATACTGCTGGAATAAGCGGGTTCTGGAGGATGAGCTTCGCGCCGCGTGCGCGAAGGCCGGCGCGGAGTATACTGTCTTCCGCCCGAGCTTCATCTACGGGCCCTATAACTACGCCCCGCGCGAGGAATGGATGTTCGAGCGCGCGGACGAAGGGCTCGTCCCTGTCCCGACGGACGCAACAGGCAGCTTCACCGCCGTGTATGTGAAGGACGCCGCCTCCGCTCTTCTTCTCGCGGCCGGAAATCCCGCGGCGTACTCCGCCGAATTCAATCTCGCCGGCCCCGAGCTTCTGGATTACCCCGCCTTCATGCGCGCGCTGCGCGCCGTTTCGGACGTTGATTTCGATATCAGGCCCGTAACCGTAAAGCAGGTCTATGAGGAGAACATAGCCCTTCCCTACCCGCTCGATTTCAGCGAAGCATACTCCGGCGAGCTTGTCGCGCGCTCGCTGGGCTTTGAGTACACGCCCTTTTCCGAGGGCATGAGAAAGACCTTCGCGGCCTACCGCCGCCGGCACCCGCTGTCGCGTTAAAAACCTTATATCCCAGGCGTTTCCCCGTTCCCCATAATGTCCGGTCCTCAGCCTTCAAAAGTTTGTCTCCCAAATATAAGGAGGTACAGTCATGAAGTACTCTTCCAAGGATCTCGTGAACGGTTTAAAGCGCAATCAGGACGTCTACCCCGATTTTTTCACCGCCGCGGCAAGGCGCTATTCCTGCCGCGACTTCATCTCCCGCGGCGTCAAGCCCGCCCATCTCGATAAGATACTCCGCTGCGGCTGCATGGCGCCCGTCGGCATGAAGAAGTATGAGGACCTTCACCTCACGGTGCTTCTCGGCTCCGCGGCTGTCGGCCGCGTGGAGCTGGCCGGAGTCCTGCAGAAGGGTCTTCCGGCGTCTCACGCCCGCTTCAGGAAAATGACCTACGGCGTGCGCACCCTGGTAATAATCTCCTCCAGGCCCGCCCTCGGCGGCATGGAGTACGCCAACGCCGCGTGCGTTGCGGAAAATATGCTTCTCGCTGCCTCCGCGCTGGAGGTGGACAGCGTCTATCTCGGCAGCGTCGTTATGGTCCTGCAGAAGGAGCCGGCGCTCTGCGCCGAGCTCGGCATCCCCGCGGGCTTCGCGCCCGCCGCGGCCGTGGGCCTCGGCTACGCCAAGCCTCTCCCCGAGGGCGTGACGCGCGTTCCCCGCGCCGAGCGCCTCACCATAGAAACCAATTATTATAAGGAATGATCAGAGCAAATGTATGAACAAAAGCGCAGCATCGGCAAGCGTCTGCCCTACCTCATCGGGTACGGGCTGTGCCTGGCCGGCTTCATCCTCTATTTCATGACCTTCAAGGTCTGGATCTTCGCCGTCGCGGCGGCGCTGCTTTTCGCGTCCACCATCTATCTTTTTGTCCTCCAGAAGCTGGAAAAGTCCGATATGGCAAGCTTCATGCCCTATATGCTCGACCGGGGCGACCATGACCCTCTGCGCCCCACCCGCTTCCGCGACCCCTACGGCATCACCGGCCATGACGACGAGGACGAGGGCGAGTAACTCCTAAAATAAAAAAGCTCCCTTTGTATAAGGGAGCTTTTTTGATATAATTTCATCACGGAAAATGCTTTCGCATTTTCCGTGAGCTGCTCGCGCTCCATCGCCCTCGGCTCCGCCTCGGTTGTTCGGCGCGAGGACTCGCTTTGCTCGTCTCAGGGTGTTTTTGCCGCGGCAAAGCTGCGTCAAAAACGAACTTGGTTTTTTTCGCGGCAAAGCCGCGAACTCTGCGAGGCAAAAAGCTCTTCCCGTCCCCCGTCCCGCCCGCAGGCGATAGCCTTTCCCCTCGGGGGAAGGTGGCGCGAACGTAAGTGAGCGACGGATGAGGTGTAGCCCGCCGCAGCGGGCGTTATCCCCTTTCGCCTGCGGTCGGGACGAGGGCCACCTCATCAGTCTCGCTGCTTCGCAGCTCGCCAGCTGTCTCGCTGCGGCTCGGTCACGCCGCGGCTCTGACATGCCACCGGCATGTCATTCACTCCCGCGGCGTCGCTTCGCTACCCTCAAGGGGAAGCCAAGGCGCTTTGTTTTTGTCGAAGCGCCCGGAGGAGCCGCGAAGCGGCGACGAGCCTTCCCCCTCGGGGGAAGGTGGCTCGACGGACGTAGGGCACAATGGGGCCCCCGCGAAAACCCAGCGAAGCGGTTTTCGTGGGGAGAGGAGGAGCGATGGAGCGCGCGAGGGCTGCCCGCAGGGCGGCCCGAGACTCAGCTCAGCGCGCGACGACGAGATGAGGTGGCCCCCGTCCTTCGTCCCCCGTCCCCCGTCCCGCCCGCAGGCGATAGCCTTCCCCCTCCGTGGGGAAGGTGGCTCGACGGACGAAGGGCACAATGGGGCCCCCGCGGAAACCCAGCGAAGCGGTTTCCGTGGGGAGAGGAGGAGCGATGGAGCGTGCGAGCTTTCGCGCCTGCGCGGAAGCGAGACTCAGCGAAATCCGCGACGCCGAGCCTTCCCCTTGAGGGGAAGGTGTCATGAGCGAAGCGAATGACGGATGAGGTGTAGCCCGCCGCAGCGGGCGTTAATCTCCTTTCGCCTGCGGTCGGGACGAGGGCCACCTCATCAGTCTCGCTGCGGCTCGGTCACGCCGCGGCTCTGACATGCCACCGGCATGTCATTCACTCCCGCGGCGTCGCTTCGCTACCCTCAAGGGGAAGCCAAGGCGCTTTGTTTTTGTCGAAGCGCCCGGAG
>Ga0208297_1002471_pt1 | contig 10705 bp, 13 predicted proteins | sample LMS_cellobiose_e_FD_187367 | JGI IMG/M metagenome (GOLD analysis project Ga0208297, IMG submission 187367) | Rumen-fistulated moose microbial communities from Alaska, USA - LMS_cellobiose_enrichment (SPAdes) (version 2) | ecosystem: Host-associated > Mammals > Digestive system > Stomach > Rumen... | reverse complement strand
CAAGCCCGAGGCTGTAGATCACGATCGATACGCCCATCAGCAGGGCGTGGCCGGAGGTCAGGGTGCAGAGGAAGAGACCGGAGAACGTCAAAGCGCCGAACAGCCAGCTGCACGGCGGTGTCGAAAACCGTTCGGACATCCAGCCGTAGAGGAGTTTGCTCGCCGTGACCGCGAGGCCGGATACCAGGATCACGACTTCGGCCGCGGAGACGCTGATCCCTTCGCCCGTCAAAAGTACGGTGATATTGCTGTAGGCGGTGCTCGTATAGCCGCCGGCGATCAGCGCGAGCGGGAACAAAACGAACCAGAGCTTTTTAGTGAGGACCGGGAGGTAGGACCGTTCTTTCAGAGGAGGGGAAGAGACCTTCCTTTTTTGTTCGCGCCGGTATGGCGACGCGCCCGCTTCCTCGGGGCTCGAGAGGATCAGGCGGTTGCAGATCAGTGCCAGAGCGAGAATGAAAAGCGCCTCGATCCGAAAGGTCGCGCCGAGCCCGACTTTTCCGATCAGAAACGTGATCAAAGTCGGAAGCCCCAGCGTTGAAAGTCCTGTAATGCTCCCGCAGATACCTGTCGCGATCGGAAGATCGGTCTCGAACCAGTTATCCAGTATTATTCCGATGGCCGCCATGGAGCCAAGACCATAACCAAAGCCCGTGAGCAGAGCTCCGATAAGATAGAGCGGAAGACTCCCTGCCATTCCGTAGACAAAGAACCCGCACGCCACCATAAGCATCGACAGCAGAACTCCGCGCTTGAGCGACAGTATCCGATAATAAAACGCTGTCAGGAACAGAGCGATAAAGCCCGCGAGACTGCGCGCGGTCAGGATCGAAGAGATCTGCGTATTGGTAAACTCATTCTGCGTGAGGATGAACGGAAGGTATATGGAAAAAGCGTTCGTCACCAGGCCGCTGGTGACGAAGAACATGATCGCGCAGCCTATGCAGACTTTCCATGCATGATGAAGCCCCTTCATTAGACGGTTTCCTCCTTCGGCCGACGGACGTTTCCTCCCATTGCCCATTGCGGCCTCATCTATTGTAATACAAAATGACGCCCGCGCAAGCGGTCCCAGAAAAAAGCCTATCCCGGCGATGCCGCCCTATTTCGGGGTCTGCGGCCATCATTTCTGGACGGCATCGCCAACTTTTGGCCTGATGCCGACAGACATCACCCTTTTTTCCGGCGATGCCGCACATTTTCAGGGCCTGTCCCTTCATTTCTAAACGGCATCGCCAACTTTTGGCCTGATGCCGACAGACATCACCCTTTTTTCCGGCGATGCCGCACATTTTCAGGGCCTGTACCCTTCATTTCTAAACGGCATCGCCAACTTTTGGTCTGATGCCGACAGACATCGCCCTTTTTTCCGGCGATGCCGCACAATAAAAGTGCCTCCGAGCATACAACGCATCCTATAACCGCGGTTGACTGAGCGGCGGGAAAGGGTGTATCGTTTGAGTGTATCGTTATGGCGTCGGGCTTGAAAGCCGGCCCCTAAGCCGACCTTGAGGCCGGAACACCAAGCCGGCCCGCAAACCAGGCCCCCTAAGCCGGCCTTTGATCGGAGGTAATATGCGCATAGTTGACCTGCACTGCGACACTTTGCTCAGGTGCTTCTCGGAGGATCAGCCACTCCGGGAGAACAGCGGGCACATCGACATAGAAAAACTGAAGAAGGGTGGATCTCTCGCTCAATTCTTCGCATGCTTCATACCCTTTGAGGGGATGGACAAGGGCGGAACGCACTACGGCAGGTATGAGCTGTTTCAGGAGATGCACGCTCTGTACAGGAGGGAGCTCGAGGCCAACGCCGACGTCATAGCTGAGGCAAGGTCGCTTTCGGACATAGAGAGAAACGCCGAAGCGGGCAGGATCTCCGCAGTGCTGACCGTGGAGGACGGGGCTTTGATCGAGGGCGAGATGGACAGGCTGTACGAGCTCTTTGACAAGGGAGTGAGGCTCATCACGCTCACCTGGAACTACGAGAACTGCATCGGATATCCCAACAGCCCGGACGACGCGGAGCATCAAAAAGGCCTGAAGCCGTTCGGGATCGAGGTGGTCCGCGAGATGGACAGGCTCGGCATGCTGATCGACGTTTCGCATCTTTCGGAGGGCGGATTCTGGGACGTTGCGAAATACGGGAGCAAGCCTTTCGTCGCGTCGCACTCATGCGCGAGAGCGCTCTGCGGGCATCAGCGGAATCTGACGGACGGGCAGCTCAGGTGCGTCGCCGAAAAAGGCGGAGTCGTCGGGGTCAACTTCTATTCGGAGTTCCTGAGGGATGGATGCCCGCATTCGAGCCTGGACGACATCATGCTGCACATAGACCATATGATCAAAGTCATGGGCGAGGACCACGTGGCGCTTGGCTCGGACTTCGACGGCATAGACTGTACGCTGGATCTGGAGGACTTCGGAAAGATGGGTCTTCTGACGGATGAACTGGAGAAGAGATACGGCGCGGTGATCGCAGAGAAGATCATGAGCGGTAACGCGCTGAGAGTGATAGGTGAAGTGACGGGAACGCTGTAGAGCGCGGCCGCAAGGCGGATCCGCGGGATAAGGAGGAACAAGCCATGGCGGAAAACGAAATGAAGACGATAAACGACGTGCCGATCATACTGAGGCGCGAGATAGAGGCGCTGATGGTGGCGCCGTTCATCCGGGCTTTTTCTGAGGAGTTCGGCGAGGAGCGGACGCTTGAGATAGTGAGCCGCGTCGTGGCCGATCTCGCGGAGCAGGCCGGAAAGGACATGGCGGAGCGCTTCGGGGACAATTCCCTCGACGCGTATGTCAACCGGGCTATGCCGGCATTCGCAGCGGGCGGCGCTCTCAGATACGAGGTCAAAGAGCTCACGCCCGAGCTCCTCAGGATGGATACGGTGCACTGCGCCTATGTCGATATGTATAAGCGCATAGGTCTGGAGGACCTCGGCGCCGTGCTCTCCTGCGGGAGGGATGAATTCTTCGTCAAGGGCTTTGATCCCGAAGTGGAATTCGTAAGGAACCATACGCTGATGGGCGGAGCCGAATGCTGCGACTTCTGCCTCAGGAAGGAAAAGAAAGATGAGTGACAGAGTGATCCGCGCGGTCGCCGCGGGTGAGAGGATAAGGGCTTTCGCATGCGATATCACCGAAGCGGCGGAAGAGGCCAGAAGAAGACATGATACCAGCCCCGTGGTGAGCGCGGCGCTCGGACGCTTTCTCGCTGCCGGCGCGATGATGGGCTCGGGCATGAAGGGCGAGGATGATCTCCTGACCCTGATGATAAGGTCTGAGGGCCCGATCAAAGGCATGACGGTCTGCACCGACAGCCACGGCAACATCAAAGGCTACCCGCTGGTCCCGGACGTCGAGATCCCGAGAAAGGGACCCGGCAAGCTCGACGTGGGCGGAGCGGTCGGCCCCGGAACGCTCACGGTCATAATGGACCTCGGGCTCAAGGAGCCTTACTCCGGGCAGATAGAGCTTCAGACCGGCGAGATAGCAGAGGACATTGCCTATTACTATACGGTGTCGGAGCAGACGCCTTCGGCCGTAGGCCTCGGCGTCATGGTGGATACCGACTGCACGGTAAAGCACGCCGGCGGCTTCATAGTCCAGCTGATGCCGGACGCGCCGGAGGAAGTCATAGCCGCGCTTGAGGAGAAGGTCGCGCATCTTCCGCACGTGACTTCGCTGATGGAGCAGGGGATGGGTCCGGAGGAGATCCTCGGCGAGATCCTGGGTGAGCTAGGCTTCTCGATAACCGAGACACTCCCTGTAAGATTCTTCTGCAGCTGCAGCGAGGAAAGGGTCGCCGGAGCGCTCGCGACACTGAAGGATTCGGACCTTCAGGAGATGATAGACGACGGTGAGACCATAGAGGTGAAATGCCACTTCTGCAACTCGGCGTATCATTTTACCGTGGATCAGCTGAAGGATATACTCAGTTCCCGAAAGGCGCCGGAAGATCCGGCCCCTGAGACTTCTCCCGAAGGAGAAGAAGAATAGAGAGGACCATGAGAACAGAACCCGTCACGGTATAAACGGACAGCTGCTGGCCCAGAAGGAAGAGCCCCAGAAGAGCCGAGCAGAAGGGCTCCATTGAATCGATGACGGAGGCTTTGGTCGCCCCGATGAGACGCGCCGAGCTGTAGAAGAGCCCGCGCGCGACGATGACTCCGACGATGCCGAGCCAGAGGATGGTGAACCACTGGCTCCCGCCCGCCGGGAGGAAGGGATCTCCCGAGACCGCGCACCTTATCGATGAGAAGATCATGATCGGGACGATCCCGGTAAGAAGTATTATCGGAGTCGCGACCTGTTTCATGATCTTTGAGTTTATGAACGCTACCTGAAGGGAATACTGCACCGCGGCGAGTATGCCGATCGCGAAGGCGGACATGCTGAAGGAGCCGCCGATCCCGGGTATCGCGATAATGACGATGCCAAGGAGGGTCGTCCCGATTATCAGCCCGCGCCTGCGGTTAAAGTGTTCGCGCCCCAGAAGGATCTCGAGCACGAAGACGAAGACGATATACGAGAGCGTCACCGATACCGACACCATATTCGGGAGGTAGTGGTAGGCGTGATTGAACAGGAGGTTCCCGGCGATCGATGCCGCCGAAAGCAGCATGATCCCGGGGATCTGCTTCCTGCCCACGGACGCGAAAGCGTCTTTTTTGATGATCAAAGGCAGGAGAAACACGAGCGACACCAGATGCCGCGAGAACAGAAGGGTATTGGTCGCGATGCCGGCCCTGTAGGCGAGCTGGGTGAACGTCGCCGTGGACGAGTACGCGACCGTCGCAAGGATCGCGTAGATTATGCCTTTCAGTTCTTTGCTCATGGAGTCTGCCCGAGGTTCTTTCTATTCGTGGAGGAGCCGCTCTTTCTCGAGCGCTTCCTTCTTGCCGTGGATGCGCCCGAGCCCGTACATCAGAAGGGTCGCCATCAGCAGATTGATCCAGCCGACTATCGTTCCATTGATGCTGTTCGCGGTCCCGATCAAAAGGTTCGCGATACCGATGAGCAGAAGACTCTTTCCCATTTTGTCGAGATGCGCGATGCGGGAGTCGATGTCAGAGAATACATCAAAACTTCCGTATTCGGATCTTCTCCTGAAGTAGATCCAGCCGAACACCCGTCCTATATATTCCGCGCCGGTCTCAGCCATCAGATCCATGTATCCCGGATCCGACTGGTGCATCTCGAGCCGCACTATGTATTCTCCGGGCTCGCACCGCTCAAAGGTAAATGTGCAGAAACCTACCCGGACCAGCGCCCAGCCGTTCATCGCCATCTCATTCAGCCAGGCCTCCTCTTTCTCGAAGTCCCAGACCCAGAACAACCTGTGCATCGTTTTTCTTTCAGCTGCGCTTCCCGCCATATCAGATCTCCCCTTTCGTCCCGGTCAAAGCCGGGAGCTCCGTCCCGATGACCGCTTCTCCGTTGCTCAAGAGTTCGCGGAGCCGCAGCACCTCGTTCACGAGGACCTTGATGCCTTTCTCCGTGATCGCGTAGTCCTTTCTTCGGCTCCCGTCCTCTACGGGCAGCTGGATTATCCAGCCTTTGTCGGTCATCGCGCTCAGCGCCCCGTAGAGCGTTCCTGCCGCGAGCCTTATGCGTCCCGCTGACATCTCCTCGACCTGCTGCATTATCCCGTAGCCGTGCTGAGGCCGGAACAGCGCGAGAAGAATATAGTATGTGCTTTCTGTTAAAGCCAGGCTGTCACTCATTATATCGATCCCTTTCAAGGTTAGCGGATCCCGCCGCTCCATGCCGGGCAGCCGCGGATCCCGAGCGTGTGTTGTTGCGTGATATATCGGTTGGCGATATATCGTGATTACAATATATCGGATGACGATATATATGTCAAGAGGGCTGCGGAAAAAATTTTTGCTCAGGGGACACAAACAGTATAAAATAAATCTGTAAGGGAGGAACAAGCATGAAGACTTTGATAATAAACGGAAGCCCCCGCAAAAACGGCAACACGGCGCAGATCCTGAAAGAGGCGAAACGCGGCGCCGAGTCGGCGGGCAGCGAGGTCGAATACGTCGATCTCTATTCGCTGACCTATACAGGATGCAGGAGCTGCCTCGCGTGCAAGATAAGCGCGGCGCCGGATCCCTGCAAATGCTACTGGCGCGACGGCCTTTCGCCGGTGCTCGAGAGCGCGATGATGGCGGACAGGCTTATCATCGGGTCGCCGATCTACTTCAGCGAGCCGACAGCCGGCGTCAGGGCATTCCTCGAGAGGCTGGTCTTCCCGGCATTGTCGTATAACGATTACTCGAGCGTCTTCCCGGGAAAGGTCGACGTGACGGTCTTTCTGACGATGAACGCGCCGGAGCAGATCTACCGCGCGGCGTACGAAGATCAGATGAAGAGCTATTTCGGCATGCTGAGGATGCTGAAAGGCGATGTCAGGATCGTCCCGGTCTTCGACACGCTCCAGGTCGACGATTACAGCAAATACGAGATGCACGGCTTTTCGGGGGAGCATAAGCGCGAGGTGCACGATAAGGTGTTCCCCGAGGACCTCGCTCGCGCGTTTGAGATAGGAGCGGGGAAATGAGCGACAAGTCCGCAAACAAAAACGACAGGCCCGCAAACAAAAAAGATAGGCCCGCGAACGGAGGTGGCGCGCCGGTGAAGAAGATTCTCAAGCCGGGCGCTGTTCTCAGCCCTGTCCCCGCGGTGCTCGTGTCATGCGCGTCAAGCGGTGAACAAAACCTTATAACCATCGCCTGGACCGGCATCATCAATTCCGATCCGCCGCTTACGTATGTTTCGGTCCGGAAATCCAGACATTCGCACGATATGATCGCCGACTCAGGATGCTTTGTCATCAATCTGGTGACGGAGGATCTCGTCCGCGCCGCTGACTGGTGCGGAGTCAAAAGCGGCAGGGATTTCGACAAGTTCAGGGAATGCGGTCTGACCGCCGTACCCGCTTCCGAGGTCGAAGCTCCGCTCGTCGCCGAGTCGCCGATCAATCTGGAATGCCGCGTGATCGAGACTCACGAGTATCCGACTCACGATATGTTCGTCGGAGAGATCGTAGCGGTCCACTGCGACGAGAGCCTTCTGGATGAGGAAGGGCGCATGCGCTCGGACCTTGCCGGCCTGGTATCCTATATCCACGGCGAATACTTCGGACTCAGGAAACATCCTCTCGGAAGGTTCGGCTATTCGGTTATGAAACCCTCGACGCGCCGCCGCCTGAACCGTGAGAAGCAGGAGAAGCGCGCGGCCGAAGCGAGCCGCGGCAGCCGCAGGCAGAAGGAAAGCGGCAGAAAGAGCGAGAGAAGCAGCGGAAAAGATGGCAGAAGAAACTCTGAGAGAAAAAATAAGAGGCGAGAAGAAAGATGAGCTCAGAGGCGAGATCATAGACGTGCTCTTCGCCCTGAGAGACGCGGAGTACCGCGCCTTTATGAGCAGGCTCATCCCCAACGTGGATCCCGAAACGGTCATCGGCGTCAGGACTCCGGCGCTCAGAGACCTCGCACGCAGACTGGCGAAGCGTGATGACATCGGGGATTTTCTCTGCGATCTTCCCCATAGATATTTTGAGGAAAACCAGCTGCACGCCTTCATCATATCGGGGATAAAGGATCTCGACGTCTGTCTCGGCGAGGTCTCACGGTTTCTCCCCTTTGTGGATAACTGGGCGACCTGTGACCAGATGTCCCCAAAGGTCTTTGGGAAAAACCGTGACAAGCTTCTCGAAAGCATAAGGGAATGGATAGTTTCCCCACACATGTATACGGTAAGATTCGCTGTGGGGATGCTGATGACGCATTTTCTGGATGAGGACTTTGGTCCCGAGTACCCTGAGATGGTCGCTCGGATAGAGCCGGAAGAATACTATGTAAAAATGATGGTCGCCTGGTATTTCGCTACGGCTCTCGCCAAGCAGTACGAGGCGGCGGTCCCGTATATCGAGCAGCGCAGGCTGGACCGGTGGACCCACAACAAAGCCATTCAGAAATCCGTGGAGAGCCGCCGCATACCGCCCGAACGCAAGGAATATCTCAAAAGCCTGAAGTACTGATCAGACGAGGAGGTGCCGCATGGAAAAGTATCCCGATAAATTCAAAGAGACGAAGCGCAGCAGGCTGAGGACGGAAAGGGTCTACGCCGGTCCTGAACCGGACGACGGGGCAGAACTCGAACCGGAACTCGAGGATGTCTACAACGGTCCCGATCCGGACATCGAGTCTGTCTATGACGGCCCCGAACCTGAGCCCGAGGATGCCACGCCCGGACTGATGCGGAAGGCATCCAAAGCCCCGGCCAAAACGCCCTCCAAGCCGTTTGCCAAAATAAAGCCGCCGATCGAGGGGGTCTATGCCGGCCCCGAAATGATGAGGATGGTCTACGCCGGCCCCGAGATGATGGGTGCGGTCTACGCCGGTCCCGAGATGATGTCGGGTAAGCCCGGCGGTATGGGGCAGGCCGTGAGTCCTGCCGCGCCGGAAGAGGACCCGGCCATAGAGGAAAAGAAAGAAGATCCTGCCGCGCCGATAGAGGATAACGGACTGGTCTCCTCGATCCGGAAGATCTTCAGCAGAAGCAACAAATAAGGCAGCAGACAGGGGATCGTTTAAGGACTATGGGAACGGATTACAGGCTTAGATCCTGTGTATGGGAAATAACGCTGGCCTGCTGCTTCTCCTGCAGGCACTGCGGTTCGCGTGCCGGCAAGGCGCGAAAGAACGAGCTTTCGACTGCCGAATGCCTGGATGTCGCCCGACAGCTCGCCGATCTGGGATGCAGAAGAGTCTCGCTCATAGGCGGGGAGGTCTTCATGCGCCCGGACTGGGCGGAGATCGCGTCGGAGCTCACTTCCCGCGGAGTCAGGGTCTGCATAATAACGAACGGCTTCGTCTTCAGCGACAGGCTGCTCACCTCGCTAAAGGAGATCGGCGTTGAGTCGGTCGCGGTCTCGCTTGACGGCGACCGCGAGACCCACGACAGGTTCAGGCAGGAAGGAAGCTTCGACCGCGCGATAAACGCGATAGAGCGCCTTACCTCGGAAGGCATATACACTTCGGTCATAACGACTCTGAACAGCGAGAACGTCCACTGCCTTGAGGATATGTACGATGTCCTGAAGGATAAGGGGATATTCGCGTGGCAGCTCCAGGCATGCTCCCCTATGGGGAACGCTTCGGGAGCTGCCCCCGCGGATGCCGGAGGTGCTGACCATGCGGATGCCGGAGGCTTTGATCACCGGTTCGACTTCGCCCGGGTCATACGGTTCGTGGACGAGCGGGCGGATGCCCCCTTTGCCGTGGGAGTCGCGGACAACATAGGGTATTTTTCCCCTTCAGAGGGGAGCATAAGGGGAAATCGCAGCGGGACAGCCGTATTCCGCGGATGCAAGGCGGGGCTGACCTCGGTCGGCATCGACAGCGTCGGAAACGTAAGGGGATGCGAGTCGATGTACGACGAGGCGTTCAATGAGGGAAATCTCAGGGAGCGGACGCTTCGCGACATATGGGAAGATCCCAAAGCTTTTACCTATAACAGGGAGTTTTCCCCTGACATGCTGACGGGCGGATGCGCGGACTGCGAACACGGACCGTACTGTGCCGGAGGCTGCAGATCGTATAACTATTTCACCGGCGGGAAGCTCTACGAATCGCTTTACTGCTGCGGGCGGACTGCCGGAGAGGCAAAGGGGAAAGACATCGGATGAGCGAGCTTAAATTCAAATACGTCCGCATCCAGGGCGAGGAACTGGCCCTGAACACGATGCACGCGCGAGGCGTGTTCAGCCTTTGCTGGGATCTGGTCCAGCGCGATATGATGGAGCAGGAGGACGCGGACCTCTTTAAAGAGATCGACGGCTGGTTCGCCGAGAATCTTCCCTGGCCGCCACAGTGCCGGAACCGCGAACCCGTGATCTGCTGGTTCAAGACCGAGAATTCCGGCGAGATGATCAAAATGATCCGCCCGGCGCTCTGGCTGCTGGACAGATACGACATCCCCTATTATCTGGTCTATACGAACACGCCGGGGGAGATCGTCTACGAGGACCAGTATCAGGTCGTGACCAAAGCAAAAGGGCTTAGGATAGCGGAATCCCAGGAAGCCTGGGACGTGGAGGAAGAATAAGATGGCGATGGAAAGAGCGAGGGCCTACCTCGAGAGCAAAGGCTTCGCGGACAGGATCATAGTACCGGAAAAGAGCAGCGCGACGGTCGCTGAAGCCGCGGCGGCGCTTGGCTGCGAGCCCGGCATGATAGCAAAGACACTGTCGTTCCTTCAGGGAGAGCAGCCGGTCCTGATACTGGCCGAAGGAATGGCCAGGATAGATAACCGGAAGTACCGCGAGCGCTTCGGCTGCAAGGCGAAGATGATCCCCGCGGAGATGGTGGAAGCTTTGATCGGGCACGATATAGGCGGTGTCTGCCCCTTCGGCATAAACGAGGGCGTCAAAGTCTATCTGGACGAGAGCCTAAAGCTTCACGATGTCGTTTATCCGGCGGCCGGCACCGACCACAGCGCCGTGAGGCTCGCGATCCCGGAGCTCGAGATCTGCACTGACAACGCCGAGTGGGTCGACGTCTGCAAGATGCCCGAGTGAATCGCCTGAGTAAATCGCCCGAGTAAAATACCTGAGTAATACCTCGTCCGACGGGGTATCAAATAGTCGCGATACAGAAAGGAGATCAGAACAATGGAAGGAATCGAAAAAGTTTAT